>ULTI01051653.1_pt1 | contig 10063 bp, 14 predicted proteins | sample 1957291 | NCBI WGS metagenome assembly ULTI01 (sample SAMEA4835725, study PRJEB28245) | human gut metagenome | biome: gut microbiome; material: fecal sample | place: Denmark | collected 2008 | reverse complement strand
TTTCTCCCGCGCTTTTTTTCAGAAACTAATTAAAAATCAAAAAGTATGGGTTAATGATCAAAATCAGAAAGCGAGTTTTCCGGTACATACGGATGATCTGGTAAAAATTGAAATACCAGATGCCGTGGAAACGACGATTGTTCCGGAAGATATCCCTTTGGATATTTTATACGAAGATCAAGATCTTTTAATTGTCAACAAACCGAAAGGAATGGTTGTACATCCATCCGCTGGTCATTATACCGGTACCCTAGTAAATGCAATTATGTATCATTGTAAAGATTCCCTGAGTGGAATTAACGGCGAGATCCGTCCTGGAATTGTGCATCGTATTGATATGGACACTACAGGATCTTTGATTGTGTGTAAAAATGATGAGGCACATGTAGATATTGCGCAACAGATCAAGGAACATTCGGTCAATCGAATTTATGTAGGAATTGTGTGTGGAAATGTAAAAGATGATGAAGGAACCATTGAAGGTCCGATTGGTAGGCATCCCATCGAGCGTAAAAAAATGGCTATTAACGAGAAAAACGGAAAACCAGCTATTACGCATTACAAAGTGCTTGAACGCTTTGGAAATTATACGTATATGCAATTTAAACTTGAAACGGGACGTACACATCAAATACGTGTGCATATGGCAAGTATCGGGCATCCTTTGCTTGGTGATGCCCTGTATTCAAGTAATCGATCAGCCTTTAAAAATTTGCAAGGACAGACATTGCACGCACAAACAATCGGTTTTATACATCCAAAAACTGGTGAATACATGGAGTTTTCAGCTCCTTTGCCAGAATATTTCAAAAAATTACTATCAATATTGCAATCTAAGTGATAATTGTTGTATAATATATACAAATATAAAACAAAAGTTCATACATCATATAACACATGAATACATATGAACCAATTGTTTAAGTAAGGCTTGGAGGTAATTTGCTATGGGAAATCAAATTTATACAATTGGAAGAGAATTTGGAAGTGCAGGTTATGAAGTCGGACGTCTGTTGGCCGAACGACTTGGAGTAAAATTATACGATAAGAATCTTTTGGCGCAAGCTGCAAAAGATTCTGGTTTTTGTGAAGAAATTTTTGAAAATCATGATGAAAAACCGACAAACAGCTTTTTATACTCATTAGTCATGGATACATATTCCGGAGGAAATTATTCATCCGCTCCATTTTTGGATATGCCATTAAACCACAAGGTTTTCCTTGCACAGTTTGACACAATCAAAAAGATTGCAGAACGCGAATCCTGCGTTATCGTAGGTCGGTGTGCAGATTATGCACTAGCATCCAATCCAGACTGCCTGAATGTATTTGTACATGCAGATATTGAGGATCGAATCAAGACTGTAAGCAAACGAAACGACGTGACGGAGAACAAGGCAAAAGATTTGATTCAGAAAAAAGACAAACAGCGTGCCAGCTACTACAATTATTATAGCTGCAAGAAATGGGGAGATTCACGTAGCTACGATTTGACATTGAATACCAGTAAAATAACACCGGAACAATGCGTTGATATTATTCTGGCTTATCGTGAAAAAATGCAGGAAAATAAAAAGAATAAATAATAAAGATGTTTAAAAGAAATGCAGAAATCAAGTGTTATCAAGCGGTTTTTGCATTTCTTTTTCTAAATCTTTTGTTTTGTAATGTTGTAAGAATGTCTTTTGGCGTCCGAGGTGTGCGCGCGGCGTTGAGTATAGTTTTTTTTGGAGTAACTATTCGTAAAACACTTTGCGGTTTATCGAAAGCATAGCGGAGCGGAGCGGTAGTTGCGCAGTGCGAACTCAATTCTCCCGATTTGAGCACGTAGCGCAACTATTTGCATAAATAAGCTGTTTTCCGGATAGTTAGGATATATTGATTTTATAGGCACTCGTAAGGGTGTCTTTTTTGTTGTTCAATAAGTGTTCTAATATGACACGTTGCTATCATATTAGCTTGCGTTCGGCTATCCCCTCATAGCTTATAGTTTGCCTATGAATTATATAGGGGTAGGAGAACATCTTTTAGCAAGCTTACAGAAAAGAGGTAGAAGTAATGACAAGATTTTTTTATTGGATGCGATTCTTTTATAGACATAAATATAAAACATGTCGGTGTTGCTGTTTAACATGTCGGTGGTTTTATGATTGCATAGAAGATGATACGCAAAAAAAGGCAAGCTTACTTAAGAAAGGGTGAAAAAATTATGTTATATATTGTAATTTTATTTGTTTCAATTAGTGTTGGATATTATTTGTCTAAGATATTAAACAAAAAGAAAAAGAGGGAAAATTAATGGATGCTTTGTTGTTCTTTTTAGTGGTATATGCTATTTGGTGCGCCCTCTTTGTGTTGGGTATTTGGATATTTGGAAAGATGGGTATTATATGATAAAAGTATTGTGTTTGTTGCGGGTCCTGTTTTGGCGGATTTGCTAAAAATGAAGTCGGGGTTAGTATTACCCCCGACTTCTGTGACATGTGACAAAAATTACAAAAAGCCTTTATTTTCAAGGGCTGAGACAACATAAAATCTTGTCACACAAAATTTTAACTTCTGTGACAAGTGACAAAAAGGAGACAATATGGAGAATGATGTGCGTAGTCGTAAATGGTTAGTTACTATCAATAACCCAGTAGATAAGGGGTTCGACCATAATGCAATTAAAGCACAACTGTTGTTGTTCAAGAATTGTGTTTACTGGTGTATGTCGGATGAAATCGGTAAGGATGGCGGTACATATCATACACACATTTTTATATGTTGCAGTGGTGCGGTTCGTTTTTCTACACTTAAGAAACGTTTTACTGGTGCACATTTTGATGTGTGCAAAGGTACTGCGGTAGATAATAAGAATTATGTTTTTAAAGAGGGTAAATGGTCGAATACGGAAAAAGAAGATACTAGGGTTGATGGTATGCAAGAAGAGTGGGGAGAATGTCCTGTTGAACGACAAGGTCAGCGCAATGATATAAATGATTTATATGCTATGATTAAGGATGGTTTATCTAACTATGAAATTATAGAATCATCCCCACAATATATGCTCAATCTTGATAAGATAGAACGTTGTAGACAAGTCGTTCAAGATGAGAAATATAAAAGTACATGGCGGGAGTTACAGACAATGTATGTATATGGTCAAACAGGAGCCGGAAAGACTCGTTCTATTATGGAATTATACGGATATGAGCACGTATTTCGTGTTACCGATTATGAACACCCTTTTGATGGTTATAAGGGGCAAGATGTAATTGTATTTGAAGAGTTCCGTTCTTCTATGCGTATCGGAGATATGTTAAATTATTTAGATGGTTACCCAGTAGAATTACGTTGTAGGTATGCAAATAAAGTTGCCTGTTATACAAAAGTATATCTAGTATCTAATATACCTCTTACTGAACAGTATAGAGATATACAAGATACTCAATCGGAGACATGGAACGCTTTTCTTCGTCGCATACATAGCGTAAAAATCTATTTAGATGGTACTGTAAAGGAAATGACATGCAGTGATTATATTAACGGATTCCACCCTATATCAAGGGCACAAGTGCCATTCAATTAGTTTTCGTTTATTGGTATTTCTCCATGTTTTTCTTCATATTCGTCAATGTATTTTTCAATCATTCTTGCGCCTTGATTTGATTTACTGCGTTCTTCTTCTTTTGCTATATAAGCAAGTTTCTTGTTATATTTCTCTGTTAATACTATTTGTATAATGGGTTTTTTAGTTGGCATTATTTTCCCCCTTTTAAAAAACTCAAATAGGTTAATAACTTTTTATTGACAAGTTATTAACCTTATGGTATTATATACTTGTAAAAGTTAATAACCTTTTATTAACCTTTACATGTTGTCTCGGTTGTTGTGGGTGCATCGGAAACCCTCTAGTTGTTTCTTAGGATGGGAACCTATATGCACCCGCTTGTAAAAATCTGATAAATAAACGCAAATACATTTTATCAAGATTTTTCCAAAAACGCAAGCGAACCTTGACAACTGAATAATGTGCCTATTGAAAAAACGTATTAAGAGAAAAGGAGAAAAAATTATGAGTACATTAGTTGGTTACAAACGTTTTAACAGTAAGGATGGTAAGAAAAGATATTGCGTTGCTGAAATCGTTTCAGAATTTTCACAGCGTGAGACATCTAATGGAAGTGTAGGAAGTAAAGCAGAGGAAGTCTTTCTCCCAGAAGATAAGGTAGACTATCTCAATCCTTCACATATTGGTAAGGAAATTAAGTTTGATTATGAACTTACCGGCGGTCGTGCTTATATCGTAGATGTATCTGTTATCAGCAAGTAATCTTGAATCCGTGGTTGATTCTACGGAACAAGTTCTTGATATAGCCGATAATAGCGGAGCATTAAAGGGTATTGCTAACCAATTAGACCGCTTAGAAGAGTTACTATCTCTTACTAATGCGCTGTTAGGTCGGCTGAATGATTATTGCGACTATATTGTTGCATTTGCTGTTGTGATACTTCTTTGCATCCTCTTTTATCGGTATCTTGAATATTTTACCCGATTTTAAGGTAGTTATTCACAAAAATAATATAGAAAGGGGGGATTGCATATGGCAGCATTAGCAGCAGCAAGCGGTGCAACTGTTTCCGCTGAAATGTTAGCACCAATTACTACAACACTCAATAGCAATCTGGATGTGCTGTTACCTGTTGGTATTGGTATCATGGGTATTATGATTGGTGTGTCATTGATTCCTAGAATCATTTACAAGTTCTTATAATTGAACATGGTAAAATACGTAAGTAAATAAGGCGCGAGCGGTTTCATCCGTCGCGCCTGTTACGTTTTATGGAAAGGAGATTCAATGGAAAAAGAAAAAAAGCAATTTACAATCAGCGATTATATTATCGTAATAGTTGGCTTTCTTGTAATGCTTGCTCTGGTTGTATTCTGGTCTATTCCCGCACATGCTTCAACGCAACAAGTTTGTGATTATAAAATCACTGAACAAGATCAAGATTTTGTGGCATGGTATAAAAAAAATGTAGCTGATAATGAACGCTATAACAAGCTTGATTATGTTATTATTGTGTCTAGTGGAGATGCTTATTCTGTTTATTATTCTGATAAACCGCTTTACTCTACTAACAAAGGCTATAATTGTTTTCCGGCGGGAACGCATACTATCAATACTATGTTTAAGGTTAACAATTCTGGTTCGTATAAGTATAGCGAACACATTCTTAACCAGAAAAATACTTGGTCTGATAATTATGCAAGTGCTTATTTTGGCTCTAAGTATGTATTCAGTAACTATAACATTAGTGTTGTAGATGCTATAAGGGATAATGATGGTAAATACACTTTTAATCCTACTGGTGAAGTTTTTTTTTTAAAACCTCTTCTGCCAGTGGCAACCATGGCGCAGGAACTACCGAAAGTACTGAAGATTCAAGTGAGGGAGATAGTAGTGGTGGCGGTTGGTTGTCTAGCATTACTGATTGGCTCAATAGTATTATTGCCAAAATTGCGTCTCTTCCTGGGTTAATCTTTGAAAAGTTTTCGGATGCACTGATTAATATTAAAAATGCGGTTGGTGCGGTTGCAAAAGGTATCTATGATTTTTTTGAACCATTCATTACATTTGTAAAAGAAAAACTGAAAAGTGTACTTGATTTCTTGAAAAGTATCATTGATTTTCTGGGGGGAATTGGTAAGGCGATATTTGATGTATTTGCCGATACTTTACAAAATATTATTGATGGCATACTTAGTATACCTACGAAAATTATTAATTTTATGAAAAATTTATTTATCCCTAAGTCAGAAGATATTGATAGTTCTTTTAATAAGATTAAGGAAGTTATAGCAAAGCTTCAAATTGATTATGATTTAGGGAGCATGGTAACAAGCGAAAAGGCGATAGAGGATATTAGTTGTACTTTATATGGTCAGAAAGTTACAATTTTGAAAGCTGATATTATTATCAAAGGAATTAGTGGTTTCAAGGCTATCATTCGTGGTTTCATTTGTTTTTTGCTCGTTATGTTCAATATCAATCAATTTTTAGCTTTGATAGGTCAAGCACCTATTAGTATTGCGGGCGGTCGTAGTGCGCATGACGGAAAAGGTGCAAAATCGAAAGGGGCGAATGACGATTGATTATACAAGGATTGTTAGATATTGTGGTTAATATTATTTGTACCGCTTTAAATGCTCTTGAGATATTTTCCGTTCCTGTGGGGTTTGTCAGTGCTATTATTAACACGGTACAGTATGGCTCTTATGTGTGCGGAAAAGAGATTCTTGTTATTGCGTTTGGTAGTATTATGAGTTGGATATTGATACGTTCAACGGTTGGTATTGCTGTATTTGTCTGGAAGTTATTGCCACTCACTTAATACAGCCAGATGCGGGAGCGTTAGCGGTTCGCATGTTCATAGCGCACGGAACTATGATTCATAGTTTACCGGTCGGCGCAATTAGACTGTTTAGTGGTTTAGATAACCTCTGAACGGAGTTCAGGCTTGTTTGTAAAGGAGCAATTATGGGTATTATAAAAAGTATAGGTTTCTTAGTAGTGTGTATTGTTTTGGGTCTATGGTTGCCGTTTCTGTTGCGGGTCCTGCCTTGGTGGTGTAAAGATATTTACCGATTCTTTAAATACCCCAGAAAAGTACATTTGTATGGAATCTGGATGTACTGCGGTTTATATGGTCAAGGAAAAACAATGGCTTTAACGGAGTATTTGACACGGATGCGTGAAAAGTATGGAGACAAAATTTATATCTGTACGAATTATGGGTTTAAGGATGAAGATTTTCCTTTGACACATTGGCGGGATTTGTTGTCGGATTATGATAAGCCTGTTATATTTGGGTATGATGAAATCCAAAACGAGTTTAATTCTCGTGATTACCAGAACTTTCCTTATGAACTGGTAACTATGCTTACTCAAAATCGGAAAGGCAATGGAAAACAGATTGTAGGTACTGCACAGCGGTTCGGTCGTGTTGATAAAACTATTCGTGAACTGTGTACTCATGTAATTGAGTGCAAACGTGCCTATTTTGGTCGTGTTACCAAAACAAAAAAATATGATGTGGATGATTACGAACAGTTTCTAAATGAAATTGATGTAATGAAAAAACGTAAGATTCCATGTACACGCTATAAGTTTATCCAGACGGATGAACTAAGAAATGCATATGATTCATTCCAGATGCTTAAATCAGCTAAGAAAAAACAGTATGTATCACAGGCTGAAAAGTACGGAGTGAACGTTGCGCAATCTGTCAATTCATAACTATTCGTAAAACACGGATTTTACGAATAGTTAGGCACTGACCCTTAACAGGCTACCGCGTACACCTCTAGGGCTTGTATTTTACGCAGGAAACGCTTTTTCTTGGCTGGTCGCTCATTCTTTCTTTGGGTGTACCAAAATCCCCCGATTTTATATTAAAGGTTTCTATGCCAGCATTTCTGAATCCAACACAATTGTAAATGGTCCATCATTTATCAGACTGATCTGCATATCTGCACCAAAAATTCCTGTTTGTACATTAGGTATTTCTTTTTTGCATTGTTCGATAATATATTCATATAACTGATTTGCCAAAGTTGGATTTCCAGCTTCTATAAAAGACGGGCGATTTCCTTTGCGACAATTTGCATATAATGTAAACTGTGAAATCAAAAGCAAGGAACCATTTACATCAGTTATCGATAAATTTGTCTTTCCATTTTCATCACTAAAAATACGCATGCCTAATAACTTTTTAATCATTTTGTCAGCAATTTGTTCATTGTCCGTCTCTGCAACACCTATCAAGACGCAGAAACCCTGTTCGATTGCACCAGTGATTTCATGATTCACTTCACATTTTGCTTTTGTTACACGTTGTATTACAAATTTCATTTTTTCAATTCTCCTTCTTCAATTATAGAACCTTCATCGATATGATTGTTTGTAAGCCATTCGTCTTCTGCAGTAAAGGATTTTACATTGCCCTGTTCATCTTCAATCGTAACCAGGCATTTCATTTTTTCACCCGGAAGACGTTCTTCGCATCCATACTCGCCATCAAAAATTTGTTTTACTTTCCACATCTTTCACTATCCTTGATAATTCTTCGTTAATCTTTCTTCATAGTATTTAAAATTCAAACTTGTAGTTATAGTCTGCCAGATCACATTGCAAAGATCTTGCTGTAACTTTATGTTATTCATATATAAATGCAATATCCCTTCTAAAATTATTTATATTTCATGTTTATGTCATATCCTTGACATCTGTAGTTTTCAGTATATAACGTTTCCTCATGTTCAGCAATGGGTTGTACTAGATTATTACGTGGAAATATTATATAATGAGAACTAATGGAGGCACAACGAAATGAAATTACAACAGCTTTACAGCCAGGTGCGACAGGCAATAGAAGATTATGATATGATTCACGCAAATGACCGAATTGCAATAGGAATTTCCGGTGGAAAAGATTCCATTACATTGCTCTATGCATTAGCAGGACTGCGTCACTTCTACCCTGTTCCATTTGAAATTGTTGCAGTTACCGTTGATCTTGGCTTTAAAGGATTTTCTCTTGAACCTATTCAGAAACTTTGTGAAGATTTTCAGGTTGAATATCATATTATTCATACACAGATAGGTGAGATTGTTTTTGATGAACGAAAAGAATCCTCTCCATGCTCCCTTTGCGCCAAAATGCGTAAAGGAGCCTTAAACAATGCGGTAAAGGAACTTGGATGTAACAAAGTTGCTTATGCGCATCATATGGACGATATTATAGAAACCATGTTTCTTTCTATGATTTACGAAGGTCGCTTTTATGCTTTCCCACCAGTAACACATCTGGATCGTTGCGACTTAACAGTTATTCGTCCGCTTATGTACGTATTGGAAGCGGATGTCATTGGCTTTAAAAATAAATATCAATTACCAATTGTCAAAAATCCATGTCCTGCAGACGGTTCGACACACCGGGAATATATCAAACAATTGGTTCGACAGATTAATTTAGAAAATCCGGGAGCAAAAAAAAGATTGTTTCATGCAATTACAACCGGAAATATAGAAGGATGGAAATATTATGGCAAAAAATAAAGCATATTATGAAGAAGTAAATATGAAAAACCAGCTGCATCTGCGTGAAATACTGGATGAACTTCCCCCTTACTGTAAACAGTTTTTTATTGGAATCGAACCTACCACAGCTTCCAGGACGCGTCTTGCATATGCGTATGATCTTAATTGTTTCTTTGAATTTCTTCATGAAAACAATCCCATTTGTAAAAAAATGAAAATTAAAGAAATACCGATTCATATATTAGAAGAACTGAAGGCAACCGATATCGAAGAATACCTGTCTTATCTCAAAATCTATGAGAAAGACGGCGTTGCCCATAGCAATGATGAGCGAGGCTTAAAAAGAAAGCTCTCCTCTCTTCGCTCCTTTTACAAGTATTGTTATAAACACGAAATGATCGATAATAACCCTGCTGTCAAAGTGAGTCTTCCAAAAATTCATGACAAGAACATTATCCGGCTGGATGTTGATGAAGTGGCCCAGCTCCTTGATGAAGTTGAATCTGGCGAGAGTTTGAGTAAGAGACAGCAAATGTATCACGAACGTACAAAAAAACGCGATTTGGCGCTTTTATCGCTTATGCTTGGCACTGGAATTCGTGTTTCCGAATGCGTTGGTCTGAATTTAGATGATATTGATTTTAAAAATAACGGAATTAAAGTTCATCGAAAAGGTGGCGCGGAAGTCGTTGTATATTTCAGTGATGAAGTGTGTGCTGCACTATGTGATTATTTAGAAGAACGACAAGGTATTACTACAGTTGCCGGACATGAAGATGCCGTCTTTTTATCCATGCAAAACCGACGCATTACGGTTCGGGCAGTAGAAAATCTGGTTAAAAAGTATTCCAAACTGGTTACCAATATTAAAAATATTACACCACATAAGTTAAGAAGTACATATGGCACTTCTCTCTATAAGGCTACCGGGGATATTTATCTGGTGGCAGATGTGCTTGGCCATAAAGATGTAAATA
>ULTI01000062.1_pt1 | contig 10337 bp, 8 predicted proteins | sample 1957291 | NCBI WGS metagenome assembly ULTI01 (sample SAMEA4835725, study PRJEB28245) | human gut metagenome | biome: gut microbiome; material: fecal sample | place: Denmark | collected 2008 | reverse complement strand
CAGCCACTAGCGGTAGGCGGTTTCCGGGTGGGGCAGGTTCCACATTACGTTGCGGCTTATTATAGCGTCAAAACTTGCGTCCGCAAAGTCCAGCGCTTCCGCGTCCATAACCATAAATTCTGCATTGCTGCGTTCTGCGGCGGCAAGTGCTCTGGCGGCTTCAATCATTTCCGGGGTAAGGTCAATGCCGGTAACGCGGTGCTTCTGCCCCAGCAAAATGCCAAAAAAGCCTGCGCCGCAGCCAATGTCCAAAATTTTTAAACTGCGGTTCTGCGGCAGGTGGCGCGTAATTTCCTGCTGCCATAAAAGTTGTTTTTCGCTGTGCAGCTCTGCCTTGCGCAGATTGGCAAAGCCTGTGCTGCGTTTTTGCCAGTAGCCGGTTATATATTCTTTTTCGTTTGTGCGGTGGATGATGCTTGCTGCGAAAATTTCACTCATAATAATGCTCCTTTAATCTATGCTTAAATCCTTGGTAATTTCGTAATAATCGCAGGGGTGCGCGGCAAAGCCCTGAACCGTGCTTTTCATTACCAGCGTCATTTTTAAATGGGCAATGTAGGCAAAGGCGCTGCCGTCAACCAGCTTCCGGCTGATGGCTGCCGCAAGCTCCGTGCGCTTTTCGGGGCTGAACTCGCTTCCGAGCTGACCTATGAGGCTTTCGGTATCGGGGTTATAGTAATTGCCGCTGTTGTAGGCGCTTTCCTTCAGTACGTGGGTGGTAAAATAATACTGCGCGTCACCGGTGGGCGCTGTAACAAAGGCTTTGGTGTAAATATCCCACTCGCCGCGGCGCAGAAAGTCGGCATAACCGTCCGTCGAGTTAATTTCAAGGCGGATGCCTGTTTCTTTAAGCCAGCTTTGTGCGGCTTCTGCCAAAAGCGGCAGCTCCTGGCGGAAGCTGTAAGTAAGCCAGCGCAGGGTCAGCGGTTGGCCGTCTTTATCCACATAGCCGTCGCCGTCGGTATCCGTCCAGCCTGCTTCGGCAAGCAGCTTGCGTGCACTTTGGGGGTTATATTCCGGTGCATGCACTTTAGCGCCGCCAAAAGGCAGGTTCGGCGGAAACGGCCCGGCTGCGGCAATGCCGTTGCCCATCAGCTGCACTCTGGCAAAAGTTTCCTTGTCAAGGCTCATAACAACGGCGCGCCGTACGCGTTCATCCTGCAGGGCAGGCGTGTTAAAGTTAAAGGCTGCCAAAAACGTGCGCGAGGTATCGGTGCTGCTGGTTTTATAAGCCGTGCTGTCTTTAAAAAGCGGCAGCGAAGCATAGGGCAGTCCCTGCGCGGCGTCAATTTCGCCGTTTTGCAGCGCCAGTGCCAGCGTGTTGCCGTCGGTAATGCTGCTGACGATAATTCTGTCCGTTTTAGGCACGCCGCCGTAGTAAGCGGGGTTTTTAACCAGCACAACTTCTTTCGGCGTCAGGCTTTCTACCATGAAGGGGCCTGTGCCGCTTATTTTGGTATCATCGCCGGTGCCGCGGCTCATGTCAATAATGCAGCCGTAGGGGTCGCACAGGTAGTTAATCAGCACCGGCACTTTTGCGGCTGATGTAATGGTTACGGTCTGCCCTTCGGCGGTAATGCCCGTTATTTTTAAATCAACCCTGGCGCGGTTGTGGCGGCTTATTAAATCCTCCAGGCAGGCTTTAACGGCTGCGCCTGTCATTTTGTTGCCGCTGGTAAAGTAAATATTGTCTTTTAAGGTAATTTTAACTGTGTTTTCGTTAATAAATTCGTACTTTTCGGCCAGCCACGGCTGAGTCTGCATGGCATCGTCAAATTTAAAAAGCGTTTCGCCTACGCCGTAGCGGATGGCGCTCCAGCCCTGATAGGCTTCGTGCGGGTCCATACAGGCATTTTCGTTGGCAATGCCGTAGGCAGGCGTGCCGTAGCGGAATACCTTTTCGCCGTCGGTTGCGGCGTTGTTGCCGCAGGCAGAGGTTAAAAGCGCGGCGGAAAGCACAAGCAAAGCTAAAAATTTCATAGAATCACCCAAATAAAAAAGCCATGAAGAAACTGCCGCTTATCGAAGCGGTTACAGCCTTCATGGCTTTGGTTTATGTTTTAAAAGAATAATTTTAACAGCTGCTCCGGCAGCCAGGCGGTTGCTCCTGCAACCTGTAATTTATTATAAAACTTAAAGCGGACTCTATGTCAAGCCCTGCTGCTTAAAAAAGAAACAAATTTTACGTGCTTATCCATGTATTCGCCAATACTTCCTATAACCTTGCCCATGGTAAAGGCGGCAAGTATTGTGCCGAAGCCCAGCCCGTCCACACGGCCCAGAAAGAAAAAGGTCATGGCGGCGGTAATTGCAAGGCAGATAACGTCAAAGCCTATTTTTATGCGCGCATAGCTCCAGCCGGTAATGGCGGCAAGCTCGCGCGGGAAAAGGTCGGTTGGTATAATTGGCAGCTGGCAGCGGTTGGCAAGCGCCACGCCGAAGCAGATAACAATGTAGCTGATGATAAAATAAATAATATCAAGCGTCAGGCTCTGCGGCAGCTGCTTAATCCACATTTCGTGCACGTCAATCATGGCGCTGAAGGCCGAGCCGACAACGAAGCTGAACAGGTATACCGGCACAAAGCGTTTGCTTAAAAGCATCAGGCTGAGCACCAGTGAAACCTGAAAAACCTCCGTCCATGCGCCGAGCGTTATAACCGGCAGTACATCGGCAAAGGCGTAAGGCACACTGGAAATTGCCGAAATGCCTGAACCGGAATGCAGCATTAAAACAACGCCCAGGCTGTTGATGATAATGACCAGAAGCAGCGACAGTTCGCCGCGGATGGTAAGTTTGTTTTTCTGCATAAAAAATCACCCTCAAAACAAAAATACATTATATAATTATAAAACTCTGCCTTGCTCAGCGCAAGAAGTGAATTGACGGTCAGTAAAATTTTGCGGGAATTTAACACGGGGTTTTGTAAGTTATAACTGATAAACAACGCTGAAAATATAATTTTATCAGTTATAACTTATAAAATGCGTAAAATTATCAATCTTATCAGTTATAACTGATGAAATTTCAAAAGAGTGCTTGCGAAAATTACATTAAAGATTTACGGCAAAGCGGCAGGAAAATTTCAGGAAGGGGAGAATAATAATAAAGTTATGCTGGTATAGAATGAATGTATTTAGTTAGTGTTTTATGGAGGAAAGAATGACTGTTGATTGTACTTACGGACTGAATCCGCAGCAGGCGGAAGCTGTTATTAATACCGAAGGGCCGATGCTGATTATGGCAGGCGCAGGCAGCGGTAAAACCAAAGTGCTTACCTGCCGCGTGGCCAACCTTTTGCAAAAGGGCGTGCGCCCGTACCGCATTTTGGCAATTACCTTTACCAACAAGGCTGCCGCCGAAATGCGCGAACGCGTTAACAATATGAGCGGCCCGGCTGCCAAGGATGTATGGCTGTTTACCTTCCACGCTTTCTGCGCACGTTTTTTGCGTATGGAAATAGATAAGCTGCCCGGGTACGGCGGCAATTTTGCCATTTATGATACAGCCGACAGCCAGAACCTGATTAAGCAGATTTTAAAGGAAATGAACCTTGACGATAAACGCTTTCAGCCTTCGGGCATTTTGTCGCGCATCAGCAATGCCAAAAACGCTTTGCAGGACGCAGCGGCTTTTGCGCGCCAGGCAGGCGATTTTTACGAGCAGAAAGTGGCGGATATTTACAGCCGTTACGAACAGAAACTGCAGTTAAACAACGCACTCGATTTTGACGACCTTTTAATGCTTTCCATTAAACTTTTGCAGGAAAACAAAGAAGTGCGTGAAAAATATCAGGACCGTTTTGATTATCTTCTGGTAGACGAGTATCAGGATACCAACCATGCGCAGTACCTTTTAACCAAGTTTCTGGCGGCCAAGCACCGCAACATCTGCGTTGTGGGCGATGCCGACCAGAGCATTTACGGCTGGCGCGGCGCCGATATTCAAAACATTCTGGACTTTGAAAAAGATTACCCCGACGCCAAAGTAATTAAGCTGGAACAGAACTACCGCAGCACGCAGATTATTCTGGACGCTGCCAATGCAGTTATAGAAAACAATACCGGCCGCAAGCCGAAAAATTTGTGGACGGAAAACAAAAGCGGCGCCGATATTATTTATTTTCAGGCGGTGGACGAGCGCGACGAGGCACGCTTTGTAATTGAGCAGCTGCAGAATTTGCAGCGCACCGAAAACAAAAAACTGGGCGATATGGCAATTTTGTACCGTACCAACACGCAGAGCCGTATTTTTGAAGAAATGCTGATTAAAAGCGGCATCAGCTACAATATGGTAGGCGGGCTTAAATTCTACGAGCGCAAGGAAATTAAAGACATCATTGCCTATCTGCGCGTAATTTTTAACCCGGCCGATTCGCTGAGCCTGCTGCGCATTATCAACGTGCCGAAACGCGGCATTGGCGACGCTTCGCTGGCAAAAATTCAGTCTTATGCCGCTGCCAACAATGTAAGCTTGTTTGAGGCTGTTTCCAACGCGGCGGCAATTGACGGTTTAAGCAGCCGCTTTGTAAGCAAGCTGGACGATTTGGCAGGCATTATTTTTGAACTGATGAACCTTGCCAGTGAAGCGCCGGTTGAAGATTTGATTGACCGTGTGCTGCGCGATACCGGCTACCTTGAAGAACTGGAAAACGAGCGCACTCCGCAGGCGCAGAGCCGTATTGATAACCTGCACGAATTAATCAGCGTGGCGCAGGACTTTGCGGCATCCGAAGAAGAAAATAATCTGGAAAACTTTTTGGCGCATGTTGCGCTGGTAAGCGATATTGACGATACGGAACTGGGCGAGGACGCCATTACTTTAATGACGCTGCATTCTTCCAAGGGGCTGGAGTTCCCGGTAGTGTTCCTTGTAGGCATGGAAGAAGGGCTGTTCCCGCATGCGCGCACGCTGATGGACGAAACGGAAATTGAAGAAGAACGCCGTTTGTGCTATGTAGGCATTACGCGCGCCAAAGAAAAACTGTTTTTAAGCAGCACCAAAATGCGCACCATTTACGGCAACACGGTAACTTATCCGCCTTCCCGCTTTTTGCAGGAAATTCCCGCGCGTTTGGTGAAAACCATTAAAAGGCAGGAACGTTTCAGCGCACTGGAGAACTTTAAACAAGTAAGCGAAAAATACAGCGCAAGGCCGCAGAAGCCTGCAAGCACTTTTAACCCGCACAGCTTTATGCCGCAAAAACCGGCTGCCGCCGCAGGAGGCACGGGCACGCGCTTTAACACCGGCGACAGGGTAAGCCACAGCAAATGGGGCGAAGGCATGGTTGTAAGCGTTAAGGACAGCCCGGACGGGCAGGAAGTAAAGGTTGCCTTTGCCGGTGCCGGCGTGCGCAGCCTGCTTACCAAATATGCGGTGCTGAAAAAATTGTAAGTTTTAAGCGGAGGGCATTATGGATTTAGAACGTGCGCAAGCACTGGACGAAGCGCAGAAACTGCGCAGGGAAATACGCCATCACGAATTTTTATATTATGTACTGGATGCGCCGGAGATTACCGACGCCGAATATGACGCTTTAATGCGCCGTTTGCAGGAGCTTGAGCGCGCATATCCTGACGATGTGCCGCCCGATTCCCCTACGCGCAGGGTTGGCGGCAAGGTAAGCCCGGAGTTTACCGAAGTGCGCCATATGACGCCGCTGCTTTCTCTGGGCAACGCCTTCAGCGACGAAGAACTTGCTGCGTTTGACGCGCGTGTAAAAAGCGGCCTGCCCGAAGGCAGCGAGGTGGAATATGTTTTTGAACCGAAAATTGACGGCCTTGCCTGCAGCCTCATTTACGAAAACGGCCGCCTGGTTCGTGCTGCAACCCGCGGCGACGGCGAAGTTGGCGAAAACGTAACCGCCAATGTGCGTACTATCCGTTCCATTCCGCTGACGCTGAACGTTAAGGAAGGCAAAGAAGTGCCGGAGCTTTTAGATGTGCGCGGCGAAGTTTACATGCCCCGCCACGCTTTTATGAAGCTGAACGAGCAGCGCAGCGAAGCGGGCGAAAACGAATTTGCTAATCCGCGCAACGCGGCGGCGGGCAGCCTGCGCCAGCTTGACCCGAAAGTAACGGCAAGCCGCCAGCTGAGCTTTTTTGCCTACGGCGTGGGCGCAGGGCATAAGGATAAACATTCTGCCAGCCTTGCCATGCTGCACGATTACGGCTTTAAGGTAAGCGAGGGCTATGCCGTTGTAAAAAACATCAACGAAGCGATTGCCAAAATAAAGGATTTTGCCGCCAAACGCCAAAGCCTTGCCTATGATACGGACGGCGCGGTAATTAAGGTTAACGCCGTGTATCAGCAAAACATTTTAGGTGCAACCGGCAAAGACCCGCGCTGGGCCATTGCCTTTAAATTTCCGCCGGAACAGGCAGAAACAAAACTGGAGGACATTATCATTCAGGTTGGGCGCACGGGCGTGCTGACGCCGACAGCGGTGCTGACCCCTGTAAAACTTTCCGGCAGCACCATCAGCCGCGCAACGCTGCATAATGAGGACTTCATCCGCAGCAAGGATATCCGCATCGGCGACACGGTTGTTATTAATAAAGCCGGCGAAATTATACCGGAAGTGCTGCATGTGGTGAAGAAAAAACGCACCGGCGCGGAACAGGAATTTTTTATGCCCGCCGAATGCCCGGAATGTGGGTGGAAAACGGAACGCCTGAACGGTGAGGCGGCAATACGCTGCACTAATCCGCACTGCCCGGCGCTGGGGCGCGAAGGGTTGATTCACTTTGCTTCCAAAGGGGCAATGGATATCGACGGCTGCGGCCCGGCGGTTATCAACCAGCTGTTGGATAACGGGCTTATCAGCGACCCTGCCGACCTGTACCTTTTGGTTAAGCCGCAGCTTACGGCGCTGGAGCGCATGGGCGACAAATCGGCAGACAATCTTTTAAACGCCATTGCCGAAAGTAAAAAGCAGAATCTTGACAGGCTGCTGTTCGCGCTCGGCATCCGCCATGTGGGCGCAAAGGTGGCTAGGCTTTTAGCACTGCACTTTGGCAGCATGGAAAAACTGATGGCGGCGGAAACGGACGAAATTGCCGCCATTGAAGATATTGGTCCGAAAATTGCCGAAAGCGTGGTAACGTATTTTGCTTCGCCGGTGAATATTGATTTGATTGAACGGCTGAAAGAATTAGGGCTTAATATGGAAATGGAAGCGGCGGAGCTTGACACGGCGCACCCGTTTTACGGCAAAACCATGGTGTTTACCGGCACCATGCCAACTTTGGACCGCGCAACAGCGCAGACCATGGCGCAGCAGGTGGGCGCAAAGGTTACGGGCAGCGTAAGCAAAAAAACAGATTACGTTGTTGCCGGTGCGGAAGCAGGCAGCAAGCTGACGAAAGCGCAGCAGCTGGGCGTAACCGTTATCGACGAAGCAGAGTTTTTGCGCCTTTTGGGCGAGCGCGGCGGCGAAAACGCGGATGCTGCTGACAACACGGAACATGCAGCGAAAGAAAACAGCAAAGATATAGAAAATAAAATTGATGAGCCTAGTTTGTTTTAAATAAAAATTGCTGCCGTGTAAAGGCGGCAGCAAAAAATACTTGACGGAGGAGAATAAGTGAATAATAATGTTGACAGACAGACAGACAGACAGACAGAGTAATTTTGAGCTGTTAAGAATCTTTGCAATGCTGTTTATTGTAATGTATCATTATGCCATACATGGTGGTTTTCAATTTAGCAATGAACTTACATTAAATAAACTGTTTTTGCAAATGTTTGGTTTTGGCGGCAAAGTAGGCGTTAATGTTTTTGTTATAATTTCTGGTTATTTTTTGGTTTATGAAGGTTTTAAATTAAAAAAATTATTGAAGCTAATGGCACAGATGTGGTTTTACAGCGCTGGCATACTTTTAATAGTTTTGGCTTTCGATATAGGAAATCCTGGATTTAAAAACATTATTAAATCATTATTGCCGCTTGGAATGATGAATTGGTTTGCTTATGCCTATTTTGTATTGTATTTAATTTTTACATTTGAAAATGTATTATTGAAAAATTTGAGCCATAAAAAATATTTAACAATGCTTGCTTTTGGCTGCATGCTGTGGTTTGTAATTCCTACTTTTACTAAAATTTCTATGGAATTTTCCAATATGGTTTTGTTCTGTTATTTGTATGCGTTAGGCGGCTATATTAGGTTGTATCAAGAAAAAACAGTTTTTCCAAAAGCACTTAAAGTAACGTTTTATACCTATATTTTTTATGTATTGGCATCATTGATGCTTGATGTTTTAGCTGTTAAGTATAATTATTTTGTAACGCGCTGGTCATATTTTAGTGGTGGCAGAAGTATTTTTCCGTTTGTAATGGCAGTTGGTTTCTTTTTATATTTCAAATCAAAGAAAATGCCTTACAATAAGTACATTAACATTGCCGCTTCAACAATGTTTGGCGTTTATTTAATACACGATAATGGATTGCTTGCTAAGTTTATTTGGCTTAAAATATTTCACAATTATGCTTATTATGATTCAAATTTTTTAGTTATACATGCTGTATTGACAGTATTAACGGTTTTGATAATCGGCGGTATAATTGATTACTTACGCTTGACATTTATCGAAAAGCCATTGTTCAAATATTTGAACCCTAAAATTGACAATTTAGAAACAAAACTGCGGGCAAAACTTGATATAATATTGGAAAGGATAATCAGAAAAACTGTTTAATATTATATAGGCGGTGAGTTTATGAAAAGTCTATGCAGATTTTTGACGGTAATGGCAGTGCTTTGGTGTTTTGCCTGCACAGCCTTTGCGGTGGAAAAAGAAGTGAGCAGCATTGATGCTATCGACATGGGTGTTGCCGATACCGGCGAAACGCATTTTACCAATACAGATGCCGAAATTACTGAATGCACGCAGTCCTATACCGTGGCGGTGCTGCCGTATGTCGATGTATCCGGCCTTGAAGGGCGCAGCCGCGAAATGGCGGTGAACGCCGTTAAGGACGCGCTGGAAACTAAATACCCCGGCAAAAAGAAAAGCGTTACCAAAATTATAGGCAACAACGCCGTGCAGAAAGCGCTTTTGGCGCATCCGTTTGAAAACGCCGAAGTGCCGACGCTTGAAGAACTTGTTGCCGTTGGCAAAGCCTGCGGTGCGGACAGGGTGCTGTTTATCAGCCTGCTGCCGGTGCGCGAAAAGGAAACCGGCTTTATGGTTATTGTGGGCTCGCAAACCTACAGCGCCGTGGTAACGATGAAATTAAAATGTGTAGATGTAAACGAAGAACGCTTTTTGTTTAACCAGAATGTGGAAAGCATCGGCTCGTCCAGCTCCATTAACTTCTGGAAAATCGGCGAACCGAGCCGTGCCAAAGCCGTTAAACGCGGCGTTGAGGACTGCATGCGCAACTTTTTAACGTCATTTGAATAAACAATCTGCCTCCGTAAAGGTTTTGCGGGGGCATTTTTGCTGTTTGGCGGCATTAGGCATTTATTTTACGCAATTTTATTTAGCTAAGGCTTACCAAAATACTGCACAAGACTGGTACTGTGTGGTATAATAAAACAGGTTATTGATAAAATTCATCATAAATATTTTAGGAGGCGTACTAATGAAGGTAACAGTAAAAGATGTTGAACACATCGCCGGGCTTTCCCGTTTAACGATTCCGGAAAGCGAAATGGAAAAATTTACCGAACAGTTTAACCAAATCCTCAATTATGCCGATATTCTGGAAAAGATTGATACGGAAGGCATTGAGCCGACCCCGTATGTACTGCCGATAAGCAACGCATTCCGCGAGGATGTTGTAAAACCGGGCGTATCCCACGAGGACGCGCTGAAAAACGCGCCTGCCGTATACAATGACGGCTTTAAAGTACCGCGCGTAATCGAATAACAGAAGGAGGAACAACTGTGGATTTATATAAATTAACAGCCCACGAACTGCATGACAAGCTGGTTAAAAAAGAAATCAGCTCCGTGGAGCTTACCGAAAACGTATACAGCCGCATTGACGAAGTTGAAGATAAAGTACAGGCTTATGTAACTTTAGATAAAGAAAACGCACTGGCACAGGCTGCCAAGGTTGATGCCAAAATTGCTGCAGGCGAAGAAATCGCTCCGCTGGCAGGCATCCCCGGTGCAATTAAAGACAATATCTGCACCAAAGGCCTTTTAACCACCTGCTCCAGCAAAATGCTGGCCAATGTTGTGCCTATTTATGACGCGCACGTTATCAGCAAACTGCGTGCGGATGACGCCATTTTTACCGGCAAAACCAATATGGACGAATTTGCAATGGGCTCTACCACCGAAAGCTCTTACTTCCATAAAACCTACAATCCGTGGAACCTTGAA
>ULTI01029497.1_pt1 | contig 10374 bp, 9 predicted proteins | sample 1957291 | NCBI WGS metagenome assembly ULTI01 (sample SAMEA4835725, study PRJEB28245) | human gut metagenome | biome: gut microbiome; material: fecal sample | place: Denmark | collected 2008 | reverse complement strand
TCTTAAAGCGGTGCAAAGGTACAAATCATTTTTAAATCTACAAACTTCCTGCTATTTTTTTCACGAATAAATCGTACTTTTGCAACATGATATACCCGCAGAACTTTGAATATAAAATAGGTTTCGACCAAATACGCCAGTTATTAAGTGAAAAATGCCTTAGTACGCTAGGCGCCGAACGAGTTACCGATATGGCATTCTCTGATCACTTTGAGGAAGTGGAGGAGCGCCTGAACCTCGTGACTGAATTTGTACGCATTATACAGGAAGAAGACAACTTCCCCGCACAGTATTTTTTCGACGTCCGTCCATCCCTCAAACGGATACGCGTTGAAGGAATGTATCTGGACGAACAGGAACTTTTCGACTTACGCCGTTCGCTGGAAACGATACGGGACATCGTACGCTTTCTGGAAAAAGAAGATATGGAGGAGGAAGATTCCCCCTACCCTTGCCTTCGGAATCTCGCCAAAGATATCCTGGCATTCCCGCAATTGATCCAGAAGATAAATAATATACTTTCACCGTACGGAAAGATAAAAGACAATGCTTCATCCGAACTGGCACGTATCCGCCGGGAATTGACAAACACCATGAACAGTATTTCCCGTTCATTGAATGGTATCCTGCGCAACGCCCAATCCGAAGGTGTGGTAGACAAAGATGTTACTCCTACTATGCGTGACGGACGTTTGGTAATTCCGGTTGCTCCGGGGCTGAAGCGGAAGATAAAAGGTATCGTGCATGATGAATCGGCAAGTGGAAAAACCGTGTTCATAGAACCTGCCGAGGTAGTGGAAGCCAACAATCGTATTCGTGAACTGGAGGGAGATGAGCGTAGAGAGATTATCCGTATTCTGGTGGAATTCTCCAATCTGCTGCGTCCTTCTATTCCCGAGGTATTGCAGTCTTACGAATTCCTTGCCGAGATAGACTTTATCCGTGCCAAGAGCTTGTTTGCCCTGCAAATATCCGGTATAAAACCCGCACTTGAGAATACACGCTTACTGGATTGGACCATGGCAGTCCATCCGTTACTGCAACTCTCCCTCTCCAAACATGGGAAAAAGGTAGTTCCCCTCGATATAGAACTAACCGAGAAACAGCGCATATTGATTATATCCGGTCCAAACGCCGGTGGTAAGTCCGTTTGTCTCAAAACAGTAGGGTTATTACAGTATATGCTGCAATGTGGTATGCTCATTCCCATGCATGAACGCAGCCATGCGGGTATTTTCAGCAGCATATTCATTGATATAGGTGACGAGCAATCCATTGAAGATGATTTAAGTACCTATTCTTCTCATCTTACCAATATGAAGATAATGATGAAGAACTGCAATGAACGCAGCCTCATCCTGATCGATGAATTCGGCGGCGGAACAGAACCGCAAATCGGTGGTGCCATAGCCGAAGCCGTACTGAAACGTTTCAACCAAAAGTTAACTTTCGGTGTTATTACTACACACTACCAGAATCTGAAGCACTTTGCCGAAGACCATGAGGGGGTAGTAAATGGAGCTATGCTATATGACCGCCACCTGATGCAGGCCTTATTCCAACTTCAGATCGGTAACCCCGGAAGTTCATTTGCCGTAGAAATAGCCAGAAAGATCGGTCTTCCGGAAGATGTGATTGCTGACGCATCCGAAATTGTGGGTAGTGAATACATCAATGCTGATAAATACCTGCAAGACATTGTACGTGACAAGCGATATTGGGAAGGCAAACGCCAGACCATCCGCCAACGCGAGAAACATATGGAAGACACCATCGCCCGTTATCAGGCAGAAATGGAAGACTTACAAAAATCTCGCAAGGAGATTATTAAAAAAGCCAAGGAAGAAGCAGAACAACTGGTACAAGAGGCCAATGCCCGAATTGAGAATACCATCCGTACCATTAAGGAAGCACAGGCTGAAAAAGAAAAGACTCGCCAGGCACGCCAAGAGTTGACGGAATTCCGTCAATCGATGGAAGCTCTTGCCTCTAAAGAACAGGAGGAGAAAATAGCCCGTAAAATGCAGAAATTGCAGGAAAAGCAGAATCGTAAGAAAGAAAAGAAAACAAGAGATACTGATAACGGATTATCAGCACAGGAGCAGGCTGCGCAAAAAGCCAAGCAGGAAGCAGAGCGCCTGGCAAGCATTGTACCGGGAGCGATGGTGAAGATAAAAGGACAGAATTCAGTAGGCGAAGTCCTGGAAGTAAATGGAAAAAATGCCGTTGTAGCATTCGGTAGTATAAAGACTACCATTAAAGTGGAACGTCTGGAGCGTACAAACATTGTTCCGCAAAAGGTAGACAGTTCTACCAAGAGCACATTCGTCAGCAACCAGACGCAGGACAGTATGTACGAAAAGAAACTGAACTTCAAACAAGACATCGACGTACGCGGTATGCGGGGTGATGAAGCTTTGCAGGCAGTGACCTACTTTATTGACGATGCCATTCTTGTTGGGATGTCCCGCGTACGTATTCTTCACGGAACAGGCACGGGCATTTTACGTACACTTATTCGCCAGTACCTGCAAACAGTTCCCGGTATCAGACACTTTGCCGATGAGCATGTGCAATTCGGCGGTGCAGGAATTACAGTTGTTGACCTATAAATAAAATAGTATGAAATCAATCAAAGAACTCTACCGTATCGGTACAGGGCCATCAAGCAGCCATACAATGGGCCCTCGCAAAGCTGCCGAGCTATTTCTGGAAAAACATCCGGAAGCCTCCTCATTTAAAGTTACTTTATACGGTAGCCTTGCCGCCACCGGTAAAGGGCATATGACTAATATAGCCATAACCGATACTCTGCAACCTGCCGCTCCGGTAGAAATCATCTGGGAACCGAAAATATTCCTGCCTTTTCATCCCAACGGGATGAAGTTCGTTTCTGTAGATGCAGCAGGCAATGAAACAGATTCATGGACAGTATTTAGCGTGGGCGGTGGTGCTTTAGCCGAAGAAAACGATGGTGCATCTTCCGTCAACACTCCTGATATCTACTCTATGAACCACATGACTGAGATTCTGCAATGGTGCGAAAAAACCGGAAAAAGTTATTGGGAATACGTTAAAGAATGTGAGGAAGAAGATATCTGGGATTACTTGCAAGAAGTTTGGAAAACCATGCAGGCAGCCGTTCGCCGCGGACTGGAACAGGAAGGCGTATTGCCCGGTCCATTGAACCTGCGTCGCAAAGCCTCTACTTATTATATACGCGCCAGCGGATACAAACAATCCCTGCAATCCCGTGGACTGGTATTTGCCTATGCCCTTGCCGTAAGTGAAGAGAACGCTTCAGGCGGAACCATAGTTACTGCACCTACCTGCGGTTCCTGCGGTGTAATGCCGGCAGTGTTATATCATTTGGCAAAGAGCCGCGATTTCAGCGATATCCGCATCCTCCGCGCACTTGCCACTGCCGGTCTTGTAGGAAACATTGTAAAGACAAACGCATCCATATCGGGAGCGGAAGTTGGATGTCAGGGAGAAGTGGGGGTAGCTTGTGCTATGGCCTCAGCCGCTGCCAATCAATTATTCGGTGGCAGTCCGGCTCAAATAGAATATGCAGCTGAAATGGGATTAGAGCATCATCTGGGAATGACCTGTGACCCGGTTTGCGGATTAGTACAGATCCCCTGTATCGAACGAAATGCCTATGCCGCCGCCCGTGCACTGGATGCCAACCTTTATTCCTCATTCACCGATGGAATGCACCGTGTATCTTTCGATAAGGTTGTAGAAGTAATGAAAGAAACCGGAAACGACCTGCCTTCACTCTATAAAGAAACCAGCGAAGGGGGATTGGCAAAAGATTACCGACCAATGTAATTGAGTTACAAGCTACGAGTTACAAGTTGCTGCGCTATGTCAGTCTTTGAACTGCTAAACGCTATCAAGCCGCAGGACTCTCGTAGCTTGTAGCTTTCTCACTCTTCCGGTGGATAAATCGTATCATCCTTTCCCGTTACATTCACAGTATTCATCAGCCCTCCATCTTCCGAATAGAATAACTGATACTTCTGATTCCCCTGCTTCACTTCAATCACATATTGCATGGGTTGCAACGGATACAGCAAAAAATAATAATCATCTTGTACCCAGTTTGCATATTCGCTATTATTAAATGCAGTCTGGACAGCTCCGGGAACATCATTCCAGTATATTTCCGATTCTGTCATCCACCAGTTTCCATTGGCATCAAACCATATATCGGAATCTTTTCCGTCCAGCCAGCAATCGGCTACAAAATACGAGCTTTTCTGCTTCCAGTCTACGTCCGTAGCATTTGGATATTTCTGTTTCAAAGCCTGTGTTACAGCCTCCGGCACATCGATACTCTTATCATCGTCATCATCATCGCTGCATGCACTGAATGTCAATGCAGTCATGCACATCATCATCGCTAACATCAAGAATCTTGTTTTCATCATTTTCTCCCTCCATTAGTCATCCAAACTGACAAACTGTCCTTTCTTATTGAATTTCAAAGAGAAATCATTGGCAAGTTCCACCTCAATCCCCGTACTTTTACGCTCTATCTTAGTGATAATTTCATTAGGAAAATTAGCCTTTACGTAATCTTTTACAGAGGCTGGGATAAGGGCGGCAGGCACAGCATTCTTTTTACAGTCTACTTCCGTCCAATTACCTTTCTTGTCGAAGTCAATCTCCGTGCGGTCAGTCAGTGTCACTTCATACTTCTTGGACAGGAACTCACTGTCTATCTTGATGTATGAAATCTGCGGTTTACTGAAATACTGATTGATAAAGTTACGCGCAGTCAATGGAAGTTCCTTTACGTCTTTGGTAATCACATCACCGGCAAAAGCGAACTGAACGGCTACGATAGCCAATACGAGAATAGATAAAACCTTCTTCATAATCGTTATTGTTTTTAAGTGTTACTAATTTATTTCCTGTTTTTATTCACACTGCAAATAACGATACTGAATCGGGAAAGATTTGGGAATATTCGCCTTTAGCTTTTCTTTTGAGATTCTTTAACAAGCAAGAACAGATGCATTCCTTCCTGCCATTTATAAGTCAGACTGAGAGAGGCGGACAAAGCAATGGAACGGGCGATGGCAAGCCCCAAACCGGTAGAATCCTTCTTCCCGTCAATACTGCGATAAAAACGCCGGAACAACTTTTCTCCATCCAACGGATGTTCACCACTGTTCATGATAGTAAGAGAAGAAGGCGTAGTCGCTATATGCAGTTCACCGCCTTCACGATTATGCACCAAAGAATTTTTCACCAAATTGGAAACCAAAATCTGTGCCAGGGAAAGGTTGCAGCGAATCACGAAAGGTTCCGTCTCTTTCGTACGTACCAGATGTATTTTCTTGCCTTCATATATATCCATCAAATCAGGCAATAGTTCATCCAAGACTTCATCTACCGAAACATCTTCTGTTTCGGTAGATTGTCCGTTTTCAATACGGGAAAGCAACAACAAAGATTTATTCAGTCTGACAGCTCTGCCCAATGTAGTATATATTTCATCCAGCTCTTTCAACTGTTCTTCCGTCATCGACTCATTCTCCGCAAGCAACTCAATCTTGCCACGAACAATGGCAAGCGGTGTCTGCAACTCATGCGAAGCATTTTCTATAAACTGCTTCTGTTCCTCATACGCCTTATAACTACGGTTTCCCATATCCACAGCCGCATCACCCAACTGCTGAAATTCCCGTATCTTCGTCGGGTTGTCCAACACCGGAAGCTCCTTGCCCGGCTGAATTTGTTGCAGCCAGTTCAGCAGGCGATGCAACGGGCGAAATACACTTTGCAGTATCAGTCGTGTCCCGATGGATGTGCAAATCAAAAACAGCAGAAACAATGCTCCCAAATACCACAGGATAGCCTCCACCATATCATCACGCTCCAAGATGGAAATCATCAGTTCCAATTCATAAAACTGCCCATCCGGCATACGGAAAGCCGTCTTTAGTACCCTCACCGGCTCATCTTCATCTTCGCTTTCTATATAGACAGTAGAGTCATAAAACTCTTCATCATAGTCCTCAGCTTCTTCTTCGGATATAGGCCGGAATTTGTAGAAAGACATCAATGTCCCCTCCGTATCAAGAATAGACGGGTCCATCAAGGCATTATTGATTAATATCTCACTGTAATTTTCAAGCGTATCATCCGTTTCATCCATCACTTCGTCAATAATGGCATAATAAAACAATACCCCCCATACCGCCATCAACAGCAATAGCAGCAATGAGAGTTTCCGATAGGTATAATGAAGCAGTTTCATACTTCAGAGAGTTTATAGCCAAAACCATATACTGCCTTCAGTTCTACGGTAGCCTCAGCTTGTTTCAGTTTACGACGAAGATTTTTCACTTGTGAGTAAATGAAATCCAATGAATCTACCTGGTCGATATTATCTCCCCACACAGACTCCGCAAAACTCATTTTATTAATAACGCGATCAGGATTGACTATAAAATAATAAAGCAGATCAAATTCTTTCCGGTTAAGTTGTAAAGGCACTCCTCCTACCTCTACCTGGCGCTTGTCAGGATACAGCAACAGATTTCCCATTGTAATGGAAACATCACCCTTTGCTTGTCGGCGGCGAATAACAGACTTCACCCGCGCATTGAGCTCGGCCAAATGGAAAGGCTTCGTAAGATAGTCATCAGCGCCCAATTCCAGCCCTTCCACCTTATCATCCAAAGAATCCTTGGCAGAAATAATCAACACACTGTCACTACGATGCAGGCGTTTGAGTTCGCGCAGCAAATCCAGACCGCTTCCACCAGGCAGCATAATGTCCAGCAGGATACAGTCATAATCGTAGTCATTCACTTTATCCAGTGCCGAAAAGTAATCGGCAGCAGTTTCCACAACGAAATGCTCTTTTACAAGGGAAATGCGGATCGTTTCCCGCAAATCCGGTTCATCTTCTACAATCAGGATTTTCATACCGGCAAAGGAAACTCATAAATTAGGAAACAATCTGGAATCTTTGATCAAATGCTGTCTGTTTCGTGCAAATCTTCCAGCAATTCTTCTTTCGCCAAGGATATTTTGCCATCGGCAGATACAGTAATCGATAGTGGAATGTAAAGGTCGGACTGCGGATAGCACACACTTGCCGCATAAACGATCCCCTGAGGTGTGGTCTTATCATACACCAGTCCCTCAAGGATAGAATGTTTCATGAACTTTGCATCCACTAACGAAGCAAAACTCTCTTTTGTAAACACCTTGTCAACAATAGACTTGCCGCCGGAAGTTATACGCAGAGTAATGCTGTTATCAACAAATTTATCTCCTTGTTCATTAATCACAACAGGTAAACTGTCATCCGGCCTGCGAACCACGCTCGATTGATATTCCTTACCTTTATACGTAAAACTGGTCTTACTATCAGATACCTGCATACGTTGCAAACCATTGGCATCCACACTGTCTTTCATCAGTACCTGTATATCTCCCCTATCCTCTTTTTTCTGAGAAGAACAAGCTGACAACAGCCACATCGCTATACATATCCAGAAGTAAAATACGTTTCTCATTCTACCATTTGTTTACAATTAACGGGAACAAAGGAACAAAAAGGGAGGCAAAAATGCAAGGGAAAAGCAAAAGAAATAAAAACGGGCGAAAATGTTCCGCCCGTTTCATAAAACTAATACCATACTATATTTTATTTATACCTATTGAATCTTGATGTTTATAAGACAACAGGAAAAGCAAAAAGTTTAATAGGATCTTTCGTTTTAACATAAAAAAGGAATACAGCCCGATATACCCTATCGTCTGCATCAAAGCCCGGCATATTACACTAATAAAGGCCAACAACTTACGGTACCCGGCTTCATTGAATTTCATAAAGCGCTTCCCATAATTTCCGGAGACAAAGAATACACCACTGCTTCCGGAAAAACAATCGTGATCAAAGCTAATCCCCATATCAGTGCGGCAGATTTGACTTTACGCATCGACTGTGAAGATCCGCTTTATAAGAAAATGACCGATGTAATACCTCAGTATAAAGTTTCTTTCTCTGCCTATAGCCACCAAGGAAGCTGGGCTTATCCGATACGCCCTGCCCATTGTCGGGAAGGCGTGGCTCTGATGTTAAACCTAGCATACGCATTCTCTTCACAGGAATTCGCAGACGAACTGGAGAAATACAGAGGAAAGCTACATAGCGATAATAATAAGACAGTCATCAATGTCGATCAATTGAAACAGAAAGTACTAAACCACGGCGCATACCTTCTCGGACACGTCAGTGGTGTAAACGGTTTGGGTGGAGGCTACACTTTAGGTCTGGCAGAATGGTGCTTTCTACAGCATTATCCCGATGATGAATACAACATACATACCATCTTCCACGAAATAGGGCATTGCCTCGGATACGGGCACGACGGTAACATGACCTATGAGCAGACAGGTCCCGGATGGATCACCCTGGGACGTGCTGTCTATCTGAAGTTAGGTCAGGAGAAACGTCTCCCTGTTTACTCACGGCGTTTTATGCATACCCGTAAAAATGCGACTACCCTATACGGTAGTTCTAAATATGTAGGTTCCACATTCGTCATAGAAGATCCGGAACTGGATGCAATAGACGGCGGCCTCGGTTTTCATCCAGTAGAAGACAACGAAAACATTGCAGACGGTACCCCATTATCGGTGTCATTAAAATGGTCGGACGTGCCCGAAGCTACGGAAACGACTTTCAAACCTAAAGATGTTACAGCCTATCAGGATCGCATTTACATAGTTAATAATGCTACCGGAAACTATAGTATAGAAGTTTTCCAAGAGAAGAACGGGCAAGTAATCCATTGTGGACGTATCAGAAACTGGACACGCAACGGCACATCCGAAACTTTTGCCGGTGAACCCAATGGAATTACAGCCGCCCATGGCAAAATATATGTAACCAATACGAGTAGCCGGACAGATGTTTTTGATGCCACGACACTGAAATTTATAACATGTATCGGAAACGAATAGGGTGAAGGTAGCTATCAAACCGTACATGCTTTCGAAACTTTAGTAAAAAACGGTTGTGTATTCATCCGTGATAAAAGGCGTGTTTGCGTCTTTATGGAAAAAGATGTCACAGCGGATAATTGTATGCGCATACCGAACTACTGCCGTTTCAACAATGTAGGCGAAGTGATGGGAACATACGGAATGACAATAGATAAAGACAATATACTTTATACTACCCACATTGGTAAAAAGGAAATCTATGCCTATGATCTTACTACCATGCGTGAACAGAAAGTATTAAACCCGGTCCGCACCCTGAAGTTACCAACGCAAGCCTATGATGTGGTTTCCTGGGACGGTCGTATGTTTGTGACTTTAAATCAAAAGACAGAATGTCTTGTAGAAATCAATCCCCAGGATGGAAGCATCTTAAAAGACTATTCTACCATAAACGGAAAGTCTTTTAGCAATCCGGAGAAAATAGCCCTGGCCCGCCAGACTCTCTTTGTGATAAACCGCGGAACAGGTACAGTGACAAGCATCCCATTAAATGAATTGAAGTAAGAAGAAAGAAATGAAGATAATATATATACTATTCGCAGGTTTATGCCTGCTTTCATGTGAAAAGACAAAGATAGAAGACGTTATCCGGGAAGTGGAACCGGACCAACCTTCATCCATACATTATTACTACTCATACAAAGCCGGAGAAGTGATTAATGCAGAAAAGCTTGGGTATGCTTCCGATGAATTCATGCCCGGTTGTACATATATATACGGTGACACCCTTTTCATTGCCAATACTCAAAACGGACATTTCAGCGTGGAATTATACAGTTTGTCCGCTCATCAGAAATTAGGTTCATTAAATACATGGACCTACAATGATGTAATGCAAACATTCGGTAATTACGTAGAGGCCATTTCCGTAGCTAATGAGAGGCTTTATCTCGCCAATATAAGCTCGTGCATTGATGTGTTTGATGTACATACACTGAAATTTATCACCCGAATCGGGAACCGTAACTGGGGGCATGGAAACACACAGTTGTTTCATACACATGCAATGGCTATTGTAGACGATTACATAATAGTGCGCATGAAAGATGGTCTGCAAGTAACCTTGCAAAGTGATGTGAGTGCGGAAAAATATCAGAATATAAATTACTACTCACGTGGAAGTCTGGATGGTTTCGATGTAAACAACGGATTTTATTCACATCAGATGGCAGTAGATACAACCGGATTGGTATTTCTCGCCGATTACGGACAATACGGCAACCGGAAAATACATGTGATCGATACTACCCTTATCCAGAAGGGAAGCAATATCACAATGACTACCAGTCAGACGCTGAGGTTGTGTCAAAATTGAACTGCACCCCAAAAGTTAGA
>ULTI01059801.1_pt1 | contig 10453 bp, 7 predicted proteins | sample 1957291 | NCBI WGS metagenome assembly ULTI01 (sample SAMEA4835725, study PRJEB28245) | human gut metagenome | biome: gut microbiome; material: fecal sample | place: Denmark | collected 2008 | reverse complement strand
CTGCTGCCAGTGCAAGCATTGCTGCCGCACCTAAAGCTAATAATTTTTTGGTAAGTTTTTTGCTGAACATTTTTTAAACCCCTCTCATCTTTTTATTTATTGCAGGCGCAAGCGCCCAAATCAGGCAAATTCGGTAAAACCGTTCTGTGCCAGTACCCAGCGTGCGGCCTGTTCGTCGGTGCAAATCCAGGCGCCGTTGTCACTGGCGTAGCGTATAAAATCGCGCAGGGCGCGCACATAGCCGGGGCGGCCAATAAACTGCGGGTGCATTACAAAATTCATCATGCGGCCTTCGTCGGCAAGCCCGTCAAATTCTTCCATCCAAATGCCGGTCATTTCGCGCCCGCTGCGCAGGTAGTGGTGTTCCGGAGCCTGAATGGTGTACATATCGTAGCTGGTGTCATCCACTATGCCGTCTTTTGGCAGTTCCACAATGGGCACGGTTTTGCCGTTTATTTTGTGCAGGAACGGCCCGTCGTTATCGCGCCAGTTGGAGGAATAAATATAGCCCCTGTCCAGCCACAGCTGAAGGTGAAAATCGTATATAAAGCCGTCCGGGGAGCGCTGGCCTACCATCTGCCTGCCGGTAAGGCCTTTAATGATGTTTTCGGCCTTTGCCATCAGCGCGTTTTCTTTTTCGTAAGTATCGTAAACTTCGTGCAGGTAGCCGTGGTAGGCAATTTCGTGCCCGCAGGCGGCAATGCATTTAATAACTTCCGGGTGAAGCTCTGCCGTGTAGGCCGTGGTAAAAAAGGTGGCGTGCTGGTTTTCTTCTTCCAGCATCCGCAAAATGCGGGGAATGCCCTGCTTTACGGAATACAGCCCGCGGCTTAGGTTGGCGGGGTGGTTTTTATTGATTTCGTTGCGCGTAAGCCACAGCGTTTCGGCGTCGATATCGAAAGAAAGCATCAGCGCAAGGCGTTTGTTATTTGGCCACAGCATCGGCGTCAGCCTCCTTTCCGTTTTGCGCCAGCACATAGCGCGCAACTTCTTCGCAGCCGGCAATCCACGCACCGTTTTGGCGCATGTAAAGCACCAGGCGTTCCAGCATACGGATGCGGCTTGAGCGCCCAATCAGCTGCGGGTGCAGCTTAAGGCACATAATTTTGTCTCCCTCGTTTGCCAGTTCGTCAAAGGCGTCCTTCCACATGTTGTAAACATATTCTGCCGGGTAGCTGCAGGTAATGGTGTGCGCATCGGCATACGAAAAATAAAAGAACGAAAAATCGTCAAAGCCGGGTTCGGTCGGCAGTTCCACAACAGGGTGCTCACCTTCGTGGATGTAGGCCCAGTCGCAGTCCTTTAAGGTGCTGCTGTATAAATAACCGCGTTTTTGCATCAGCTTAACGCCGTAAGTCTGCAAGGTATCAAGTGGGGCGCGGTGGCCAATTACTTTTTTGCCGCTGATGGCTTCAAGAATGGCTTCCGCTTTTGCCATATTGGCTTCTTCTTCCGCTTCCGGTATGCCGGGGCGCGCGTCGTGCGCATAGCCGTGGTAGGCAAGCTCGTGCCCTGCGGCGGCAATTTGTTTTACTTCGTCCGCGTATTTTTCGGCAACAATGCCGGGCACAAAAAACGTGGTTTTAATGTTCTGGCGCGCCAGCATATCAAGGCAGCGCTTTAAGCCTTCGTGCGGCCCGTATTGCCCGCGCGAAATATCCGAAAAGCCGAGCGTGCTCTGCCCGGTTACGGAATAACGCAGGTATTCGGCGTCAAAATCAAAGGTCAGCAAAACGGCAATGCGCTTGCCGTGCGGCCATTTGATGCCAGCACCGTTTTTTAAGGTAATCAATTTTATTTCCTCCTGCTTGTTACAGGTGCATTTTAAAAACATGCTGCTGTATTTTTATTAATAGTAAAATTATATCACAAGCATTTGCAATAAACAATTTAATATATAATTGATTTAATTTTTTGATAATATTATTCAAATAAAAAATCCCGCTTGTTTGCGGGATCTTTTATTTGAAATTTTGAAACGGCTTTTATTTTTTTAGGAATGTTTCTGCTTCGCTTTTGCAAGCAAATCCTTGCTGAAGCGTTTGATAATTACAACGGAAAGCACGGCGCAGACTATTGCCGTCAGCGGGTAGTTAAGCCATAAGCCGTCCAGACCGAGCGGAAAAAGCACAATAAGTATCAGCGCGGGCGCGGCAAAAGCCGTAACAACGGAAATAACAGAAGCCTGCAAGTATTTGCCTACCGCCGTCATGTAGCTTTCGGTTGCCAGTGAAACCCAGCGCGCCAGATACGCTACTGCAAATATGGGCACGGCAGCAGCGGCAAGGGTTAAAAGCCCGCTGTCGCCATTGGGCACAAAAAACTGGATAATTTTAAGCGGAAACAGTATCATCACCGCTGCCGATATAAGTGATACGCCGGCCGCCGTGCCGTAGCAGTAGCGCTCTATCTGGCTGATGCGCCGAGAATTGCCAGCACCCCAGTTGTAGCCAACCGCAGGCTGCAAGGCGTCGCACATGCCGTATAAAAACTCCGTAATAAAGCTGTCGGCGTACATTAAAACGCCGTATACCGAAACCGCCGTGGTGCCGCCGAAGCGCAGCAGCAAAAAGTTCATCATTATCGAAGTTAAGCGCCCGGAAACATTGTTTAAAAATATCGGGCAGCCGCATACAAAAATATTGGCAATCATCGCCGCTGAAAAACTGGGACGGCAGAATTTAAGCTGCAAATATCCCCGCCAAAACGGATACAGCGATACAGCTGCTCCTGCCATCATGGCAAGGCTGGAAGCAAAAGCCGCTGCCCAAATGCCCCACCCAAAAACGGCAAGGAATAAAAATTCCAGCACAAAGCTGATAACCGCCATGCCTATATTAAGGAACATACTGGTGCGTATTTGCCCGCAGATGCGCAGGTAGCTGTCGGCGCCGAAAACAATGGTGGTAACAGGCGCCGTTAATGCATAAACCCGCAGGTAGCTTAACGCCAGCGCATGCAGCTCGCCCTTTGCGCCCAACAGCGAAAGCAGGTATGGCCCGCCAAAATACAGCAGCGCGCCCACGCCGATACTTGTTAAAAAAGTAAGCACGCAGGCGCAGGTAAAAATATTGTTGGCGGTGTGGTTCTTTTTTTCTCCAAGTTTAATGGCGATAGGCACGGAAGAACCGACGCCGATTAAATCGGACAGCGAAAAATTAATGATTACAAACGGCAAAGCAAGGTTCAGTGCGGCAAATGCCGTTTCACCAAGATAGCGGCCTATAAAAATGCCGTCTACCATGTAAAACAGCACCGAAGCCAGCATGCCCACTGCTCCCGGCCCAGCCGTAATTAAAAACAGCCTGCCCGGCGGCATATGCGTAAATAAAAATCTGGTGTTCATAAAAACCTCGCTTAAAGTATGGTAACGGTTTAAAATTTATAAATTTACAATTTTATTATATTATTGCCAAAAGGGCGCGGTCAATCTCCGGCGCAATATTTTACAAAACTGCGTTTAACGCCGCATTGCTCTGTGCTATACTTATTACAGAAGGTTATAAAAGGAGCATCAGCATGAAACAGGTAATTTTATCATGCCCGACACTTAAAAAAGAAATACTGCATTTAATTGATGAACTGAATCTCGATACGCCGGTGTATTTTCTGCCGAAGCGCCTGCACAGCAATCCGCAGGAGCTGGCAGAATATTTGCAGAACACTATCGACAGTTTTGCCAACGTAGACCGCATTTTAATCTGCGTAAGCGGCTGCGGCGGCGGAACGGCAAAGTTAAGGGCAACTACGGCAGAACTTGTAATACCCAAAACGCGCGACTGCGTGGATATTTTGCTTTCCAAAACGGATATTAAAAGCATTAACCGCGCGCCCAAAGGCATTTTTATGACGGAAAGCTGGCTTGATTTTATGCGCAGCGGCAGCCTGAACCTTGAAACGCAGATTGCCGAAAAGGGCGAGGAAGAAGGCAAGGCTTACCTGCGCAAAATGTTTAATGGTTTTGAGCATTTTTACGTTGTGGATACCGGCACTTACAATACGCAGGCTGTTGTTGACGAACTGAAGCCGCTTGTAGAGGTGCTTGACGGCACGATTGAAGTTGTTGGCGGCGGTTACAGCATTTTGCGCAAGCTGCTTACGGGCGATATTGACGGCGATTTCCGCGTTATTGCCAAAGAAGGCTAAACAGCCTGTAAACCCTTGCAAAAGAGGGCATTTTGTTTGCTTTTTTACACTTAATATTGTAAAATTAAAAGATAAAGAAAAACGTAAAAAACTTTACAGGAGGATGAAGCCGTTATGAAAACCGACAACCAGGAAATGATTTTAGTAATTGACTTCGGCGGCCAGTACAACCAGCTTATCGCCCGCCGCGTAAGGGAAAGCGGCGTTTACTGCGAAATTGTGTCTTACAGGCAGAGCCTTGAAAAAATTAAAGCCAAAAACCCAAAAGGCATTATTTTTACGGGCGGCCCCAACAGCGCTTATTTAGAGGATTCGCCCACGATTGATGCGGAAATTTACAGCTGGGGCGTGCCTGTTTTAGGCATCTGCTACGGCAGCCAGCTGATGATGCACATGCTGGGCGGGCATGTTTGCAAAGCGCCGGAACGTGAATACGGCAAAACACTGGTTGACTTTGATACGGAAAGCCTTCTTTTTAAAGATATACCGGCCAAAAACGTGTGCTGGATGAGCCACAATGACTATATTGAAACGGCAGCACCCGGCTTTAAAATTACCGCGCACACCCCCAACTGCCCGGTAGCGGCGGCAGAGGACGTAAGCCGCGGGCTGTACTGCGTGCAGTTCCACCCCGAAGTGCTGCACACCGACAACGGCACCAAAATGCTGAGCAATTTTGTATATAATGTATGCGGCTGTGCCGGAACCTGGAAAATGGACAGCTTTGTTGAAGAAACCGTTAAAGAACTGAAAGAACGCATCGGCAGCGGCAAAGTGCTGTGCGCATTAAGCGGCGGCGTAGACAGCAGCGTCTGTGCGGCAATGCTGGCCAAAGCCATCGGCAAACAGCTTACCTGCGTATTTGTAGACCACGGCCTGCTGCGCAAAAACGAACGCGAAGAAGTATGCTCCGTATTCGGCGAAGGCGGCCTGTTTGACATTAACTTTGTATGCGTAGACGCACGCGAGCGTTTTTACAGCAAACTGGCAGGCGTAACCGCGCCGGAAGCCAAACGCAAAATTATAGGCGAAGAATTTATCCGCGTGTTTGAAGAAGAAGCCAAAAAAATCGGCGCAGTCGATTATCTGGCACAGGGCACCATTTACCCGGACGTTGTTGAAAGCGGCCTCGGCGGCGAATCGGCAACCATTAAGAGCCACCACAATGTAGGCGGCCTGCCCGACTTTGTAGACTTTAAAGAAATTGTTGAGCCTCTGCGCGATTTGTTTAAGGACGAAGTGCGCCAGTCCGGCAGAGAACTTGGACTTCCGGAATATCTGGTAACCCGCCAGCCGTTCCCGGGACCGGGGCTTGCCATTCGTATTATCGGCGAAGTAACGGCAGAAAAAGTTGCCATTGTGCAGGATGCCGATTACATTTACCGTGAAGAAGTGGACAAACTGCCGCTGGCAGAGCGCCCCAGCCAGTATTTTGCGGCGCTGACCAACATGCGCAGCGTAGGCGTTATGGGCGACGAACGCACTTACGATTACGCCATTGCCCTGCGTGCCGTAACCACCACCGACTTTATGACGGCGGAAGTTACCATGCTGCCACCTGCAACAATTACTACCGCAGCCAACAGAATAGTAAACGAAGTAAAACATATCAACCGCGTGCTGTTTGACTACACAACCAAACCGCCTGCAACGATAGAGTTTGAATAAGTTGGAATGTCGAAAGAATCCAGTGCTTTTATTGTTAGAGAATGATTGACAGGCGGTTGTGCAACAAATAAATCCGTATTATAAACTAAGCCCTTAGCTGTGGGTACGAACTCATAGTTAAGGGCTTTTTGTCATCTTTATCTATTTAGTTTAAGTTGATATTTTTAAGATTTCATCTAAAAGATTTAAAGAGTTTCTGCAATGTTATTTTCGCATATTGATTAGTAGTGACTTCTGATAGTAGTAATGCCTGTTAGCAAATTTTTCCGAAAAATGATTTGTTAGCCTGTTTTAGGATAGTAGTTTTGGTAGTTTGTATACGTCTTTTCTTTTGTATTTATGTAAGCATGTGTAATGGATACTTTGGACAAAGGAATTATTTATCAGGAGTAGAGCATAGTGGAGAGTAAGTGAGAAAATGATACTATTTGTATAATAGTTTTTTGTTTTACCTCATGCTATAATAAAAAAGTAATCTATAGACAGGGGAAGTTTAGATGAATACTAGAGCAAAAATATTTAAAGATGGATTAGTAAAAAAATATCTATCGAAATTTTCAAGAAATAATATAAGTGATTTTGAACGAAAGTGGAAACGAATTCAAAATTGGAGAAAATCTTGTATAAAAGGAGATTTAGAACATACAAAAGAAACTCAAATACAAGGTGCTTTTTTCGTACAGATTTTTGAAGAAATTTTAGAATATTCTACAGTAACAAGTACCGATGGAGATTTTTTCAATCAGAAACAAGAATTTAACAGTACGTTGGATGCCAGTGAGGCAGACGGAGCTCTTGGCTTCTTTTCAGAATACAACAAAGTCAATGATGTACGTGTTGTGATTGAATTAAAGGATGCAAAAAAAGATTTAGATAAAAAACAAAATCGTAGCAATCATTTGACACCAGTAGAGCAAGGCTTTTCTTATGCAAATAAAAATGGCAGTAAATGCGGTTGGGTTATTGTATCAAATTTTATTGAAACAAGATTATACAAGAGCAATAGTTCTTTGGAATATGAAGTTTTTGATATTCGTAAAATGGACAATGAAAAGGAATTTTTACGCTTCTATTTCTTCTTGTGTAAAGAAAATTTAATTGCCCAAAACGGAAAATCTTTTATTGATCAACTTTATGAAGAAAATGAAAAAATAGGGCTTACCATTTCTACTGATTTTTATAAAACCTATAAAGAAATTAGAAATAATTTATATACTAGTTTAAAGAAAAATAATTCAGCGTATGATGAACTTTTGTTATTTGCAAAATCGCAGAAGATTATGGATAGATTTATCTTTATTTGTTTCTGTGAAGATTGTGGATTATTACCAAATCACATTTTTCAAAAGTTGCTTGAATCAACGCATAATAGCTTCAGCTGTTCTCCTACAAAATTATGGGATGAGTTGAAGGGGCTTTTTAATGCAATTGATAAAGGGAATCTACCAATGAAAATTAATCGTTATAATGGCGGACTTTTTAAAGCTGATCCAGATCTTGATAGTTTGCTTATTTATGATGATGTGCTGGAATCGTTCAAGAAATTATCAGAATATGACTTTGGTAGTGATCTTAATGTCAATATTTTGGGGCAGATTTTTGAACAAAGCATTTCTGATGTAGAGCAGATTAAAAATGAAATTAATGGTGTTGCTAGTGAAGGAAAAGGAAAAAGAAAAGAAGATGGTATTTTCTATACACCGTATTATATTACACGCTATATTGTTGAACAGACCGTAGGAGTATTTCTTAATAAGAAAAAGGAAGAATTAAAATGTGCGCTTTTTAAACAAGGCCCATTTAAGGCTATAGTTCGCAGAGCCAGTACAAATAGAAACAATGTAATTGAGATACGTTCATGGACAGAAATTCCGGAAGAAAAGCTGAATTTGACAGAAGATGAAAAAATGTTTCGTACTGCTGTTATACAATTACATTTGGAGTATTGGACAGCATATGAAACTGTTTTGAAAGAAATTAAAATTTGCGATCCAGCTTGTGGGAGTGGCGCGTTTTTAAATCAATGCTTCGATTATCTCCACGAAGAAATGAATTATGTATTAGAAATGAAACACTTATATGATGAAGGGCAGATAAACCTTTTTGATATAGATAAAGAAATTTTACAGAATAATTTATTTGGTGTAGATATTAATCCTGAAAGTGTAGAAATTACGAAACTTTCACTTTGGTTGAAAACCGCAAAGAAAAATCAAACCCTTGCTTCTCTTGATAATAATATTAAATGTGGTAATTCTATTATTGCAGATTTAGATGTTGCAGGAGAATATGCTTTTAACTGGAAAGAAGAATTTCCGCAAGTATTTGCAAATGGTGGATTTGATATTATTATTGGCAATCCGCCTTATGGGGCAGCGTTAGAACAATCAACAAAGGAATATTTGATAAAGAATTATATAACAACAGAATACAATTTTGATACTTATAAAACTTTTTTTGAATTGGGATTTAATTTATTGCATGAAAATGGCTATTTGGGATATATTACACCTAATACATTTTTTACAATGGAGTTAGGGGCAAATAAGTTAAGAAAATTCTTGTTTGATAACAACACACTATTACGAATTGTAGAACTTTACAATGTATTTCCAGCAGCAGTTGTAGAGCCAGTTATAACTGTATTTAAAAAGACAAAACCATCAGACGAAGAATTTACTTCTATATGTGTTCCAAGAAAAACTGAATTAACATCTACATTTTTGAGTGATGGAAGAGAAGTTGTTTTTAGGCAAGCAGATTTGAAGAAAAATCAGCAATACATTTTTAATTATCGAAATTCTAAAGAGGAGCAAGCTGTTTGTGAAGAAATGAAGCGTTTTCCAAGGTTGGATACTTTATTTAATGTTATGACAGGAGCAAAACCTTATCAAGTAGGAAAAGGGATACCTCCGCAGACAAAAGAAATTGTAAAAAACAAGCCTTTTACAGGATTAAAAAAATTTGATGACACATGGAAACCATATATGAGAGGGAGGGTTATCGAACGATATTATAATTTATGGGATAGCTATGGAGAATATATAAAATATGGAGAATGGTTAGCTGAACCTCGTTCGGCACAGGTCTTTATGGGTGAAAAATTGTTTATTCGTCAAACAGGAGATAGTCTAATAGCTACTTATGATAGGGGAAATGTTAGTAATAATACATTACATTCAATATATCCATTAGAAACCAATTCATCAGTCAGTTTGTACTATTTGTTGGGTATTATAAATTCGAAACTTTTAAATTGGTACTATAAAATTGTTAATTATCTAGAAGTAGGGAAGCCGATGGCAGAGGTTAAAGGCATATATATTCGTAAGTTACCTATTGCAACTGCAGATAGTTATATTATGGAGAATGTAGAAAATTCTGTAAAAGAGTTGATGGATTTATGTTCAAAACGATACTCGCTAAAACAGGAGTTTATGAATTTTATTATAAATGCTTATGAACCAAGAAAAGTTTCTGATAACCTAGATCGTTTTTATGAGAATTCATTTAAAGACTTTTGTAAAGAGTTAAAACAGCAAAAGATAAAATTAACAGTAGCTCAACAAATGGAGTTATTTCCACTATTTGATAATTATAAAAAGGATATTGAGCAAATTTCTGCACGAATTAATGCTGTACAATCGTCTTTAGATGATACAATTTTTTCTATATATCAAATATCGCAACCTGTAATAGATATAATAAAACAAAATATACAAATTGATTTGTAACACCATTAATAGAATGAAGAAGTTGAATTATATCATACAGTAGTATTACTGACACTGGTCATTACTAATGAAAATGAGATAAAGTATATTTCGGCAAGCGAAATTTGTGAGTTATTAGGTAAAAACTTTTATTGGGCATCTACAACTAAAAGACCTTATCTTACAGAAAAAGAATCGAAAATATTAGTAGATGAATTAATTAAAAGGTATAATAAGTAATAGTGAAGATTATTCAACAGGATTTTATTTACAAATATCGAATTTATTAAACATCACCTGCAAAGGAGGCACACCCATGATTGTTACAACTACACAAACTGTTGAAGGCAGGCAGATTGCCGAATATAAGGGTATTGTTTTTGGTGAAGTGGTATCTGGCGTAAATTTTGTTAAGGATTTGTTCTCCGGCATTACGGATATTTTTGGCGGGCGCAGCAGCACTTACGAAAATGAATTGCAGGAAGCGCGTGAAAAAGCTATTGACGAAATGTGCAAGCGTGCCGAAAGATTAGGCGCTAATGCCGTTGTCGGTGTCGATGTTGACTACGAAGTATTAGGTAAAGAAAACGGCATGCTGATGGTAAGCGTCAGCGGCACTGCCGTTAAATTAAAATAATAATGTATATTATGGGCAGCTTTAGGGCTGCTCTTTTTTTATGCAGTTTTACAATTTTTATGCCGTAATTAAATTGATTTAAAACGTTAAAAATTGTACGGTTTTATATTTCCTAACCTTTCTCAAATATTTCACAAAACAACTGTTAAAGTGTATTTATTGTAACGTTATTTCATATTGACTTAAAAACAAATAATAATTATAATTGATTACATAAGATTTATCGCAAAAACAGTGATCTCTTAAAATAAGATAGAAGGTTAGGTATTGAAAAATGAAAAATTTACAG
>ULTI01067574.1_pt1 | contig 10464 bp, 9 predicted proteins | sample 1957291 | NCBI WGS metagenome assembly ULTI01 (sample SAMEA4835725, study PRJEB28245) | human gut metagenome | biome: gut microbiome; material: fecal sample | place: Denmark | collected 2008 | reverse complement strand
CCGCCCGCCACACGCAGGGTGATGCGGTCGCGGTCATCCTTGAGCATGGAGCCCATCAGGGTAGCACCCGTGAGCAGACGACCCAGTGCCGCGCTGCAGGTGGCGCTTGTGGTGTGAAGCTTTTCTGCTTTACGGACAATATCGGTGGAATCCACACCGCAGAACACGACACCGCCGTTTTCGGACAGGCCGCGGATCAGGTTTGCCATAGGTTATTCCTCCAGTTGTGTATACTGTTTTGTTGCGCAGAAGAAGTAGCGCTGGCTTTCCTCGGTCAGCGGGCCGAAAGTCTCGCCATCGCAGACGCTTTCCAGTGCAAAGCCGTGCTTTTCCAGCGCCGCACGGATGGTAGCCAGATCATAGGTATACTCGCAGAATTCCTCGTGGAAATGCTCGCCGGTCTCGTGATAATCAATGTCCACCGTGATCTCCACCTTGCGGTCGGCGGCGTTATAGTGGTTGTGCCACACGCAGGCGGCATCCTCTTCCTCAAAGGTGAATTCGTTATCGCCCAGAACCTTCCGGTGCTTATAGGGGGTGTTCATATCAAACAGGAACACCCCGCCCTTTTCCATAAAAAAGCCTGCGTTGGCAATGGCGGTATCCAGATCCGGGATGTGGTTGAAGGTATCAAAGGTGGATACCGCCGCCCGGATGGTGCCGTAGAGATCCAGCTTGAGCAGGTCCTGCCGTAGCAGCAGCAAACGACCGGAAAGTCCCAGCTGCTCGGCCTTATCCCGCACCACGCAGAGCATCTCCTCCGACTGGTCGATGCCGATCATATCGTAGCCCGCCTGCGTCAGCATCAGGGTCAGTTCCCCGGTGCCGCAGCCAAGGTCGGCCACAATGCCGTCGTGGATGCCGTGAGCTTCCAGCTTTGTATGGATCTGGCTGTACAGGGCATCGTAGTCCGCCTCGCCGTTGAATTCATCGTAAAAATAGGCAAATTCGTTGTAAGCCATGGCGTTACTCCGCTTCCTCGTTTTCCGCAGCCACTGCGGCGTTGAGCACCGCCTGCAGCTCCGGGATGCCGTAGCCGTTTTCGCCGCTGGTCAGCACCACCTTCTGGCAGCCGTAGGGGCGGCAGATGTTTTCAAAGTCCTCCTGCGTTTTGGCAAGCTGGCTCTTTTTCAGCTTGTCCGCCTTGGTCAGCGCCACCACATAGGGGATGCGGTGGTAGTGCAGATAGCGTAGCATCTGTAAATCGTCTGCGCTGGGGGCGTGGCGGCAGTCCAGCAGCTGCACCAGCAGGGTGTGGTGGCGGGGTGCCTCGAAGTAGCTGTTGATGAGGTCGTCCCAGCGCTCGCGGTCGGCGTTGCTCACCTTGGCGTAGCCGTAGCCCGGCAGGTCCACAAAGTAGCAGTCGTCCACCGAATAGAAATTGATAGTAGCCGTTTTGCCCGGCGTACTGGACACGCGCGCCAGATTTTTGCGGCTGCACAACTTGTTGATCAGGCTGGATTTGCCCACGTTGGAGCGCCCCGAAAAGCTCAGTTCAGGGCGGTCGCTCTCGGGCAGCTGGCTGGAAATGCCATAGCTGGCAATAAAATCAGCTTTATTGAAGATCATGGCGTGTTCCTTTCTGGTATTTCAGCAGACAGCGCCCGGCTGGTTCTTCTCAGGCGCGGCGGGGATGCGGCTTTCCCCTGCTTTGGACTTTTTGGTGCGGGGGCGGCCTGCGGTGCTCTTTGCTGCCTTCGGCTTAAGCAGGGCGGCAGCCAGCACCTGCGAGAGGTTCTGCATGGGCAGGAAGGTCAGATTCTTCTTGACCTCCTCGTCCACGTCGTAAAGATCAGGCTCGTTGTCCTTGGGGATGAGCACGGTCTTCATGCCCTCGCGGTAAGCAGCCATGCTCTTTTCCCGCAGACCGCCGATGGGCAGCACATTGCCGTGCAGGGTGATCTCGCCGGTCATGGCCACATCGCCGCGCACCGGTACGCCGGACAGGCAGGACACCAGTGCCGTGGTCAGGGTGACGCCGGCAGAAGGGCCATCCTTGGGCACAGCACCCTCCGGGGCGTGGATGTGCAGGTCGCACTTCTTCAGCCGCTCGGGGTCGATGCCGTATTCCTCGGCGTGGACGCGCACCCAAGTGACTGCCAACTGTGCGCTCTCCTTCATCACATCGCCCAGAGAGCCGGTGACCGTGATCTTGCCGGTGCCGTTGTCCATGACCTGCACCTCAATGGGCAGGGTCTCGCCGCCTACGCTGGTCCATGCCAGACCGTTGGCGATGCCCACGGCGTTGGTGCGGTTGAGGAAGTCCGGCTTGACGATGCGGGGGCCCAGCAGTTCCTCCAGCATGGCGGCAGTCACCGCCACGCTTTCCACCTCGCCGGAAGCGATCTTGCGGGCGCACTTGCGCAGCACGCTGGTGATGGTACGCTCCAGATTACGCACACCGGCCTCGCGGGTGTACCCGTCGATGATGCCGTAGAGTGCGCTCTGGTTCATGGTGACCTTGCCGGTCAGGCCGCAGGCCTTGAGCTGCTTGGGCAGCAAATGTTTGCGGGCAATGTTGTATTTTTCCACGCGGGTATAGCTGGGCAGCTCAATGACGTCCATGCGGTCCCGCAGCGGGCCGGGGATGCTGCCCAAGTCGTTGGCGGTGGTAATAAAGAGCACATGGCTCAGATCAAACGGGATATCGATGAAATGATCGTTGAAGGTGCTGTTCTGCTCCGGGTCCAGCGCTTCCAGCAGCGCAGCCGCCGGGTCGCCCCGGAAGTCCCCTGCCAGCTTGTCGATCTCGTCCAGCAGCATCAGGGGGTTGGAGGACTTAGCGGTGATCATGGCGCTGATGATCTTGCCGGGCATAGCACCGATGTAGGTGCGGCGATGACCGCGGATCTCGGCTTCGTCCCGCACGCCGCCCAGACTGATGCGCACATATTTGCGGCCAAGGCTTTCGGCGATGGAGCGCGCAATACTGGTCTTGCCAACGCCCGGAGGGCCTACCAGACAGATGATCTGTGCCTTCACGTCCGGTGCCAGCTTGCGCACGGCCAGCATTTCCAGAATGCGGTCCTTGACCTTTTTCAGGCCGTAGTGGTCCCGATCCAAAATCTGCTGGGCGCGGTGGATATCCAGATCATCCACGGTCATGGTGTTCCACGGCAGATCCAGACAGGTATCCAGATAGGTACGGATGACCGTGGCTTCCTGATTGCTGCTCTGCATCCGGGACAGGCGGTCTACCTCCTTGAGCAGTTTTTTCTCGCTGTCCTCGGCAAGGTGCAGCTCCCGGATCTTGCGGCGGTAATCATCGGCTTCAGCGTGGGTATCGTCCCCCTCGCCCAGCTCATCGTTGATGATGTGCAGCTGCTCGTGCAGGTAGTAATCGCGCTGGTTCTTGTCCATGGACTCGTTGACCTTTTCCGCGATCTCCTTTTCGATCTTCATCACCTGGCATTCGCGGCGCAGCATCTCCACAAGGCGCTGCAGACGGCCGTTGAGGGTGTTTTCGTTCATCACGGCCTGCTTGTCCTCGTAGCGGAACAAGAGGTTTGCCGGCATATACTCGGTGAGGAACATGGGGTCATCGCTGGAAACGATGGTGAACACCACGTCCTTGGCAAGGCGCGGGTTCATACCCAGATATTCGTCAAAGCCGGTCTTGAGGGCGCGGAGCAGCGCCTCGGTCTCCACAGCCTCTTCGGGCTTTGCGGCACGCACCGGAGCGGAGCGCACGGCAGACAGCAGAAAATCGCCGGTGGTATCCAGTTCGGTCAGCTTGGCGCGGTACTTGCCCTCTACCAGCACCTTGACCAGTTCGTCCGACACGCGCAGCACCTGCTTGACCTCAGCTACTACGCCGTAGGTGTACAGGTCCTGCTGGGTGGGCTCGCTGGTCTCCATCTCTTTCTGGGCTACCAGAAATACGTTGGAGTTGTTGGCCATGGCCCACTCCACGGCGGCAATGCTCTTTTCCCGCCCGACTTCAAAATGAACAAGGTTGTTGGGGAACACCACCAGCCCGCGCAGTGCGATGGTGGGCAGATGGAGCTCCTTCCGCTCGACCTTGATGGTAACTTTTTCAGACATATACAAACACCTCCCGACTGCCGCTCAAGTTCCCATGCTGCGGCAGCGCTATCTTTTGGGGTCTTTTTGATAAAAATACAGTTGTTTCCTTATTATACAGATTTCCGGCCAAAATGCAACTGCCCTGCCGAAATGGTCGGTCATTCGGGGCGGTTTTCGTGGGTGTTGAAGCCCATTTTGCCCAGCGCGGGCAGCAACGCCCGCAGCGTGACCGAGGTGAGCGCCCCCATGACAAGCCCCAGCACCAGCATGACCGGCGCATAATACAGCGACAAGGACGAGGAGATGATGACCCCTGCGCCCAGCAGCTGCCCCACGTTATGCGCCAGTGCGCCGCAGACCGACAGGATGAACCATGTGGGCCGCACCGGCAGAAGATAGTACAGCACCCACATCACCGCAAGGGACAAAAGCCCGCCGCACAGCGAGAGAAAGCCCGCCGTGAAGCCGGACACCAGAAAGACGAACAGCGCCTTGAGCACATCCAGCACCAGTGCCTGCCGGGGTCCCATGAAGAACAAGGCGTACATGACCACGATGTTGGCAAGCCCCAGCTTCATGCCCGGCAAAAGCCCCGGGATGACCAGCGTTCCCTCGATGAAGGAAAGCGCCATGGCCAGCGCAAACAGCAGACCGGACAGGGCGATGTGCCGTGTTTTTTGATAGTTGCGGTGATTTTTAGGCATAGAGGATACGCTCCTTTATTCTTCGGGCTGCTGCGTCTGCTCGTAGGCTTCCTGCTCTTCCATAGCGGCTTCCCATGCGGCAAAAAGCTCCTCCTGATGGAAACGCAGATCGCTCAGCTCATCGCTTTTCTGGCGCAGCAGGTCGGGGTCGTTGTACACCTCCGGGGAGTTGATCTCGTTGTCCAGCTCCACCTCGCGTGCACCGCAGGCCTCCATCTCGTCCTCGCAGGCCTTGATCTTGGCGCGCAGCTCGGCACGGCGGCGGCGCTGTTCCTTGCCGTAGCCGGTCTTGGCGGGCTCGGCCGCCTTCTGGGCGGCCTGCACCGGGGCAGCACGTCCCATCAGGGCATCGTAGCTGGGGTAGAGCACAGCCTTGCCGTCCTCAAGATAGAGGATGGGACAGGCCAGACTGTTCATCAGGTGACGGTCGTGGGTGACCAGCAGCAGGGTGCCGGTGTACGCCATCAGTGCCTCGGTCAGGTTTTCGCGGGTATAGATGTCCAAGTGGTTGGTAGGCTCGTCCAAAAACAGCAGGTTCGGCCGTTCCAGCACGATCTCCGCAAAACGCAGACGCGCCAGCTCGCCGCCGGACAATGCTTCGCAGGGCTTGAACACCGTATCGCCCCGGAAGCCCAGCTTTGCAAGGTGGCTGCGCACTTCCAGCTCGGTCATGCGGGGGTACTTGTTCCAGATGACGTCAATGACCCTGCCCTGTCCCAGACGGTTCTGCTGCTGGGCAAAAATGCTGGGACGTGCTCCGGTGCCCAGCCGCACCATGCCGCCGGAGGGACGGCGCTTGCCGTCCAGCACCTGCATCAGAGTGGATTTGCCCGCACCGTTGGGGCCGGCAATGATAAGCCGCTGCCCGCGGCAGACCGTATAGGTAAAGGGTTCCAGCAGGGTACGCTCCCCGATCTTGATGCTGAGATTTTTCAGCATCACCAGCTCATTCCACGGTTCTACGTCATATTCAAAGCGGAATTTCAGCTGATTGGTCTCATCCTTGGGTGCCTCGGTGATCTCCAGCTTTTCCAGCTGCCTGCGGCGGCTCTGTGCCATTTTGGTAGTGGAGGCGCGCACAAGGTTGCGGTCCACATAGTCCTGCAGCTTTTCAGCCAGTGCTACGTCGGCATCGTGCTGCTTCTGGCGCAGGGCATCGGCGGCTTCCTTCTGGGGCAGATAGGCCGAGAAGTTGCCCTTGTAGGTGGTCATGGTCTGGAAGGACACCTCCCAGATCTTTGTACAGACATTATCGAGGAAATAGCGGTCGTGGCTGACCACCAGCACCGCACCGGAGTAGCCCTTGAGGTAATTTTCCAGCCATTCCATGGTGGCAAAGTCCAAGTGGTTGGTAGGCTCGTCCAGAATGAGGACATCGGGCTTTTCCAGCAGCAGCTTTGCCAAGCGCAGCCGCGTCAGCTCACCGCCGGAGAGCACTGCAATGTTCTTTTGCCATGTATCCTGTGCAAAACCCATGCCGGACAGCACCTTTTTGATGTTCACGTCCATGTTGTAGCCGTCGGCGGCATCCACGATATTCTGCAGGGCATCATGCTGTGCCAGCAGATCGGCGTTATCGGGCTGGGCAGCCATGCGGCGTTCCAAGATCTGCATCTGCGCCATGGCATCCAGCACCGGGGCAAAAGTGGCGCGCATCTCGCCGTAGATATCCAGCGTGGCGTCCAGCTTTGCGTTCTGCTCCAGATAGCCCAGTGTTACCCCGTGGGTCACGCTGAACTCGCCCTCGTAGTCCTGATATTCGCCGGTAAGAATCTTGAGCAGAGTGGTCTTGCCTGCACCGTTCTGTCCCACAATGCCGATGCGATCTTCCCGCTCGACACTGGCGGTCACATCGTGCAGCACCACCTTTTCGCCAAAGGTCTTACCCAGTTTTTCCAAATGTATCAGCATAATTTTGTTCCGTTATCCGTTTTTTCAAGTTTCAGCACTGGTGGCGACGGTTCTTCAGGCCAACGTTGGCCAGTTCCTCCTGCTCCATCACCAGCGGATACAGTTCCTCCAGACTGGCGATCTCGTAGGTGGGGATCACCTTGCCGGGGTTCTCAGCGTGGTTGGGGTTATACCAACAGGTATCCAGCCCGGCGTTGCTGCCGCCCTGAATATCGCTGGCCAGGCTGTCGCCCACCATCAGAACGTGCTCCCGGTTCTCCACGCCCAGTGCGCGCAAGGCGGCATCAAAGATGCGGGCATTGGGCTTTTCGCAGCCCATTTTCTCAGAGATGAACACATCCTCCATAAAATTCATCACGCCGCTTTCTGCCAGACGGCGGGTCTGCACCATCTGGGCACCGTTGCTGACGATGGCCAGCGTTGCCACCTCGGAAAGCTCCCGCAGCACGTCCAAAACCTCGGCGTTCATCAAGTCCGGGTGGGTGGACAGCTGCTCCAGATAAAAGCGGTTCATCTCCACGCCGTCACCGGCGGCATCGATGGTCTTTAAAAAGCGGCTGAACCGCTCGCTGAACAGCTTCTCGCGGCGGATCTGGCCTTTTTCCAGCTGCCGCCACAGCTCCTCGTTGATGGTGCGGTAGGTCTGCACGGTCTCGGCGTCCGGCTCGATGCCGTAGTTCACCAGCGTTTCGGCCAACGCCTTGTTTTCCGCTGCGTCAAAGTTGAGCAGCGTATTGTCTGCATCGAACAGGATGCAATAATATTTTGCCATAGTATCTCACTTTCTTTTCAGCATTTCCCACTTTGGTGTATCAACAGGGAGAAGCCAGCCCCACCCCCGGCAGAGCTGGCTTCCCATTATTCAGAAACGATCTCATACGCAGACAGGTCTGTTTGTGCCGGGGTGTTGTCCGGACACATTGTTTTACCCTCGCAGGGCGTCAGACCACATTTCTGCATTTCTTCCTCCAGTGCGCTGTTATCCACGTTTTCCCAGTCGGTATCGTAGTAATCTACGCTGCCGTTGGTCACGTCATTCTCCCCGGGCAGGGAGGGTGTGCGCATCGCTTCCCAGTACATAAGGGCTCCACCTTCCTCTCCCGCCAGCCTATGCGGCGCAAGGAGGAAATGTGCCCTTAGTTGGCAGCTTCCTTGCTGGCGCTTACCTCGGTTTTGGAGGAAGCGGGCTTTTCCTCTTTAGAGGTTGCCGGTTCATCTTCCTTGGAGGAAGCCGTGTGCTCCTGCTTAGAAGAAGCAGGTTTTTCCTCCTTGGAGGAGCTACTCTTCGAAGAAGAAGCGGGCTTTTCTTCCTTAGAAGAAGCCGCAGAGGAGGCGGGCTTCTCCACCTTGGAGGAACTGCCGGTGCTTTCAGAAGTACCGTTCGAGGAGGAAGAAGCGGGCTTCTCCTCCTTGGAGGAAGCGGGTTTCTCTTCCTTGGAAGAGGCCGGTTTTTCTTCCTTAGAGGAGGACGTTTCTTCCTTGGAGGATGCAGGCTTATCCTCCTTAGAGGAAGCGCTGGAGCTGCTGGAACTGCTGGAGCTGCTGGTGCTGCCGGACGTTCCACCGCTGACCGTAAGTTCCAGCTTGTTGCTGGTGACGGTGCAGTCATTATAGCTGGCGGTGGCATACACCCGGAAGGTGCCGCCCACCATGGAGGGGTCTACCTCGCCCTTTACGGTGGTCTTACCGGCAGCCTGTGTTACCTCGCTGCCGTTGACATACCAGCGGATGCTGGAAGCATCCAGATACTTGCCCTTGAGGGTTGCCTTAAAGGTATAGGAATCCCCCAGCCCAGCCTTACCGCTGCTGCTGACCTGGATAGAGGCTGCTGCAAACACAGCGGTCACATCCACGTTCTGGTCAAAATTGGTATCAGTGCGGGTGCGCTTGGTCACGCCATCGCTCCACTTGACGAACACATAGCCGTCCTCCGGCACAGCGGTCACCTTAACGCTCTGGGCGGCGCTGGTCACCTTGACGGTAAGAGACTTGCCGCTCTCGTCGCCGCAGGTCAGGGAGCCGCCGCCGGTTTTGTCCACACGATAGTCCGCCTGATACTCCGTTTTTTCCTCAACAACAGAGGAGGAGACCGCCTCCGAGCTGCTGGGTGCCTCCACCGCAGAGCTGGGCTTGGCGGTATACTCGGCGCGGGTGGGGATATTATTGGTATCCGGGCGGCGATCCTCGGTCTCGTAGGCGTGGGTGCGCAGATACTTCAGCAGCACCTTCAGGCCTGCGGGCTTGAGGTGGATATCCCCGCTCTGGTAGTAATCGACATTGCCGTAGCCGTTGGCGTCCTTCAGTGCCTCGGCAGAGTTGAGGAACTTGACGCCCAGCTGCTCGCACATGGTCAGCAGCGCCATGTTGAAATCATCAATACGGGTCTGGTCCATGTTGGGGTAGTTGGAGTGGTTGGACGGGACCGGCGGCACCGTGTTGACGATGATATCGGTATAGGGATAGCTGGCCTGAATGGCCTGTACCAGCGCGGTGTAGTTGCTGATAAAGTCCTCGGTATTCATGCCGTTGTCGTTGGTGCCCAGCATAATGACCACCCGGCGGGGCTTCATTTTGGCCACCGCCTGCGCAATGGTGTAGCGGTTATCGTCCCGCTTAAAGGTAACGATGCCCTCGTTCAGGGCGGCACTGGTGCCAATGCCTTCCTTGGCGCAGAACTGCTGCAGCGAGATCAGACCGTTGGCGTACAAACGCACCGTGTTGGAATCGCCGATAAAAAGGGTCTGCTCCTGATAGGCGTCACCAGCATCAGCAGTCCCGGTGAGCAGCGCGCTGGAAGTCTCGTTGATCTGGTAGTGGTCGGAGATATCCTCCTCCCCTTCCGGAGCGGGCGCGGGGGTAATAATGGAAGAATCCCCCGGCTGCTCCGTCGGGTTCTTGCCCCGCTTGAGCATAGTAAGGGTGATGCCGATGGTCAGCAGCGCCGCCAGTGCACACACGATGCACACCAGCACCGCCTGCTTCTGCATCGGGGTCAGTGCCTTGTTCTCCTGTTGATTATTGCTTCTCATATTCTATCCATTCTCCTTCCGAAGGAATGAAACTTCCTGTCATACCCGGGCTGCCAGCAGCCGGTCGGTAAGGTCGGCGCAGCTTTCGGCCAGCAGCACCGGATGGAAAGCTTCCAGCTCTTCCCGGCTGCCGTAGCCGTACAGCACACCGGCAGCATCCAGACCGCAGTCGGCAGCGCCCCGCATATCATCGTTGCGGTCGCCCACCATCAGCACCCGCTTGCCCTGCAAGGCGGGCTGGCTGAGCACATAACGCACGACCTCGGTCTTGGTGTCCCGGCTCTCGTCCATGGAGGCACCGCCGATAAAATCAAAATACTGCGCCAGACCCTGCTCCTCCAAAATAGGGGTGACCACCTTGGTGGGCTTGGAGGTGGCGGTGCACAAAATAAAACCAGCCTGCTTCAGGGTTTGCAGCATCTGCAGAACGCCCGGGAACACAGCACACTCGTGGCTGCCCTTCACCGCATAGCTCGTGCGGTAAAGGTCGGTGGCCTTTTCGATCAGCGCCGGGTCGGTGAAGTGCTCACCGAAGCTTTTGCGCAGCGGCGGGCCCAGATACCGGCGCAGGTTTACGCCGGATACATCCACACCCATGGTGCAGAAAACCTCTTGCAATGTATGAATGATACCGGGGGCCGAATCGATCAGCGTCCCGTCCACATCAAATAGGATCGCATCATAATGCAGCAATATTTTATTCCTCGCTTTCATGGTGATACATCCAATAGTATAGCACAGATTTGATACATCAGCAATTCCAACAAAAGATTTTTCTGTCTCTTATGCAGGAT
>ULTI01019547.1_pt1 | contig 10574 bp, 13 predicted proteins | sample 1957291 | NCBI WGS metagenome assembly ULTI01 (sample SAMEA4835725, study PRJEB28245) | human gut metagenome | biome: gut microbiome; material: fecal sample | place: Denmark | collected 2008 | reverse complement strand
CCGCGAGTGCCATGCACATCTGCAATATCCACCAATTATCACAAGTGGGTAAAACCATATAGAAAGAAATCGAACAAAACAGGGTAAATCTAACTGATTTATAATTAGTTATGATACAAGGCAGATTTTTGACTGCATTGTTATATTTGCCTAATTTTGGATATAAAAACGTCTGTTTTGTCCCGTTTTTGTCCCGTCTTGAATTATCTTTGCATTGAGCGTAAATAGCTGATAAACAATATAGTAACAAATCGAAGAAAAAGATAACACAGATAGAAAATGGGACGAAAGAAGAAAGAAATCAAAATGAAGGAGCCTGTACGCATACGCGAGAAAAGGCTCAATGACGGTAATGTGAGCCTCTATCTCGACATCTATTACAGGGGGGCGAGGAAGAAAGAGGGGCTGAAACTCTACCTTGTTCCGGAAGTCAGTTCCGCTGCGAAGTTGCAAAATGCGAATACCCGTAAGTTAGCAGAGCAAATCAAGGCACAGCGCATACTTGACATCCAGCAACAGGGTATTGTGAACTGGGAAGACGTGAAGAAGTCGAAGATGACGCTTAGCGCATGGGTGGAACAATACACCACGGAAGACTGCGGTCTTTCTCCGGCAAGTATGCGGTCTAAACGCAACGCGCAGGCAAGAGTGGAGCAATACCTATTACATATAGGCAAGCCCGACCTCGCCCTGACGGAAGTCGATAAGGATTTCTGCAAGGGCTTCATCGCCTTTCTGAAAACCTGCACCTTCAACAACGGGAAAAAGACGCTGGGAAGTACCACCTGCCGCATCTTCGTCAATCGTCTGGCTGCCGCACTGAGCAAGGCTGTAAGGGATGGGCTGATTGACCGCAATCCGTTCAAGCTGTTGGAAACCAAAGAGAAACCGCAAAAGGCGAATGCCATGCGTGAATTTCTTACCATAGATGAACTGCGGCAACTGATAGCCACACCGTGCCGCTATGACATCGTAAAAAAGGCTTTCCTATTCTCCTGCTTCACCGGACTTCGTTACAGCGACATGATGACTTTGAAATGGAGCGAGATACACAAGGCTGCGGATGGCAAGACGCTCTACATCGAGCATGAGCAGGTTAAAACCAAAAACAGAGTGACTATCCCGCTCTCGGATGAAGCCCTGAAATGGATGCCCCGGAAAGCAAAAGATATAGACACCGTGTTCCATCAGCTGCGGATAACCTCTACCACGGTGGAAGTTGTCTTAGGCGAATGGATGCAGGAAGCCGGAATACAGAAGCACATCACCTACCATTGCAGCCGCCACACCGCAGCTACCCTGTTGCTGACCTTGGGGGCAGACCTCTACACCGTGAGCAAGATACTCGGACACAAGAGCATCCGAATGACAGAAATCTATGCAAAGATTGTCGATAAGAAGAAAATCGAGACCATGAACCTCGTAAACAATATGTTCGTATAACCCATAAATGAGATAACCCTATGAAAGTGGAGATAAAAGAAAGGAAACTGACCGCCGGAAACCGTAGCCTGTACTTGGAATATTACGAGACCGGATTCCGCAAGAAGGAGAATCTGCACCTGTACCTCGTTCCTGACGATGCGCCCAACGCAAAAAGTCTCAATGAACGGACTTATAACAGGGCACGGGAGATACAGGCTCAACGCATACTCAACCCACCGACTTTTGAAAGCAAGAAGAAGCCGGAAGAAAACCAGAGGGCAAAGACGATGACATGGCTCGGCTGGTGTGATGAATACCTGCAATGCGCCATCGAGAAAGGCGACTGCAAGAAGATGGTACAGCACAAGGGCGTTGTGCGCAAACGCATTGCCGCCTACCTAAAACGGGCAAATCGGACGGACATCCTACTAAAAGAGGTAGATAGGGACATGGTAAGCGGTCTGTTCAGGTATATGCGTGAATACCGCAATCCCCGTCAAATCAAGTCTGACGGCGGCAAACTGGCAGACTTTACCCTTGTTCTGTTCGAGGAAACGGTAAAGGCTATCTTCAACAAGGCGGTGCGTGAGGGGCTGATACCATTCAACCCCATTCAAAACCTTGCCAAAGAAGAGAGGTTTCATGTGCCGGACAAACACCGTGAGTACCTGACAGCGGACGAGTTGAAACGCTTTCTTGCCGTTGAGACACGGACGCAAGCGGAGCGAACCGTACAAAAGGCTTTCGGCTTCTCCTGCATGACAGGGTTGCGGCTTGGGGATATGCAGCGGCTACGGTGGAGCGACATCAAGGACACGGGCGAGGTGCTGATGGTTTCCATCGTCCAGCAAAAGACCGGGCGACCCGTAACCGTTCCACTCAACGAGTTAGCCATATCCCTGTTGCCGCCCCGACCGGAGAACGGGGAGGACACTATCATCTTCCCATTGGTGAAGAAGCCCGACAACGTGGCGAAATATGTGCGGCGCATCAAGGAGAAGGCAGGGATAGAAAAGGATTTCACCTACCATAGCAGCCGCCACTCGGCGGCAACACTGGCAATTACGGCAGGTGCGGAACTCTATTCGGTCAGTAAGATACTGGGGCATGGCAGCATCATTTCCACACAGGTATATGCCTCCGTGAACATGGAGAAAAAAGCGGAGGCGGTAAACCTGACGGATGGCATTTTCGGTTAGCCCAATGCCGACAACATGGGGAGGGAAATAGTTATTCCTTCCCTTTGTTCGTTCTTGGCATATTAAGCCTTGAATGTTGGTGTCAAGTAATTACTTACCACTGCTGAAAATCAACACCATATCCGATTCATGGAACAAGCGAAGTACAAACTACGTTAATTAGTAGCCAAAACAGAAGGGAAAAGCAGGGAAATGGGGCTAAAACAGTAGAATCATGCCAAAGAAGGATAATATTTCAGTTTTTCCGTTCAGTTCAAGCACTTTACGCATAGTAACGTAACGGTTTTAGCGAGAATTGTAGTAACTTTGGAGCATAAAAATGTCAGGCGTATGAAATACTATCAAATTTCTTATACATTAGATGAAAAGACAAGGGGTAGATACGAAATGCCTCATACAATCAACATTGAGTCTGAAAATTTTCTGAGATACATCACAGATAAGAATAAAACTATTTCAATGTATTTTGAAAATAGAGAGAATTTGTATGAAGATATGCCCGATAACCTTTCTGGTGAACTATTAACACGAAAAAGCGTTATAGATTTCATGGATTTTACGCCTTCTTGTTTGAGTTTGATTGCGGTCGTTAGTAATAAACTAAAAAGAATCTTTGAGCAACTGAACGTCTCAAAAAACGAATATGTATTCAAAAGAATATCCATAAAAGGGTATACAGAAGACCACTATCTTTTATTTATCCCTATAATACCAGATACTGAATTTATTTATCCTCAATGTATATTTGCAGATATGTTTGACGATAAAATCATTAAACAATTTTACAATCGTTCGGACTATTACAACAATCCGAATGACTATTGTTTGAAAAAAGTCGTATTGGGAAATCGGTATAAAGATTATGATTTATTGTATCCGCAAGGAGGAGGCTTCTTTTTCTCGGAACGAATAGTTAATGCCATGAGACAAGAAAATGTTATTGGATACGATGTCATTAAAGGTGGGTGCTTTTTTGAAGAAATCGACTTTGCCTAAAACTACGAAATGCAAATCCCGAACTTTTAGACAAAATACAAGAGGCATACGAATAGCAATGGAAATTATGAAACAGACCGATAAAACGAAAATGACAGAGATACGGATTTATCAATGCCTGTGGAAAAATGCGCTTTGGGCTATCGGCTGTTTTGCTTTTGCCGCAGGCGGATGCCTGATTGTCAAGGATGTTTATGCAGACTGGCCAACGAAAGTATTTGGCGGTTGGTTGAGTATTATATTCTTCGGTGGTGGCGGATTGTTTCTCATTCTACCAACTCTTTATAACAGGATTCGCCATATTCCGCTTTTAATAATCTATGAAGACAGACTGGATTTATACGAACAATGGAAGGGAATATATCGTACTATCCATTTTGCCGATGTGAAGCGTTTCCGATTAATAAAAATCCATTCTACTAAACTGATTGCCGTTGACTATAAGGTAACGCCATTGATACATAAACTGGAGGAATCATCCGGTTTTATGCAGCGTTTGATGGCATTTAATTTCAATGCGTCAGGAGCAATCGAAAGTCTTCCTGCCGATAATCTGACAATGAAAGGGAAAGAGATATGTAACATATTAAACGGACGCTTAAATAAAAATGTATGAAGAAGTGGCAGAAAATATCGGGCTTAGTAGCACTTGTTGTTTTGGCGATTGTGAATTTTGTAATTTACGGGTCGTCATTTATGCAAACTATGTATATAAAAGACCGACCTTCCATTGATCAAGTGCTATCAAATTCTCATCGAGCCTTGTCGAATGTCGGATTTCTTGTATTGGCTAATTATCTTATTATAATATTCTTGTTTACTTGCCTATGGCGGAAAGGAGACAAGCGATGAAACTGACCGATAAAAAATTTTGGATAGCGTGGACGCTTTTGCTCATACTGATTGTCGTATGGTGTATGATAGGCGGAGATAAAGAGTCGGAGTTAAATGATTGTAATTCCAAAGGATTATCTCATAAGATTAGTCAGGATTGCGTAAGAGACACGAGCTATACGACCTTTGCGGAATATGAAGAAACCGTTTTGGAACATGAGCAGAAGATTATCAATCATGTGAGGCAACTGGCGGTTATAACAGCAAAAGACAGAAATAATGTATGTAAGTCAGAACTTACTTTTATCGGCTCTGTTCTCAATTCGGAGAATGACACCATAACGTTTATTAAAAAAGAAGATATTTTTGGACCACAACAAAGCCCTCATGGAAAAGGGAACATTATCGTTTATAAAAATAGGATTAGACAAGGTTATTACTCAAACTTTGACAAAAGATTTTTTGTAGAAATCAAGAACAATATGTTATACATAAAAGATGTAAAGGACGTGGATTCGGACGGGAATCCTGTCCTTGGAGACCTCAATTCAATCAGCTTCATGAAGGAGATACCCGATAGTATTTTTATTTATACAGAGAATGATTGGGGAGACGAGCATATGTTAATAAGAAAGGAAGCAAGCGATGAAGCTAACCGATAAACGATTTTGGAAATTTGAGGCATTTACCATTTTATATGCCGGAGTATTGATGCTTCTTGAACTGACAATCTTTGGTAAATCCCTAACAAGTGAAATAGTGTTATTCACTATTGGCTGGTGTTGTATAACCAGTGCTATTACTTGGCTTTTTGCAAACGGGAAGCACTGGTTTGCATTTGGGCTAATCTATGAAGCCATATTCATTATCTTGCTATTCGCCTACCTCATGATTGATGGATTAATTCGTGGACTTTTGGATTGGATAGACTACCTTGAAATGTGCGTCGCTTTTGTTTTTCCGATAGCTGTTGTATGTTTCATACCTTCAATGATATTGGCATTTGTCGGCTATCATACCTTTAACAAGAATATAACGAACAAGGAAAAACTATAATGATAAATATAACCGAGAAATATAATCAGGAGAAGGAATCTACTATACAGTATGATGTTTCTAAGCTGTTGCAAACAGATCTAAGCGACTATCTGAAAGAGAGTCTGATGAATTTAGATAATCCCGAGGTAGATAAATTCGTAGCTTTATTCCCGATACAGGGTAAAGTCAGAATCTCAGTAATAAGGGATTCGTTGAACGGCATAAAAGAGATTCTACCTGAGAATTTATTTGAAGAAACCAAAAGTGAAGTAACAGAGATTTGCGATGATTATAAATGGCGGAACAGTAAGGAAGGGAAGCTGGTTCTGCAAATTGAAGATTGGATAAAAGAGGCAAGACTTTGTGTCGCCACTGATTTCCCCTCAGAGCATATCTACATCGGCAGAAGTTTCATTGAGCCTGTTAGCCTTATAGTTGGAGGCTATGTAAAAGAATTGCGAACAAAGGCTATGATTGAATCATGTCTTAACAATATGAATCCTCCAATAGCCATAGATGATAGAATTTCATCATGTGACTGACTAATAAACGATTTCGGATATGGTAAATTTATAAAGGGATTACAGGCTTATTCCACCTTGCCTTCTCTCAATCTTCCAATCATACTTACCCTCTGCGACATCGCCAACCTCATTGAGTGTATGGCGATGTTTTATTTCGTCAAACGGCTGTCGGCTTTCCGCATAATCACAGAGCCATGCACCGACCGCTTTCTGCTGTTCGGTGGTTTCTCCGTACTCCTGCATTATACTCTTAATGTCAGCGGCTTCGGACGGGGCGAAGATTGATTTGTGCTGCTCCGTACCGAAATGGATAATCGCATCGATGGCTCGCCTGAACACCTCGCTTGCCTTGTAGAGAATGTCCGCAATGATATTCAGAATATCCCGGCTCGCTTTCAGTGCACCCTGCAACATCCGTATGGTCTTGTCTTTCTCCGATGTTGCCCGGTTCACCACCATGCTGATGCGGTGCTGCTCCCCGGTCTTCTGTTCCTGAAGCTGTCGGATAGCCTTGTCCCTCTCCATGCCAAGCGAACGGTTCTGCGCCAAAGCCCTGTCACGCTCGGCTTCCGCTTTCTGCTTCTCTTCGGTCAATGCCTTTGTCTTTTTCCCGACCTCCTTTTTGACAGCATCGGGAAAGGTCTTCCTGATACGCTCGTTCTCGGCTTTCAACTTGGCATTTTCCTTTTCGATGGCTGCGTACTTTCCTTTTCCCAAAAGATTGGCAATACCGGATTTTATGCTGTCCGTGTTCTCCCGGTCGGCTTCCCGTACCCGTTCCTCCTTATCGGCTATCTCGCTGTCAAGTTCCGCACTGCGCCGTTGCCTTTCCTCGTTCCCGGCTTGCAGTTTTTCCTGTTCCGTCTTGGCTTTGTCCGCTTCCCGGACGGCGGCATCCCTTTCGGCTTGGGCTGCTTCCTTTTCCGCTTGGACTTGCTCGGCTTCCTGCTTCTGCTTGGCGATGATGAAGTCCGTGCGCTCCAGATGCTCCTTGCCCGTCAGCTTCTTTGAGGTGCCCCTTTCCATCTCCAGACACTCAGCCAAAACAGTCTGCATCTCGCTCATATCCTTCACGTTCAGCTTGCAGGACTTGCCCGTGTCATGGTTCATCCAGTCCCACACGATATGGGCGTGAAGGTTGGGCTTCCATGTGGCGGTGTCTCCGGGAGTGGCATAGTGCCCCTCGTCACGGTGGATGAATATCTGCAAAGCTGTGATACCCCAACGCTGCCTGCACACCTCACAGAAATGCTGCAACTGCTTCATCGTGGTGTCTTCCTTGATGACTACCACACCCTCTTTGATTGGCGTGCTGCCCCGTACTATGGTCACCTTTCCGGTCTTCCTGTTCACCTTTTCCCGGTCTTTGGTCTGCATAGCCCGACCTGTCTTCTCCTTGACCATTGCGGCTATCTGCCTGTTGCGCTCGGCAAGCGAGGTGTCGCCCAATTCAGGTGATACCCACGCTTCGTTCTTCGCCATGAGGTCGGTGCGTATGTAAATCTTCTCCTTGCGGATATTGGCGAGGTATTCCGCTGTCCGCCTGTTGTGCGGTCCGCTGCTTCCTACGTTGCAGGGCTTTATATTGATGGATGTCTTCTGTGCCATTGATTTGCGTGTTTGGGGTTCTTAATGGGTTATTAGGGCAAAGCCTTAATCGGAGGGTGCAGGGAGAGGGTCACTTCCTGCTCGGGACTCTCAGGGGTCGAGACCTCTGAGCGGAGTTTCCAAAGAGAGGGTCACTCTTTGGTCAGGGGTGTTGGGGGCTGACAGCCCTCCGACCGGGTTCTTAGGGCAGAGCCATAAGTGGGACGGGGCAACGCCCAGCCCCTCGGGAGAGCCCACAACTTCGGGAGCGTAGCGGAGAAGTTATAGTGGGCTATACCGGGACAAGTCCGGTAGCTCACACCCGCAAGCGGAGCAACGTCCAAATCTGCGCTCTGCGCCTTTCATCCCCCTGCGCCTTATTCCGGGTCATCCTCACCGTCAATCGTTCCGTCCTGCGCCTCTTTTGGGCTTTCCGCACCGTTCCCGTCAGGTGTTCTGTCCCCACTGTCTATGACAGGGGGATTCCCGGCTTCGTCCGCTACAAACATATCAGGCGGTGGATTATGGCTGTCGTCATCCGGTCTGTCGGCTGACGGGTTGGAAGTCTCAGACGAACAGAGGGAAGAAGAAAGGACTGCTGCGCCTGTCGCCATACTGTCCGCATCCTGTCCTTTGGCTCGGCTGTCATCCGCTGCGGCATTCTGCCTGCTTTCTGACGGCAAGCTATCGAAAACAGGTGTCCGCACATCGCCCGTCTGTCCTTTGGCGGTTGCCGAAGGTCTGACATAATGGGGATTGGTTATGAGGACACTATCGACATACCAGCCTGTGAGGAAATGCAGGGAATGGACGGAAGTACGGTTGTTGGTTCGGGTGGTCAGCATACCGAGCCTGTTAAGGCTGTCAATTAGCTTGCCGATGGTCTTGCGGTTGCAGCCAAAAAACTCTGCCAGCTCCACATCGGAAGCTGCCACCTGTCCCACCTCCAAAACAATCTCAACGCCTTTGATTTTATAAGCGGTTCTTTCCCGTACCGCACCGGTCATCAGCCGGTACAGGCACTTCTGCCTGAAAGCGGAAGATTTGCCTTCCAAAAGAAAATCCCACTGCCCGGCTGAAAGAATGGTGCAGTAGTGTATGGTCTGTTTCTCTTTGCACATGGTCTATGATATTATGGTGTTACAACGGTCATCTATCTGCCTAAGCCATATCCGCGCTCAGGCATATAATACTCCCTGTCTGCCGCTATGCGATTCAGTACGTCCTGCAGGCGGTCGAGCTGTTCACTGTCAAGCACACGGATGGCGTTTATCGTTATCCGCTGTGTGGCTATCCTGCGGTGTTCGATGTTCGTTTCGTTCACTGCTCCGTCACCGTCCGCATGGGCGGAACGGAGATAGGCATTGACCGCTTCCGTCTGTTCTTTGGACGGATAAGGTGCTGCCCATTTATCTTGGATGTAGTCTATCATCCGGCTGACCGCTTCGGCTAAAACAGGGTTCTGCCTTTGCAGCATGGTTACAAGTGTCTCTTTCTCCATAGTACACTCATTTGCTGTTCAACTCACGGAGACGGTTTGCCGCCTCCGTTCTGATTTCTTCCTCCGACATCACTTTGACACCACGCACCCAATCAAGCAGGGCTTTCTTCTCGAAGAAAATCAGTTTCCCGGCTGGCTTGAAATACGGCAACTGGTTCAGATGCGTCATCTTGTAAAGGGTGCTTTTGGCAACGCCGAGGAAGTCGGCGGCTTCTTCAAGGTTCAGGACTTCCTTTGCTGCATAGCAGATGTTCTCCAGCTTGTCGATTCTCTCCTGAAGGGTGGCAATCTTGCGCTCATGCTCAAGATTCATCTTGGATTGTTTGTTCTCTGTCATCGTCTTCTATTTTATGGTTTTACTTGTTGATTCGATACGCAAATGTATATCGTTTGATTTGAAAAAATGCGATTTTCGCTATCTTGAAATAATTGATTTATAGATGTTTAATTTTCCCATCTGACGGGATTTTCCTCTGCCTGTCGGAAGATTATCTGTCGGTCTGTCAGATACTTTTTCGGTGTCAGTCTCGGCTAACTTCCGATATTTGAAGATACACGGCTTCCGCTTTCCGGCAAAACTTCTGGCAGAATGTCCGTACAACCCGACACATTTTCTCCTGACGTGGCTGTCAGAAGCCACGAAACAGATTTTAACATGGCTTTTTAATGCCAGCCTGTCTAATCGGGACAAAAATCGGTTTGTGTTATCCACCGTGGTACAGGAAAATAAAAAATGCGCTATAGATGTGAACTTTATGCGTTTTGATTCGTTTTTGACGGGACAAATTTGTACCTTTGCACCTGAGTAACAGATATTCAGATACGGATATTCGGAGCAAGGCGTTCTTGATTTTATTTTCCTGTGGTTCTGTCCCGTTTTTGTCCCTTCGGGGATTTGTCTCACGGAACAAAATTTTGTAAGTAATTGGATTATAAGCGGTTGAATAGCTAAAAAGAGGCAGGTTTTCGCTAACCACCAGTAACCACCAAAAAGGTCCCTGCGCACCGGTAAAAGTCGCGTCAGTCAGAAACTCGTTGGTCTGAAAGATGACATCATCTATTTCCTCCTCCAACAGGTTGATGCCGAAATCCGAAAGTATATCTCCGTTTGCCATAGCCCTGTCTTTTTATTTCCCTCTGTTTACACTCTCGTTGTCATCTTCGCCGTTTCCGTTGCTGCCCGATTGCGAACCACGCACCGCAAGGCGTGATTCCTGCCACCGGCTCATGGCATTGCGGACAATACCGCCTTTATGCAGGGTACGGTTGTCCGTTGCGTTCAGCAGTGCATTCGTCACCGTTGCGTTCTGACGCTTGGCAAGGTAGCCCACTAAAATCTCGTTCTGCCGTGCCACATCCTCGTAAATGCGCAGATACTCCTTCTTTCGCTGGGCATTGGGCATATAGGCGTCTTTCGTGGCTTTGATGGCACACTGATAGACGTGGTAGTATTCCGTCCACCGTTCCTTG
>ULTI01021740.1_pt1 | contig 10580 bp, 8 predicted proteins | sample 1957291 | NCBI WGS metagenome assembly ULTI01 (sample SAMEA4835725, study PRJEB28245) | human gut metagenome | biome: gut microbiome; material: fecal sample | place: Denmark | collected 2008 | reverse complement strand
GGCGCGAGGGTTCAAATCCCTCCTACTCCGCCAAGAAAAAGCTCGATGATTCTTTGAAATCACCGGGCTTTTTCCATTTTGTTCTCATCTTATCTTTCAATACGTATTTACACAATACGTATAATATGGTATACTTCTCTTGAGAGGATGTGAAGCTTGTGCCGCCAAAACCGCGTGAAATGGAAAAGCTGATTCTTGCCGATGGCTGGGTCTTCAAGGAACAGGTCGGTTCCCACCGTCAGTATGTCCATCCCACAAAACCCGGCAAGGTCACGATTCCTTTTCACAAGGGAAAAGAACTTGACCGCCGCACAGAGCTTTCCATCCGAAAGCAGGCAGGGCTCAAATAATGCCATATCATCATACAGGAGGGATGAAGGATGTTATCCATGTATCCGGCTTGTTTTTATAAAGAGGCAGAAGGTTATTCTGTCGTTTTTCCTGATTTGAACAACCTTGCAACACAGGGTGATACCTTTGAGGAAGCCATGGAGATGGCAGTGGACTGCCTTGCAGGCTATCTTTACACCTGCAAGCGGGATGGCGAAACGATTCCCACACCGTCTCGTCCGGGTTCCATCGACCCAATCGCTGTGTCTCGGGCACTTGCTCCCGACGAGCCTGTTCCTGAAGCATTTGTCAATGTTGTTTCTGTTGACGTGGCAGAATATGCAAAACAACACTTCGAGAGATCTGTCAAAAAGACGCTTTCCATCCCTGCTTGGCTGAACGATGCCGCCATGGCACAGGGGATCAATTTTTCCTGCGTCCTTCAGCAGGCACTGAAAGAGCAGCTGCACATGGCTTGAACAGATTTTTACACAAAACGCGCTTTCCGGGGCCTTCCGAAAAGCGCGTTTTGCTTTTTTACAGCAGAAGATTCGTCACCGCAGCCAGCACGCTCAGGTGCACCGGGTAGAACCAGTAAAAGGCCTTCTTTTGCAGCGGACTGCACGCGCCCCGCTGCCCGTTGTAGAACCAGACCAGCACAAAGGCCAGCGGGGCGGTGAGCTCCCAGGCAAACAGCACGGCTCCCACGATGCACTGCCGCTTGCGGTCGCCACGGGTCAGGTACAGCGCACAGATGATGAGCACACCAATGCCGTCGTAGTCCGTACAAGCCAGAAGCGCCGCAAGCGTGCAGCCTGCCACACACAAGAGTCCTTTCCAGCTGGCAGAGCCGTCCGGCTTTTCAAAATGCTTCAGACCTGCCATGGCCAGCACGCCCAGCGCCAGCGTCCAGTAAACATTTTGATGGTCCAGTGCAAAGGGCGTGCGGAAAAATGCAAGGTCAAAGGGCACCTCACTGATGAGGGCAAACAGGAACAGCCTCCGGACGTATTTTTTCACATCGCGGGTATGTACAAAGCCCTCCACCAGCAGGAAACAGAAGATGGGAAACGCCAGCCGCCCGGTGAAGCGCAGGACCCTGTCCAGCTGGAACAGCGAAAGCTGATCCCATGCGCCGCCGGAAACTTCTCCCCTTTCCAGCTCCGGCAGCAAAAGGCCGGCCTCGATGCAGGACGCGCCGATGTGGTCCACCAGCATGGTGATGCAGGCAATGATTTTAAGGGCGGTGCCGCTGAAGCTGCAGCGCGGGGAAAGTGCGGTCATAAAAAAACACCTCGGTCAGTTTGTAAAAAATCGTTATAAGAACTATAACGGAGGAAAGGTGGCATTTCCTCCGTCTGCTGCGGCAAAATCTGCATAGAGCGTGCACAAATCCACCTAAAATGCTTGACAGGACGGGCGCAGGATAGTAAAATCAAGAAGATAATTGAACTATCTCAAACCAAAGATGAAAAAGATTCACAGAGGATCGAGCGTCTCCGAACCAGATCAGACCGGAAGGAGGCATTGGAAATGACGCTGTTTTCTTATGAGATTTTCGACGCAGTTGCACGGCAGGGCAGCTTTAATAAGGCGGCTCAGCAGCTGCATCTGACCCCCTCGGCCATCAGCCACGCCATCGCCGTGATGGAGGCTGAGCTGGGCTTTACCTTATTCAATCGCGGCAAAAACGGCGTTACCATGACCAGCTACGGCGCTTCGCTGTACCCCTCCATCCGTGCGGTGCTGAACAGCGACGAGGCCCTGCAGCAGAGCATTGCCCGCCTGAACGGCCTGGAAAAGGGCAAGGTCAAGCTGGGTGCCTTCAACTCGATCTGCTCCGGGCTGCTGCCCAGCATCCTCAAGGGCTTTATGGCCCACTACCCCCAGATCGAAGTCGAGGTCTATCAGGGCACCTACGACGATGTTAAGGAGTGGCTGCGCACCGGTCAGGTGGACATTGCCTTCCTCTCCAACAACTGCCGGGAGGAGTTTGTTCTGACCGAGCTGTTCCACGAGCCGCTGCTCTGCATCACCCCCATGGACTGGCCCGAGCCGCCCAATGGCGTGATGACCCCCGCCCTGATGAACGGGCAGAACTTTGTGGTGCAGTGGGATGCCACCGACGCGGAGATGCGTCAGTTCCTCAAGAAGTATTCCCTCTCAACGGAGCGCCGCTGCCATGTCATCGACGACCAGTCGAACATTGCCATGGTCGAGGCAGGCCTGGGTATTTCCATCATGCCCCGGATGCTGCTGCGCAACTGCACGGCAGCGGTCAAGATCTACCCCATCGAGCCCGAAGAGGACCGCGTGGTGGGTCTGGCCGTCCAGCGTCCCACCGCCATGGCTCCCGCCGTGGAGCAGATGTTCCACCACATCGTGGAGTGCTGCAAGGATCTGGACTGAACAACAGTGTAACATAACGGGCCGGTGTGCGCAACACCGGCCCGTTTTTTGCCGCCCGGAAAACTTTGGATTGTATCCCCGCCCGGGATACGGTATACTAAGAAAAAATCCATTCTGGTTTTTGAGGGGAAAAATTATGGATCGAAGAAGTTTTTGCAAGGTGCTGGGGTTTGCGGCCGGCAGCACTCTGCTGCCCGGGCTGATGGTCCAGGCCGCCGGGCAGGGCTCCGTGGGCCATGCAGTGCCGGATGGCCGCTACACCATCGGCATCCGCAGCGACCTGAGCGGCTGCGACCTGACCCACGCGTTCTATTATTCTGACAGCTTTTTCACCCACCCGGCCACCCAATATGACCACCAGCTGGCGCTGGCAACGCTGGGTCTGGTCTGCGCTGCGGCCAACACCGTGGCCAGCGATGCGGAATACTGGGTCAACGGCTCTGTGGGGCGGGAAGCCCACATTGCCGCCGCCTACGAGACCCTGGGCTTTGAGGACGCGCTGTTCTACAATTACGATCTCGACACCGGCCGGGCCGGGGACTTTGTGGGCTACTCGCTGGCCCGCAAGACCTTGACCCTGAACGGCCAGCGTACCACCCTTGTGGCGCTTGTCCTGCGGGGCGGCGGCTACGGCGGCGAGTGGGCCAGCAACTTCCACATAGGCGATACCAGCGCGCACACCGGCTTTGTCACGCCTGTGGCGGCGGTGTTTGCGTCCCTCAAGGCCTATCTGGCCCGGGCAGAACAGAGCGGTGCCTTCAAGCTCTGGCTGGGCGGCTACAGCCGCGGTTCCATCATTGCAAATCTGCTGGCGGCAAAGATCGCCCGGGAGCTGCCCCAGCTGGGGCGGGAGAACATCTATGCCTACGGCTTTGCGGTGCCTGCGGCCCTGACTGCCGCCGACCGGCCTGACCTGCAGCAGGATTTCGATGCCAATCACGCCCCGGACGGCACCCTGCTGGAAAACTGGCCCGAGAGCAACATCTTCAGCATCATTTCCAGCGGCGACGCGGTGGCCCGGGTGCTGCCCGCTGCCTGGGGCTACCACCGCAACGGCTGTGACCGCTTTCTGCCCGCCACCCGGAATGCCGAAGAGCTGGCCGACCTGGACGCACTGGGGGCGGAATTCGGCCCCACGCCGCTGGTGATCAGCAGTCTTGCCACCGCCGAGGACACCAGTGCCCTCATCAACATCGTGGCCAAGTTCTGCGTTTCCCGGGAAAATTTCCACCAGAAATACGAAGCCGCCATCATGGACATGATCCAGTGTGCCTTTCTCCGCTCCGAAAAAGAGGTGGTCGATGGCTACATCCTCAGCGACGGTGAGATCGTGGAGCGGCTGCAGAGCCTTTCCCACATGAAAGAGATCGATTACTGGCAGATCGTGGGCAGCGTCTGGGCCGCCTCCACCATGAGCCGCCCCATCCTTGAGCGGTACGGCCAGAACGTGCCCCTGCTGGCCCGGCAGATCCTTATCCCGGTGCTGGCGGTCGGCCTGTGCTATGGCATCGAGACCGATGTGGTGCAGATGGTGGCCCAGTACATCATCCGCCTGCTCACCGCCCGGGGCGAGCTGGACAGCGTTCTGCGCGCGGCGTTCTGCCACCACCCGGAAAACTACATTTCCCTGATGGAATACTACACCCCCGAGGAGCACGGTATGGAGCCCTTTACCCGAAAGTGATTCACTTTTCTTCATCTTCCGCCTGAAATCTCTCCACCGGTGAAACGCCTGCGATTCGTTGAAATCCTGTTTTCTCTATGTTACACTTGATTTTATCAACTGGAAAAGAGGAAAAAAACATGGAAACTCAACACAAGCGCAGTGCGTTTTCCGGCAAACTCGGATTCGTGCTGTCCGCCGCCGGTGCGTCGGTCGGGTTGGGAAACATCTGGCGCTTCCCGTATCTGGCCGCAAAATACGGCGGCGGCATTTTTCTGCTCATCTACATCCTGCTGGCTGTCACCTTTGGCTACACCATGATCATTGCCGAAACGGCGCTGGGCCGGATGACCCGCAAAAGCCCGGTGGGCGCTTACAGCCATTTTGGCAAGGGGAAGGGGCTGGCGTTCGGCGGCTGGATCAACGCCGTCATCCCCATCCTGATCGTTCCCTATTATTCGGTCATCGGCGGATGGGTCATCCACTATCTGGCCCAGTATCTCACCGGCCACGGCAGCGCGCTGGCATCGGACGGGTATTTCTCCGGCTTCATCTCCAACGGTCTGCTGGCCGAGATCGCGTTCCTGCTGTTCACCTTTATCACGCTGGGCATCATCTTTGCGGGTGTGCGCAACGGCGTGGAGCGCGTTTCCAAGGTGATGATGCCGGTGCTGGTGGTGCTCTCGGTAGTCATTGCCGTCTACTCGGTCACACGGCCCGGCGCACTGGCAGGTGTAAAGTATTTTCTGGTGCCCAACCCGGCCAATTTCTCGTGGATGACCGTGGTTTCCGCCATGGGGCAGATGTTCTACTCTCTCTCCATTGCCATGGGCATCCTGGTGACCTTTGGCTCCTACATGAAAAAGAACGTGTCCATTGAGCAGTCCACGGAAAACGTGGAGATCTTCGACACCGCCATTGCCATCATGGCGGGCCTGATGATCATTCCCGCCGTGTTCGCTTTTTCGGGCGGCGACCCTGACACCCTGCAGGCGGGCCCGGCTCTGATGTTCATTACCATCCCCAAGGTCTTTGCCAGCATGGGCATGGGCACTGCCGTAGGCGTGCTCTTCTTTGTGCTGGTGCTGTTCGCGGCCCTCACCAGCTCCATTGCCCTGACCGAGAGCGCTGTTTCTACCTTTGAGGACGAGTTGGGCTGGGACCGCACCCGCTCCACCATCCTCATCGGCTGCATTATGATCACACTGGGCAGCCTTTCCGCGCTGGGCTACGGCCCCCTTGCCAGAGTGACCGTGTTCGGGATGCAGTTCCTGGATTTCTTCGACTTCCTGACCAACTCGGTGATGATGCCCATTGCGGCCATTGCCACCTGCCTGCTGGTCTCCCGGATCGTCGGTGTGGAAAAGATCGAGGAAGAGGTCACGCAGGAAGGTCAGCCCTTCCGCCGCAAACCGGTGTTCAACTTTATGCTCCGGTATCTCTGCCCCATCTTCGCGGCCATCATCCTGGCCAGCTCGGTCGCCAACGCACTGGGCTGGATCGCGATGTGACCCTGTTTTCTGCACGCAAAAAGCCCCCGGCCTGTATCCTCACAGGCCGGGGGCTTTTCGATCATTCCTTTTCAAACACCAGGAAGCGGAACGCGATGTCCGTGGTCAGCTCGGGCAGGGCGGCCAGGCGGGCCGCGCCATCCCGTGGCGTTTTCCAGTAATAGGGGGTCATGGCGAACAGCGCCTCCAGCTGCCCGGCAGGCACTGTGATGCTGCCCGAGACTTCCCGCTCCCCGATGGGACGGAAGCCCTCATAGGCCACCTCCTGCACCGGATTTTTATAGGGCGTGTCGTAGAGGACAGCCTTCATCTGGTAGAGGTGCTCTGCACCGGGCACGACATAGATCATCCGTCCGCCCGGGCGCAGCACACGCCGGAACTCTTCCTGCGCAAAGGGCGAGAAGCAGTTGAGCAGCAGGTCGGCCCATCCGGTGCGAACAGGCTGGGCAAAGCTGGATGCCACCGCGTATTTTGCGGCAGGCAGTGCCTTTGCAGCCAGACGCACCGCAGGCTTTGCGATATCAAAGCCCGCCAGCTGCACTGGCCTGCCCGCCTGCGCAAAGGCCTGTGCAATGCAGCGGTCGTACCAGCCCTCGCCGCAGCCCGCATCCAGCAGGTGGAGCGGTGCATCTGCCCCGGCGGCAGCGCCATACGCAAGGCACAGTTCCCCCAGCGCCCGGCCGAAGATGCCGTAATACCCGGCGTTCAGGAAGGCACGGCGGGCGGCAACCATCTCTTTGCTGTCGCCCGGGGCCTTGGTGCGCATACTCTGCACCGGCAGCAGGTGCCAGTACCCCTCTTTCGCCCGGTCAAAGCTGTGGTTCCTGCCGCATTTCAGGGCAGTGTCCCCGGTCAGGGGTTCGCCGCAGAGCGGGCACTGCCAGGGGGCAAACGGCTCAGGTTTCATCGGTGTGATCCTCAATGGGTGCGGTGGCACCGCCGTGGGCGGTCATATACTCTTCAAAGTTGGTAAACTTCTGCTGGGGCGGGCGGCGGCTGATCAGCATCAGGCCCGGGTCCTCGTCCCGTGCGGGGGCGGTGTTCCGGCTGCGGCCGCGGGGTGCCTCGCTCTTGGCGGGGCGGGCCGGGCGGCTGCTCTGCACTGCATTGCGGCTGCCCTGCTGGCTCTGGCTGTTCTGGGCCGGGCGTGCATTGCGGCTGTTCCGCTCTGCCCGCTGCTCGGTGCGCGGATCATTGCGGTCGGTACGCTGCTCGGCACGGGCAGGCTGACCGCCGCGCTGACGCTGGCCGTTCTGGGCCGGAGCAGTCTGCTTTGCGGCAGGCTGCGCAACCGGAGCCTTTTTGACCGGGCGCAGGGGGGTAGCCTCCGGGGCGCTCACAAAGTGGGGGTCGAATTTGGGCTGGGCGTTGCTGCCGCGGTTGGCCGGCTGCGGGGCATTGCCCTCGCGGCGGGTGCGGCTGTTATTGGAGCGGCGGTTCTCACTGCGACCGCCGGAAGTGCGCTTCTGGTTTTCCTCCATGGATGTTCCTTCTTTCGGTTCGGTATTCTTGGGGCTGGGCTGTTTAGCAGCCGCTTTTTCCTTCTTGGGGGCAGCGGGCTTTTCGGCCTTGGCTGCCTTTTCTGCTTTGGCAGGCTTCTCTGCCTTCACAGGCTGCTCCGGCTGCTCTGCTTCCGCCTTGGGCTTTTTGCCCCGCACCGGGGGCGCAGCCTTGACAGGGGCGGGCACGCCGTCCCAGGGATGGCCGGAGACAACCGGGATCTGGCGGCGGTTCAGCTTTTCGATCCCGGCCAGATATTCCTTTTCCTCCGGGGCGCAGAAGCTGACGGCAGTGCCGTCGGCACCGGCACGGGCCGTGCGGCCAATGCGGTGGACGTAGGTCTCGGGCACCTCGGGCAGGTCGTAGTTGAACACATGAGACAGCTCGCTGATGTCAATGCCGCGGGCGGCGATATCGGTCGCCACCAGTACCCGGGTCTTGCCCGCCTTGAAATCCTCCAGCGCCGTCACGCGGGCGGTCTGGCTCTTGTTGCCGTGGATGGCGGCAGCGGGGATGCCCTGCTTGTTCAGGTCTTTTGCGATCTTATCGGCCCCGTGCTTGGTGCGGCTGAACACCAGCGCGTTCACCACCTCAGGCTTCAGGTTTTTGATGAGCCAGGGCAGCAGGAACTTCTTGTTGCCCTTCTCCACAAAATACAGGCTCTGCTGGATGCGGTCCACCGTGCTGGACACCGGGTCTACCTTGACAAAGGCCGGGTCATGCAGGATGCCTGCGGCCAGCTGCTCGATCTCCTTGGGCATGGTGGCGCTGAACATCAGGTTCTGGCGCTGCCTGGGCAGCTTGGCGATCACCTTTTTCACGTCGTGGACAAAGCCCATATCCAGCATCCGGTCGGCTTCGTCTAGAACAAAGATCTCAATGTTGGAGAGGTCCAGCAGCCCCTGCCCCACCAGGTCGTTCAAGCGGCCCGGGCAGGCAATGAGGATGTCCACGCCCTTTTTCAGGGCTGCGACCTGCGGAGCCTGACCCACACCGCCAAAGATGACGGTGCTGCGCAGGGTCAGATACTTGCCGTAGGCCTCAAAGCTCTCGCCGATCTGCAAAGCCAGCTCCCGGGTGGGGGTCAGGATCAGGGCGCGGATGGCACCCTTTTTGCGGGGTACGCTGGCAGTCAGGCGGTCGAGCATGGGCAGCGCAAAGGCAGCCGTCTTGCCGGTACCCGTCTGGGCGCAGCCCATCAAGTCCCTCCCGGCCAGCACCGGCGGAATGGCCGCCGCCTGAATGGGCGAGGGGGATTCATAGCCCGCCTGTGCCACAGCACGCAGCACAGGCGCGGAAAGATTCAGTTCGTTAAATGTCATTCTTCACCTAAAATGTTTCTGCATTCCATATAATAGCGCTTTTCCTCTGCGTGCCCCATGCTGAAGGTCTTGCGGGGCAGCACACCACCCATAACGATGCCCTTGAACAGGTCGCTTTTCTCAAAGGGCGGCATCAGGAAAGCCACACCCCCCTGCCTGCACAGGGCGCGGACAGCGGGCTCATCGTGGACATAATCCACCCGGGCCTCGATGTGGCGGGCCATGAAATACTCAATGAATGCGTCAATGGTGCCCACGGTCAGCGGGGCAACGGGATGTTCAAAGCTGAGCACATTGGCCACATGGGGGCCTGCCAGCGTAAAGGACTGCTGTTTTGCATCGCCGAAGCAGATGCCTGCCGCGTGGGAATCGCTCCACGCGATGAGGGCCAGCAGCACGGCACCGCAGTCCACATTGAAAAGGACGCGGTGGATGGGCTCGATCTCAATGGCCGGAGAGTGGACATTGCAGACCTCAGCCAGGCACCAGCGGGCCGGGTGGGTCAGCTGCTGCTCCGGGGTCAGGGTCTTTTTCAGCTCCTCCCAGCAGGCCTTGGCGGAAGCCAGCGAATGGTTGCCGTCGCCCACGGCCAGCGTCAGGGGCGCGCCGCCCTTTGCCTGGGGATACCGGGCATCAAAGGCCTCCTGGCTGCCCAGAGCGTTCAGAGCGCTGTCGATCTGGGCCAGCAGGGCGGGATCTTCCACTGCCCAGCCGGCAATGTGGCCGCCGTTCAGCATCAGGTCGCCCTCGTAGACCTTGCGCAGCTGCTCCTTCTTCTCGCCGATGGGCTCGATAAGGGTGCAGCCGGGGTCATCGGCCAGCATCATAATATGGGGCGTTTCCAGCCTTGCCCCCCGGCGCACCGCCATACGGGGCGGGATGCGGCTTTCCACGGTGTGCTCACTGGGGCGGATGGCAGGCACCGCACCCTCGGCATAGCTGTATGCCTCCAGGTCGATCCTGCCCACAAGGCCCTGCCGCACCCGGCCGCTCTGCTCAGTGCGCTCCACATAAATGAAGCCGTCCACCGCGCGGGTCAGCACGTTCCGGGTGTAATCGTCCATGGCCGCATGGATGGCGCTGATCCTTGCATCCACGTCATCCTCTTCCAGATAGACCTCCGGCAGGATCAGGTCCAGTGTGCTGGGGCCGCCTGCGGCGGCCTGCGCAGCCTTTTCCCAATAGGAGCGGTCACTGGTGAACTGATCGCAGGCCACACAGCCCCACTGCCCCACCGGGATCTGTTCCGACGGCAGCAGAATGTGCGCCGGGGAAAAACAGGGTGTTTTGTTCATAATACTTCCCTCCCTCTCACAAAAACGCAGGGATCACTCAAAATAGCTGGCGGCATCGTCCCGGATGACCACATGCTCCACACCTGCCTCGGTCAGGGAGAGGGTCAGCTCCTCCCGGGCCGCTGCATCCAGCGTAGAGGAGGACGGGACCTTCACCAGCAGGTTCTTCACGCCCAGCTGGGCCGCAGGGGCTCCCAGCTGGCTGGAGGAGCCGGTTACCTCGGCCAGCGAATAACCGTACCAGAACGTCACCGTATCTCCGAAGCGGGCCTGCCAGGCGGCGATATCCGCAGTCAGCTGCCCGGCACGGTCCACACCGTTGGTGGTGCCATAGTCCTGTTTGGCGCTGGTGGACGAGGGGAACTGGACATTTTCCAGCAGCACCTGATCAAACCCGGCGGCGTGTACTTCAGCGATCAGATCACCGATATACTGCACGGTCTCAGCAGCGTAGGGGTTCAGCCAGGGGTTGCCTCCGGCGGAAGCCTTGTTGTCCAGCCAGAGGTACTCCTGCCCCTGATACCGGATGGCCAGAGCGTGGTCGGCCCGG
>ULTI01013994.1_pt1 | contig 10628 bp, 9 predicted proteins | sample 1957291 | NCBI WGS metagenome assembly ULTI01 (sample SAMEA4835725, study PRJEB28245) | human gut metagenome | biome: gut microbiome; material: fecal sample | place: Denmark | collected 2008 | reverse complement strand
CAGGTCAGCGTCCAGCACCACCAGGTCGTCGTGGCCCTCGGCGGCCAGCTCTTTCAGGGTGTTGCCGTAGCTGTCACGGGTAGCGATCTTCTTCACTTCTGCCATCTTACTTGTCCTCCTCTTCCAGCGCGGCGTAAGCTGCATTCAGCTCCTGCATGGCCTGTGCGTATTCCTCATCGTTGGGGCCCTTGCCGTGCCAGTCAACGGAGTTCTCCATAAAGGAAACGCCCTTGCCCTTGAGGGTATCCAGAATGATGCAGGTGGGCTTTTCGTTCTCAGCGCGGAAAGCGGCGATGGCGCTCTCAATGGCATCAAGATCGTGGCCGTTGATGGTCAGCACGTTGAAGTTGAAGGCCTTCAGCTTCTCCTCCAGCGGGGCGCTGTTCATCACGGTCTCGGTGGTGCCGTCGATCTGCAGATGGTTGCGGTCCAGCATAACGCAGAGGTTGGACAGGCCATAGTGAGAAGCAAACATAAAGGCCTCCCAGCACTCGCCTTCTTCCACCTCGCCGTCACCCAGGATGGTGTAAACATTGATGGGCTTACCGGCGTGCTTGGCACCCAGTGCCATGCCGCAGGCGGCGCTCACGCCCTGACCCAGACTGCCGGTGGACATATCCACGCCCGGCACACTGTTCATGTTGGGGTGTCCCTGCAGGTAGCTGCCGATCTTGCGCAGGGTCTTGAGGTCCTCCACCGGGAAGAACCCACGCTCAGCCAGCGCGGCGTACAGCGCCGGGGCCGCATGGCCCTTGGAGAGCACCAGACGGTCGCGGTCAGGATTCTTGGGATCCTTCGGATCCACCTTCATCTCTACGAAATAGAGGTACGCCAGCACCTCGGCGATATCCAGGCTGCCGCCCGGATGGCCGCACTTGGCGCTGTGAGTGCCCTCGATCACGCCCATGCGGATGTGGCAGGCGTGTTTTGCCAGGGTAAGCTTTTCTGCATTTGTCATCTTTGGTCCTCCCGTATGAACCTCAGCGTTTGCATCGGATTATGGTACGCACCCGGGCCGTACGCCCCGATGCGCTATTTCTCAAGTCTATATTATCTATTCTATGCAAAAACGTCAAGGTTCTTTCGTCAAAATGTACATCCCTTGGCAAAATCGCTTGTAAATGTTCCCGTTTTTGTTGAAAATGCAGGGCCATTTTGCCCCCGCAAAACATTTTTGCAGCTTTTGGCCGGCTTGCTTTCTGATGCCGAATTGAATGCAGCCTCCGACAATGGTTATTCTCACACCAATGTCTGTAACAGTACATTTGCAGAAGGCCCCGGTGAAGATTCCTTTTATTACATCTACAAATTTCAAAAATCGGCAGACACCACCCCGTAACCATCCTCATCCGCTGAGCTTGACAAGGCGGCTTTGCATCTGCTATACTTTTTGCACACTTCCCGGCTGAAGCCGGGGCTTTGCGGGCCGAAGCCCGTGTTTCTCCCCGCAAGCATTATTTTGAAACAGACACCATGAAGGGGTCTGCCGCTGGCGCGCGTGCTGGCGGCAGGCCCTTTTTGTCTGTGCATTTTCAGGAGGAATCATTGATGAATACCAAGACCCGTTCCGCGACCCATGATCTGGTGCTGGCCGCACTGTTTCTGGCACTGGCCTTCGTGCTGCCCATGATCACCGGCCATGTGCCTCAGATCGGCAATATGCTCTGCCCCATGCACTTCCCGGTGCTGCTGGCTGGCTTTGTGCTGGGCGGCCCCTGGGGCCTGGCACTGGGCTTTGCCGCCCCGCTGCTCCGCTCGGTGCTGTTCGGGATGCCCCCGATGTACCCCATTGCCATCGCCATGGCCTTTGAGCTGGCCACGTACGGCGCTGTGGCCGGTTTCATGTACCGCAAGGTGCAGCACACCCTGCCCATGATCTATGCCACCCTTGTTACCTCAATGGTGGCAGGCCGCCTTGTCTGGGGTGCGGTGCGCTTTGTGCTGGCCGGTCTGTCCGGCTCCAGCTTCCCGTTCAGCGCGTTCCTGTCCGGTGCGGTGCTCACTGCCGTGCCCGGCATCGTGGCGCAGCTCATCCTCATTCCGCTGATCGTGGCTGCGCTGCAGAAAGCAAAGCTGACGACTTAAAACCCCTGCGCTGACCGAACCCACACAGCAAAAAAGCCCGGAACCGTACCTGCTATGGCGGCAGGTGGTTCCGGGCTTTTCAGTTCATATTACAGTGTGGCAGCAGCTGTAACAAAAAAAGAAGGAGAATCTTCAACCGGCAAATTGGAGAAGATCAGCCGGCAAAGCTTGCATTGACAGCGCGGCGGTTGCTCTGGTTGACAAAGTTCTTCTTTGCGCTCTCGAGCAGGCTTGCAAAAGCCAGGCCAATGCCGCAGTTATCGGACACGCCCTCGGTGACAGTCAGGTAAGCGTCCATCATAGTGTTGTCCAGAATAGCAGTGTTCTTGTTCATCATAATAAATATCCTCCGTATATCGGTAAATGTCATTGTGTTTTTTGGCAGGGCCTCTATCTCCCTGCATCCTCAAAGCGGAACCGTTCAGAACCCTTCGTTCTTTTGTTCCCCTCTCTGAGGATGGCCATATTATGCCACTCAATTATGAAATCGTTTTATAAATTCTATGAACAAACTATGAATTTAGTGATACATTTTTAACGTTCTTTCGTTCTTTGCGCAACTAGCACAAAACGTTTTTTATGAAAAATAAAGTTCTTGTATACATGGACGATTGAAACCTTGTTTGGAAAATTTTTTCGGATTTTCTCTCCGTTTTGCCCAGAATTTCTTCTGTAAAAGGGGATACTCTCATGCAAAATCCGTCAGAATCCGTCAATTTCCAACAGGACGAGGGCTTTCCTGTGCAAAATGCCCAGAAAAAAGTTCCAAACAAAAAGGCCGCCGTGCCAGCAGCACAGCAGCCTTTGAAAAGCCATTTCAGTTTTGCATCACTTGCACAGGAACGCCGGCAGGGGCTTGCCCTCCCTGCGCCACTGGTGATATTCCGCAGTGGCGGCAAATTCCACGTCACCGGCGGAGTTCAGGGCAGTTTCCACGGAATCCTGCACCACGCCGATAATAAAGCCGACACCGACCACCTGCATGGCGATATCATTGGAGATGCCAAACAGGGAGCAGGCCATGGGGATCAGCAGCAGGGAGCCGCCAGCCACGCCGGAAGCACCGCAGGCACCCAGAGCGCTCATCACCGAAAGAAGGATGGCGGCGGGCAGGGACACCTGAATGCCCAGCGTATTGGCCGCAGCCAGCGTCATAATGGTAATGGTGATGGCGGCACCATCCATATTGATGGTAGCACCCAGCGGGATGGAGACGGAATACATATCCTTATCCAGCCCCAGCTTTTCGCACAGATCCATATTGACCGGGATGTTGGCGGCAGAGCTGCGGGTGAAGAAGGCGGTCAGGCCGGATTCACGCAGGCAGCGGAACACCAGCGGATACGGGTTGCAGTGCAGATACACAAAGATGATAAAGGGCGAGACGACCAGTGCCATAAAGAGCATGGTGCCCACCAGCAGGAGCAGCAGCCTGCCGTACTGGGTAAAGATGGACAGGCCGTTGCTGGACACGTTGGTGTACACAAGGCCCATGATGCCGAAGGGTGCCAGATTGATGATCCAGCGGACGATCTGGGAAACTGCATCCGCTGTGTTCGCCAGGAACAGCTTGGTGCTGTCCGCGCCGTACTTCTTCATGGCCAGACCGAACAGGCAGGCCCAGAACAGGATGCCGATGTAATTGCCGTTCAGCAGGGCACTGACGGGGTTTGCCACAAAGTTGGTGAGCAGGGTGTTCATCACCTCGCCCAGACCCTGGGGCACCACCTCGGATTCTGCCGCCTCGGCCAGAACGATGGTCTGAGGGAACAGGAAGCTGGTCGCCGCCGCAATGGCGGCGGCCAGGAAGGTGGTGAGCATGTACAGCCAGATGACCGTGCCAAAGCGCCGGTCCAGCCTGGACGTGCCCTGCGCCAGCGCACTGGCCACGATAATGAACACCAGCACCGGGGCAATGCCCTTCAGGGCACCCACGAACAGGCTGCCGAACTCTTCCACCCAGCCCGCACCGGGCACCGCCAGTGCCAGCACCGCACCGACCACAAGGCCGATGACGATGCGCAGGATCAGGCTGGTGGCGTTGTACCTTGCCGCAACCGCTTTCAACGTTTTCATAACTTTTCTACTCCCCTATCCAGATTGTGCGCCTATTGCGCACAGTTTTCCCATTCCTCTACACGGAACAAGTACGATTATACGCCTCGCAGGCCAAAAAGTCAAAGATTTTACCCGCTTTTTTTGTTTTTCATTTCAACATATACAGACACGAGCTTTTTTCACTGTCCGTATATGAAATACAGATTCACAAAAAGAGACCGCACCCCGTGTGTTTCGGGATGCGGTCTGTTCCTGTTTTAGTCGAGATAGGACACCTTGCCGGGCACAAAGCCCTGAATGCCCATGCCGGGCGCGTCGGAGACGGTGATGTTCTTTTCGTCGAACACGGCACCGCCGAGGATGTGGTCCTCGCTGCAGAGCACCGGGCCGTCGAGGTCGATCTTGGTGATGATCTTCTTGGCGCAGGCCAGCTCCACGGCGGCGTTGACCGAGATCTTCGCTTCCAGCATACAGCCGATCATGCACTCCACGCCGTACACCTCAGCGGCGGCGGCAATGCGCAGGGCATTGGTGATGCCGCCGCACTTCATCAGCTTGATGTTCACAAGGTCGGCCGCGCCGGTCTGCATGATCCGCAGGGCATCTGCCGGGCTGAACACGCTCTCGTCGGCCAGCACGGGCACATCGGCATGGCGGGTGACATACTGCATCCCCTCAAGGTCTGCGGCGGGCACGGGCTGCTCCACGAACTCAATGTCCAGCCCCTTCTCCTGCATCTGGTTCAGGATGCGGACCGCCTGCTTGGCGTTCCAGGCCTGATTGGCATCGATGCGGAGCTTGATGTCCCGGCCCACGGCCTGCCGCACCGCGGTAAGGCGGGCCACATCCAGCTCAGGGTCGATGCCCACCTTGACCTTCAGGCAGTCGTAGCCGCGCTGGACGGCGGTGCGGGCATCCCGGGCCATCTCCTCCGGCGGGTTGACACTGATGGTGATATCGGTCACGATGTTTTTGCGGGCACCGCCCAGCATCCGGTAAACAGGGGCACTGTACTTCTGGCCCAGCAGATCCCACAGGGCCATGTCCACAGCGGCCTTGGCGCTGGTGTTGTGGACAAGCGCCTTCTGCACAGCGGCGGTCAGATCCTCAAATTCATCGAGGTCGCGGCCCAGCAGGGCAGGGGCGATATGATCCTGAATGGCACCGAGGATGGCCCCGGTGGTGTCGCCGGTGATGACACCGGTCGGGGGTGCTTCGCCGTAGCCCACCGCACCGGTATCGGTGTGGAGCTCCACGATAACATCCTCCACGCTGTTCACAGTGCGCAGTGCCGTTTTGAACGGCACCCGCAGCGGGGTGGAAATGCGGCCAAGCCGCACCTGTGTGATCTTCATAGTCCCGTCCTCCTTCTTATTCCAGCGGCAGGTTTGCCAGCTTGACAATGGCGTTTGCAATGATCTGGGCGTTCTGCACCAGACGTTCCAGATCGATGCATTCATCGGGCTGATGCTCTGTGACCGGGTCACCCGCGAACAGGGGGCCAAAAGCCACCACATTGGGCAGCATCTTGGCGTAGGTGCCGCCGCCGATGCACTTGGGCGGGGCATTGTCGCCGGTGGCATCCCGGTAAACCTCCAGCAGGGCGCTGACCAGCGGGGTCTCGGCAGGGTAGTAGAGCTTTTCCTTGTGCACCTGCCCATCCAGCGCCCAGCCTGCGGCCTCAAAGGCGGCCTGCACAGCGGGCTGGCAGTCTGCCCGTTCCATGGTCACAGGATAGCGGTAGTTCAGCTTAACCCACAGATGCTGCGCGTCGCCCTCGATCAGCCCCCAGTTGCAGCTCATGGGGCCGGAGAGCGCATCCTCCAGCCGATGGCCCAGCAGGCGCTCGCCGTAGGGGTCGGTGCCCAGCTTCTCGGCCAGAAAGTGCACGGCCTGTTTTGCATCCCCCTCCAGCGGCAGCCGGTCAAGGTAGCACACCAGCCGCCCAATGGCGTTTTCGCCCTGCTCCGGGTGGCTGCCGTGGGCCGAAACGCCCACCGCTTCCACCTGATAGCCGCCGGGGATGGCTGTCACGGTGATGTGCTCCGCATCCGGCAGGGCGGCCCCCGCCGGGGCGGTCAGCGCAGCGCAGGCGTAGTCCGGCACCACATTGCCGGCCACGCCGCCCTGCACCCTGTTCAGCTGCCAGGCCCCGGTCTGGTGCAGCTGCACAGCATAGCTCTCGTTCAGGATGCCCTTTTCGCCGTTGATGAGCGGATACTCGCCGTCCGGGGTAAAGCCCAGCACCGGGATCTCCCCGCCGTGGGCCTTGTAGTACAGCACGTCCCGGTCGTTGGTCTCCTCGTTCAGGCCGAACAGCAGCCGGACACGGCGGTTGAGCGGAATGCCCAGATCCCGGATGGCCTTCAGCGCGAACAGGCTGGCCACCACCGGGCCTTTGTCGTCAATGGAACCCCGGCCATACAGCCTGCCGCCCTCGATCTCGGCGGCGTAGGGCGGGTGATGCCAGCCCTCGCCCTCGGGCACCACGTCCAGATGCCCCAGCACCGCCACCATCTCGTCCCCGGTGCCGATCTCGCACCAGCCGATGTACCGATCCATGTCGGTGGTCTCAAAGCCCAGCTCATGGCAGAGGGTCAGCGCCTCGGCAAAGCAGGCATCCACCTCCTCGCCAAAGGGCTTGCCCGGCAGCGGGTCGGCCTCCACACTGCGCCTGCGCACCAGCCGCTGGAGCGCCGCCACCATCTGGGGCCGCAGCGCCGCCACGGCCTCGTTCAGTTTTTTGTCCATACGTTCCACCCCTTTTGTGATTCATTTCACAGCTTGTATTATAGAACGATTGCCCCCGCTCCACAAGCCCCAAGTTCGGCAAAAAAGGGTCTTGACACCGCGCAGTGTGTACGCTATTATGTACATAAGAGGTGATGCACGATGACGACCACTAATATCACGAACTTTCGCAAGAATGCTTTCCAGTATGTAGAGCAGACCGTAAAGTACAATGAACCGCTGAACATCTGCACCAAAGACGGCAACGCTGTTCTGCTTTCGGAAGAAGATTACAGCGGCATTATGGAAACGCTTTATCTCGTCTCCGTGCCGGGAATGCGGGAAAAGCTCCTGGCGGCCAAGGCCGAACCGCTGGAAGATTGTGTTGACGAATCGGCTGTGGAGTGGTAAATGTACAAGATTGTTTATGCGAAAACCGCGCTCAAGGACATTCCAAAGCTGAAATCCGCCCATCTTGACGAAAAAGCGAAGGCGCTGATCTCCGTTATAAAAGAAAATCCGTTCCAGAACCCGCCGCCCTATGAAAAGCTGGTGGGCGATTTGAACGGCTCGTACAGCAGGCGCATCAACGTACAGCACCGCCTTGTGTATGATGTTTTTGAAGAAGAGCAAACCATCAAGATTTTAAGCCTTTGGACACATTACGAAAGATGACCCGAAAACGGACTGTTTTGCAGTTCGTTTTTTTTTTCAAATTTTTTTTGAAAAAGGGTGAAAGGATTCCGCGCGGCGTGTATTTAAGGAAGTAAGAGCATCCATTTTTGCCGGAGCTTCACTTCCGGCCCAAAGAAAGTGAGGGACCCCCTATGAAGAAACGACTTATCAGCCTTCTGGTGGCGCTGTGCATGGCGGTAACGCTCCTGCCTGTGTCGGCAATCACAGCGTGGGCGGAGGAAAGCGGCTCCACCTTGAAACCTTTGCAAATTTGGTCTGGTTATCCGGTTCTCGATGGTATAACTCCTACAACCGATTCCCAAAATCACAAAATTTATACCGGTGATGGCTGGAGCTATGATGGAACAGATAAAGTTTTGACCTTAGCCCCCCAAAGCCATACTACCTATGATTTGATAGATGGTGGAAGCATCCGTCAGGATCAAAACAGTATTTTATGTTCTGCCATCATAGGGGAAAACGCAACGATCAAAAATGGTGCTTTTTGGAACACCGTAAATCCTGGTTCCAGTATTACCAATTATGGCACTATAACGAGTGGCGGTTACGACATGCCCGTTGTAAATCATGGTACTATTACCGGCGGCATTTTTCATGATTCCATTACCAATGAATCCAGTGGCACGATTGAAAATGGCACGTTTATGTCTAACGTTATCAACTCCGGCACCATAAAGGGCGGCATTTTTTCAAAAAAGCCAGATGGTGACAAGGTTGCTGACGGCTATACTTTGAATGTGGAATCTCCAGATGCTAATACTAATGCAAGCATCAGTTATTTAAGTAGTAGTTCCTGTTATATTATCCCCAATTATTCTCATCCTACTAGTATCACCGTCCGGTATCATAATCCCTATTCTGTTCCACCATTTTCTATTGATGTTACAATCGACAATACTCAGCAAATGCTTCTGACCGAATGGGCTGGGAATATAGAAAACTTCAATGATGCCGGTGAATTTCATGTCACTTTTACCGCACCACCCGCCAAAGCGGGCACCGTTACCCTGAGCAAGCTGACCCGGCTGGTGATCGACGAAAACGGCTACCCCGTTGGCACCAAGGGCGGCACCCAGGGTTACAGCGGCAACGGCTGGAAGTTTGAGAATGGCACGCTGACGCTGGAAAGCGGAGATTATGATTTTTCCGGTGAGGAAAACGCACTGGGCCCCCTGAACCCGAATGTCCAGTTGGTGGTTGTTAAACCCGATGCAACGCTGACCGGCGGCGCGTTCAAAAACGAGCCCACCGTTGAAGGTGCAGGCACTGATACAACTGATACATTCAAAACAGTCACCCTGAACGGAACCGGTTCTATCACAGCGGTCAACGGCCTTGCGTCCGGCGACTGGGGCAACAAACTTTATGCAGTCAAGACCGGGAATAATACCATTACCGCCAGTGAACCCATCCGGGATATCAATCGCATTTTATTGGAAAACGTATATCCGGATTCTTCCAACAAAAACACCGTGTGCATCAATATAAAATCTCTTAATTCTGTGAGTGCTTTTAATCCGGAAGCGGATATCATATTGAACCAGGCTTCCCATGGTTTGTCTCTTATCATGGACAGTGATGGCACACCGGTTATAGACAATGCTCCTTTTAAACCCGATGGCAATCTTTATAATTATTGTGGCAACGGTTGGCATTACCAGGCGTTAAGCGGCGACCCCGGCACCGTATATCTGGAAAGCGGCAACTATAATTTCCTCTACACTGACCCTGTTAACAAGAAGGGCGAAAATTTGCGTTCCGTAAATTGCGGCATTGTTAACGAAGGCAGCACCATCGAGGACGGTGTTTTCAACACTCTGGCAGCAAATGGTTTGCCCTACAGCACTTCGAGCAAGACCCCTACAATCAAAGGCGGCACATTTGCAGCTGGTCTGCTTTACAACGACGGCGAGATAACCGGCGGTGCATTCAACGGAAAGGATAGTGTGCTCAACAAACTCTCAGGGAGCACCGTAGTAAGCGATACTGCGCTCAGTGGCGATTATCGCTCTGTTACCGTGAATGGTGGAGCCATCTTGAAGGTAAACGACACGCATCCTCTTGTTTACAATGAGACCACCCATGATTTGGTTCAGGGCCTCGCATGGGATTTGTATTCCTACGCAGGCACCGTCCTCACCGTAGAATCCAATGTAGATATTACGAATATCAACGGTCAGGAAATCGGCAAGGCATTCAACAGCTACTACCTGAACGGTGAAACCAACAAAAAAGTGGTATGCTTTGAGATGCCCGACAGCGATGTGGAGTTGAACTCGACCAAAATCGTTGTTCCCGACCCGAAGCCCGAACCCAACCCTGACCCCACTCCCGAAACCTACACCCTGACGGTAAAAGGCGGCACGTTCACCTACAATGGCAGCGAAGCCATGACCAGCGCCAGCGTGCCGGTGGATGCCGAGGTCAAGGTGACGCTGAACCAGAGCGCCGTGCCCGAGGGCATGGTGTTCGACCTGTGGGCCATGGATGAAGCCAGCCTGCTGGGCAACCCGGCGGTCGCCTACAACCAGGAGAGCTTTACCATCCCGGCGGGCAGCGTGGCCAAGGGCAGCACCGTGACCGTGGAAGCCCAGTACCGGGATGCCACCATCGAAAGCGAGCCCAGCATTCTGGGCACTGCCGCCATCATCGGCGTGGCCGGTGCAGGCACGGCGGTCATCGTGTGGCAGGGCTACCGCATCGGCATGGAGCTGTACGAGAAGTATTTCCAGCCCACGCCGGAAGAAACTGCGGCAGAGCAGCCCGCCCCGGAAGCTCCGGCAGCAGCAGCCGCTTCCTGAACGCAGGCGCACCCGCTCCCTTCCACGCCTGACAGAACCACATAAAAACAGCGCCGCTCCATCGTTTCCGGTGGGGCGGCGCATTTTTGCGGTTCAATCCCGGCGCAAAGGCAGGGTAAGGGACATTTTCTGGTAGGCAATGCGGGGCGTGCCATCCTCCACATGGATGATGCCGCACTTGGTAAAGCCGTTTTCTTCCAGCAGGTGCTGCATGATCTTGTTGTCGGCGTGGGTGTCGGCCCGCAGGCTCTCGCAGTG
>ULTI01030079.1_pt1 | contig 10631 bp, 9 predicted proteins | sample 1957291 | NCBI WGS metagenome assembly ULTI01 (sample SAMEA4835725, study PRJEB28245) | human gut metagenome | biome: gut microbiome; material: fecal sample | place: Denmark | collected 2008 | reverse complement strand
GGGCAGGTGCATTTGTCAAAGAGAATACAGAGCCATATAGTGTCTATGTTCCGGCACGCAGTATCTGTCTGGAAAATAAAAAAAGTACAGAGATGGCTTATACGAGATAAAGAGAAAGGAGTACACAGGTCGGATTTTAATGCTTTAGAAAATCTGATCTGTGAAATGATTGAATGGATATTTCATTTGTAATTCCATGCTATTGTTCAGAAAAGAATCTGGAAGGCGTGATCAGCGAGATTGAAGCTGCAATGAAAAAAAGAGAAGGATTTGAATATGAGATTATTCTGGTCAATGACAATTCAAAAGATAATACAAAGGGATTGATCAATCGGCTTTCAAAAGAAAATGGAAGAATCATCGGAATCAATTTTGCTAAGAATTTCGGACAGCCAAACGCATTGCTGGCAGGGTTTAACCAGGCATCCGGAAAGTATATTATGACTTCAGATGATGATGGACAGACACCGGTAGGAATGGTCTGGGATTTCTATGACAAGATGCAGGAAGGATATGATGTAGTCTGCGCAAAATATACAGAGACTACACAGAAATCGGCTGTTCGAAGATTTGGTACAAAAGTGAATGAATTTATGCTGTATCATATGATTGATAAGCCTAAAGAGATAGGATTATCATCTTTTTTTATGGCAAAAAGATTTGTAGTGAAAGAGATGGTCAAATATCAGAATCCATACCCTTACATTGCAGGACTTCTACTCAGAACATCAGGAAAGATAGGAAATGTTCATCTGAAACAGAGAGAAAGAGCAACAGGAAAGAGCGGCTATAATTTTAAGAAATTATTAAAACTGTGGATCAATGGATTTACAGCATTTTCAATTAAACCTTTACGAGTCGGAAGTGCACTTGGATTTATCAGTTCTGTATGCGGAGTGTTGCTAGGAATTATCTCATTAATAAGAAAACTGATTATACCTACAATTCAAGTGGGATATACATCGCAGATGGCTGTTACACTGTTTTTAGGAGGTCTGATCCTGGGCGTGCTTGGAATTATCGGAGAGTATACAGGAAGAATTTATATGTGTATCAATAATCAGCCACAGTATGTAATAGAGAGTATTGTAAAAGACGGAGAAGACCTGTTGTAAAAAAGGTTGTAGATTTAAAGGAAGGTCGGAGCGAATGATGAAAAGAGTAATGGTAATTGCAGGGGGAACATGGCAGGTTCCACTGATTAAGAAAGTAAAAAGTTTGGGATATGAAGTAGTGAATTCAAATCTTTATGAAGATTCTATTGGATTTAAGTACGCGGATTTTACAGGTGTAATGGATGTAAGAGACAAAGAGAAGAATCTGGCACTTGCAAAGGAATATAAGATTGATGCAGTGTTGACAGATCAGAGTGATATTGCTGTTCCAACAGTAGCTTATGTTGCAGAACAGATGGGGTGTCCTGGAATTGGTCATGAAATGGCAGAACTTTTTACAAACAAATTTAAAATGAGAGAGTATTGCCGGGAAAATAAATTTAAGTATCCGGAGTACAGATTATGTACAAATGTAGAAGAAGCAATCGAGTTCTACAGAGAATTGGGAAAAAAGGTGATTATTAAGCCATTGGATTCCCAGTCCAGCCGTGGAATATTTACGATAGAATCCGAACAGGAATTGAGGGATCGATTCGCAGAGACGGAAGCCTTTACAAATAGTGGCGATTATGTGCTTGTGGAAAGATATATTGAAGGCACAGAATTTACAGTGGATGGTATTGTGATTGATGGAACACACCATACACTGGCGATCTCTCAGAAAGAACATTACGCTTATAACAGAAATATAGCCTCAAAGTTGTTTTTTACGAACTACAATGAGACATTTGATTATGACCTGCTCAGAAAAACAAATGACGAGCTGATCAGCGGAACAGGAATTAAATATGCGATCACACATTCCGAATACAAGTTCGAAGATGGAGATTATTATCTGATTGAGATGGCGGCACGTGGAGGTGGAAGTAGAATTGCTTCTGATATTGTTCCATTTATGTCAGGGGTGGACAACTATCAGCTGCTGATCAATGCAGCACTTGGCCAGACTCCATCTGTGGAAGATCTGCATACATCAGACGCAGAGAAAATGAAAGAAAGAGCAGCAGTTCTGGAATTTCTGGATATCGAATCAGAGGGAAAGAAGATTACCAAAATTGAAGGTGTTGAGCAGATTAATGCAATTCCGGAAATTTTACAGCTTCAGCTTGAATTTAAAGAAGGCGATATTATAGAGAAGGCACAGGATGATCGTTCCAGAGTGGGATTTTTTATTGCACGTGAAGAATCAAAAGAGAGAATTGAAGAAATTGAAAAAGAAGTAAAGAATACATTGAAGGTATCTTTCGAATCATAGGAGAAAACATGGATATTAAGAACGAAATCATAAGAAAAATCAGAATGAATCGAATTTCTACAACAGAAGTAGCAGACTGTCTTGGGAAAACAGGCGTATTTAAAGATTCTCATGCGGTGAACAGAGGGCATTTTGCGGTGGGAAATGTAAAATGGATCTACGCATTGGATGAATCAAACTGGAGCATACATGAACAGATCCGTGAAGTGCAGGCAGGAGATGTTGTAATGATCGAAGCTTTTAACTGTGGTGACCGTGCAATTATCGGAGAGCTTGTAACAAAGTTTGCAGTACTGTATCGAGAGGCAGTTGCGATTATATCCAATGCCAATATGAGAGATGCAAATGATATCATTAAACAGAATTATCCGATGTGGTGTAAAGGATTTAGTCCGGTGGGCTGTTTTAATAAATACATTGAACAACCGTTAGACAGTGTAATTGAAAAAGAACACAGAGATAAATATGAAGGAAGTATTGCTGTATGCGATGATACCGGAGTCGTAATTATTCCGAAAGAACAACATACGGAAGAGTTCTTAAAGAAATTGGAAAATATTGAAAATCAGGAAGATATCTGGTTTGAGTATCTTGATAAATATAAATGGGATACATATGATATTGTGTGTTTAAAAAAATACTTAAATGATTAATAGAGTATAAGGATGAAAGAGGATGAATAAAGAACAGTTGTTAAGTAAAAAGGAGCAGTTGTTAAGTAAGAAGGAACAAATTGAAAAAATTGCGAAGATTGTGTTGATCGCAGGAATTTTTCTCTATCCATTTCTTTGCAGCTTCTTTGGCATTGACCTGGGTGATACTGGGATTCATATGTTTAACTATGAAAATATATATAGCAATCCGGATAAAGTTGGTTTTACCTGCTATCTGACAAATGTACTTGCATGGGGATGGCTTCAGATATTTGGTGGATTAGGAATCTGGGGATTAAATCTTCTGGAAGTAATTGTGGAAATGGTTATGGCATTCGCTGTCTATAAGGTATTTCATAAATATTTGGGTGATTTACAGACATTATTCGGAATTCTTATTGCAATTATGGCATCAGATACATATTTGAATATTTTCAATTATCACCAGTTCAATGTATTTTTCCTGATTCTTATTCTTGGATTTGAATTTAAGGCTGTAGTTGAGAAGAAGTTTAAATATAGTTTTGTCGCAGGAATTTTCCTGACATTGGTTGTATTTTCCAGAATGGGTAGTATAACAGCATTGGTTACATGCTTTATCTATGTTTTTTCTTATTTATATAACAATGAAGATGTGAAATATTTTATTAAGCATCTGGGAGTCTTTGCGGGAGGAGTAGCAGCAACGTTCGGAGTTCTGGCAGCATTTCTGGCAATTACAGGTCAGGTTGAATATTTTATCAATAATATTTTTCGATTATCTGGTATTGCATCTACGGCCGGAAGCGGTTACAGCATGGAAAATCTCTGGTCTACCTTTATATTTGGAAATCTTGATGCAATTGCTTCAGGCGTTATTTATCTTGCTGCTTCTATGATTCTTCTTTTAGGAATGAATATTTTGTTTTCATTAAAAGGAATTCATCCGAAGAAAATAATCCTGAATATTGCATTCAGCGCAGTAGTGATTGGAATTGCTGTTTATATGTTGGTTTATGCATATGATGTAAATACAGTACCAAACTGGCCGCAGATGACAACAGGTCCGTCCTTTTTTATAGGTATATTGTATGTAGTAACTTTTTGCTATGTATTTTTTAACATGTATAGTAAGAATGGAAATCCAGATCTGATTATTCTTGGAATCTGTGCCATTATGCTTCCACTTCTGACAATTGCAGGTTCTAATACAGGAACAAAACACGTGATTCTTGCATTTTGGATTATTGCTCCATTTGCAGTATCCGCCGTTTGCAGGTTTGTTTTCAGTAAAGCTGCACTTGAAGCAGTTAATGCAATGACAGAAAAATATGGATTGAAAATCCGACATGGTGCAGTTTTAGCCTGTACAGGAATTGTTCTTGTCTGCATGGGAGTGAAATTTGTAGACATGCTTTATTGCACAATGAATTTTGACAGTGTGGATAGAAGTTCACTTCGATATTCTGTTAACAGTGATAAATTAAAATATATGAAGACAACAGAGAGAGAAGCAGATGCTGTCAATGGTGTTCTGGATTGCATAAATCATTTAGATGAGGAGAAAGAACGTCCATTAATGGTATTTGGCGGAGCTATTTTGATGTATTCATTGAATGAAATGGAATCTTATGTACAGCCATGGGTTACCAATCCGAATTATACGGAAGAGAAACTGAAAGAAGACCTGAAACTTGCAAAAGAGAACTGGGAGGAGAAACCGGTTGTTATATTCTGCAGAACAAACAATTATTATGGGTTTGAGGAATATAATTACGATGCTTTGATTGAAAGTGAATTATATAATCAGTACAATGGAAAAAAAGACTGGTTTATGAAATTCCTGCACAGGAATGATTATCGCCTGGAATATGCAAATGATTACTATATTGTACTTGCTCCGGGAGATATGACAAAATCCGAAGATTATGATTATAACTGGTATATTGTAGGAGAATGAAGCAGTCAGGCAGTATGACAACATCGGAGTAGACATGGAAAGGTTGAAGAAAGTATGAAGAATAAGGGAGTTAAACGTGTACTTGCAATGGCGGTTGCTACAGTTCTAGTTATGGAAACATTACCTTCTGTTACTGTATTTGCAGAAGAAACAGAAAGTACATCAGTACAAGAAGATTTAACAGAGCCACAGCAGGCACAACGAGAAGACAGAAGCAACAGCTGGAGATACAAAGATGGAACCCCAATTTTGTCTGATACAGCAGAATATTTGCGCAGTTCTTCGGATGCGTGGTATGAAGAAGACGGGAAATTCTATAATGACCAGGGAGAAGAAATCACAGGAGCTGTTGCCAAAGGAATTGATGTAAGTAAGTGGAATGGAGACATTGACTGGGCAAAAGTAAAGGCAACAGATGTAGATTATGCAATTATACGTTGTGGATATGGAGATGATGAGACAAGTCAGGATGATCCATATTGGAAGACAAATGCAGATGCATGTACAAAAGAAGGAATTCCTTTTGGTACTTATATTTATTCTTATGCAGACAGTGTGACGGCAGCAAAAAGCGAAGCCAATCATGTACTTCGTCTGATCAAAGGATATGATCTTTCTTATCCGATTTACTATGATCTGGAAGAAAATAGTGTGAGGGAAGAACTGAGCACAAAAGAGATCGCAGAAGTTGCACAGACATTCTGCAGTATCATAGAAGATGCAGGATATGATGTGGCAGTATATGCGAATAAAGACTGGTTTACAAATTATCTGACAGATTCTTATTTTGATACAGTTGACCATTGGGTTGCACAGTACAATTCTACCTGTACTTACCAGGGAGAGTATTCAATGTGGCAATGTACAGATTCTGGTACGGTTGATGGAATTGAGGGAAAAGTAGATCTGAACATGGATTTCGGTGCAGAAACTACAAATAAAAAACCGGAAGCAGTTCAGAATTTAAAAGCTTCTTCCAAGATAGGTGCGGTGAATCTGTCCTGGTCAGAAGTAAAGAGGGCAGATGGATATTTAGTTTATGGAATCCGTGGTAGCGGGAAGTATGGTTATATTGGGATGACGAGCAAGACTTCCTTCTCGGATACAAAAGCATTGACGAGTGATTATAATTTTTATTGGGTATTTGCTTATCGTAAAGATTCAGAAGGTAATATGATCGCCGGAAGTGCGCCGGAAAAATATGTTTATGGAAAAGCTCAGAAATGTGAAGCAGTAACAGACCTGAAAGCGTATTCTGTCAGTGGAGGGGTAAAGTTGACCTGGACAAAATCAGAAGGTGCGGAAGGTTATCTTGTCTATGGAATTCGAGGAGAAGGAAGTTACGGATATATTGGCATGACAACAACAGGAACAACGTTTACAGATAAAAATGCATTAAGAGATGAGTATAATTTTTACTGGGTATTCCCATATCATACAGACGGTAATGGAAATAAAGTAGCGGGCGGTACAGCACACTATGTATATGGAAGAGCAGGATTATGATAAAAAAGATTCTATTTGGCAGTAAGGACAAAATGAAGTCGGCGTACTTATGGAATACATGTGCAGCAATGCTGAATGCATTCCAGACAGTATTTATACTGATGCTTATATCCCGCATTGATCCGGTGATCGATGCGGGCGTATTTACAATTGCATTTGCGATAGGAAATCTTATGATGGCGATAGGAAAATATGGAATACGCCAGTTTCAAGTGTCAGATGTCGAAGAAAAATATAGTTTTAAAGAATATACAGTTGCGAGAATCATAACGAGTATAATTATGATTGCTGCATCTTTTGTTTATGTCGGAGTGAATCTTGCATCAGGATTGTATGATTCTTCAAAATCTATAGTTATAATTCTAATTTGTCTGGCAAAAGTGATCGATGCGGTAGAAGATGTGATTCATGGAATGTTCCAGCAATATCTTCGCCTGGATGTGGCCGGAAAGATCCTGTCTATCAGAATGTGTACTTATATTTTTGTATACTTAGTATGTTATTATTTCAGCAAAAACCTTATCCTGACATCTGCAGTGGCTTTACTTGTATCATTTATTCAATTCGTGATATTGAATTATACGGCAATAAGAGGATTTGAAATAAAAAAGAAAACATTTGAAATTAAAAATGTTAAAAATATATTTGTAGAATGTTTTCCGCTTTTTATAGCATCCTATTTGGTGATTTACATTGGAAATGCACCGAAATATGCGATTGATAAGGTGATGTCAAGTGAAGCGCAGGCATGTTTCACCTACATTTTCATGCCGGTCTTTGTTATAAGTCTTTTGAGTCAGTTTGTCTATCAGCCGGTAATCAGCAAAATGGCTCTTTTATGGCATGAGAAAAAGATCAGTCAGTTCAATAAACTGATCTTACGACAGATCGCTTTGATCCTGTTGCTTTCTGTGGCTGCGATCATAGGGGGATACTTACTTGGAATTCCTGTCTTGTCATTAATTTACGGTGTGGATCTGACAGATTATAAGAAAGCACTTGTGATTTTGTTAATTGGAGGAGGCGCACTTGCAATTGTTAATTTTCTTCAGATGATCATTACTGTCACAAGAAAACAAAAACTGCTGAATATAGGATATCTGTTAGCTTTTTTATTGTTTGTTTTTGGTGGAAAAACAATCACAGAAAAACATGGGATGATCGGAATATCAGTTTTTTACACAGCAGTAGTCATGATCCTCGGAGCGGTATTTATTGTGTTGACGATAGGGATTATCAAAGGATATGCAAACAGTGATGGAAAAACAGTTGCAGAGAAAAAACAATAAATCTCCAATTAATTATTTTAAATTAAAAAACGGTATGTTAAAATAAAATTAGAAAAAGATCAGATAAAAATAGTAAAAATACGAGGGAAACAGGGAATGAAAACATATTTAGTAACCGGTGGAGCCGGATTTATCGGAAGCAATTATATTCATTATATGTTTAAAAAGTATAAGGATATTAAAATTGTTAATCTGGATAAACTTACTTATGCAGGAAATCCGGAAAATCTGAAAGAATTTGAAAATAATGAAAACTATGTCTTTATTAAAGAAGACATCTGTAATGCAGAAGCTGTAAATAAGATTTTCCAGGAGTACGATATTGACAGAGTTGTACATTTTGCGGCAGAGAGCCACGTAGACAGAAGTATCAAGAATCCGGAGATTTTTGTGCAGACGAATGTGATTGGAACGACAGTTCTTTTGAATGCCGCAAGAAATGCATGGGAACAGGAAGACGGAACCTATAAAGAAGGGAAAAAGTTCCTCCATGTATCAACAGATGAGGTGTATGGATCTTTGGAAGAGGATGGAACATTCTTTTATGAGACAACACCGTATTCACCACACAGCCCATATTCAGCAAGTAAAGCATCTTCAGACATGTTGGTAAAGGCTTATATTGATACTTATAAGTTCCCGGCCAATATTACAAATTGCAGTAACAACTATGGACCATATCAGTTTCCGGAGAAACTGATTCCACTGATCATCAATAATGCTTTGAACGGAAAGAAAATTCCGGTTTATGGAGATGGACTCAATATCAGAGACTGGTTGTATGTAGAAGATCATGCTAAGGGAATCGATATGGTACAGGAAAAGGGCAGACTGGGTGAGACTTATAATATTGGCGGACATAATGAGCGCAGAAATATCGAGATTGTGAAGACAATCTTGAAACTGCTCTATGATGTACTTCCGGAAACTGACCCACGCAGAGAACATATTAATGAAAATCTGATCGAGTATGTCGAAGACAGAAAAGGGCATGACAGAAGATATGCAATCGCACCGGACAAAATCCGCAAAGAAGTTGGCTGGGAGCCGGAGACAGACTTTGAGACGGGAATCCGTAAAACGATAAAATGGTATCTTAAGAATCTGGACTGGATGGAGAACATTACAAGCGGAGAATATCAGAACTATTATAAAGAGATGTATCATCTGTAAATAGTAGATGAATGGAGCAGATCATATGAAGAAGAGAAAAGGAATTATTCTTGCCGGAGGATCAGGAACAAGATTGTATCCGATTACACAGGCAGTTTCAAAACAGATTTTGCCGGTTTATGATAAGCCAATGATTTATTACCCACTTTCCGTGCTTATGCTTGCGGGAATCAGAGATGTTTTGATCATTACTACAGAAAGAGATGTCAGTGTGTTCAAAGAACTGCTTGGTGATGGATCACAGCTTGGGATGAGATTTGAATATAAAGTTCAGAAAAAACCAAGAGGACTTGCAGAGGCATTTATCATTGGAGAGGATTTTATCGGTGATGATGACGTGGCATTGGTTCTGGGAGATAACATTTTCTATGGACAAAGCTTCTCCCCTGTTTTGCAGAGGGTGAATGAACGCGATGGAGCCACAATCTTTGGATATTATGTAAAGAATCCAAAAGCCTATGGGGTAGTAGAATTTGACGAATACAATAATGTACTTTCTATAGAAGAAAAACCGAAAGTACCAAAGTCTAACTATGCCGTACCGGGATTATATTTCTATGATAATTCTGTTGTACAGTATGCAAAGGAAGTCGAGCCTTCCGAACGTGGAGAACTTGAGATTACAAGTATCAACAACAGATATCTTCAAGAGGGAAAACTGAAAGTGGAACTTCTGGGGCGTGGCTTTGCATGGCTGGATACGGGGACTCCGGATGGACTTATGGATGCAGCTAATTTCGTGGCAACATTCCAGAACCGCCAGGGATTGCAGGTATCCTGTATAGAGGAGATTGCATATAAAAAAGGATTTATTGATAAAGAACAATTGAAGAAGTTAGGAAGCCGTTTACGTAAGACACCATACGGACAGTACATATTATCTTTGTGTAAAGAACCTGGTGAGATGCGCAAACAGAAATAAATAAATGCAGGTATTATGACACAAAGAAGTGAAAGCGGAATGAAAATGTGGCATAATATCTGCTTTTGGTATTTTGAGTGGAGTAATCTTACAGATTGTAAAATTTGTAAAATTCTGGAAGGCTAATTGACGCTCCGGATTTTAGGTGGTATACTACTCTTAATATGGACTTACTATTTATTTTTATTGAAGCATTTACTTATAATTATTGCAGGCACGTTTGAATCAAGGAAGGAGGGTAGGTCCAAAGAAGAAAAAGGGGTGATGACGAGCGAGAAATGGATAGGACGCTCAGAGGAGAGTATATGGAAATTGTTTAAGAAAGGAAATAAAGGAGAACTATGAAAAAGAAAAAAACACAACTTTTAGGTATCGTTCTTTCAGCTGCTATGCTTGCAACATCTGTTCCGGCTCCTGTTTATGCAGAACCGACAGATAATGTAGCAGAAGAGGAAGATAGCAATGCCGCAGCTGTTCAGGAAACAACAGATGAAGCTGATGCTGTAGCGGATGATGCAGCAACAGTAGATGATGCAACTGATGATTCCACAGCAGCTGACGATGCGACTCCTGAAGAGGCGGACGAGCAGGATACAGCGGATGAAGCTGCTGATGCAGATGCTCAGGCGGCTGAAGAAGGAGATAATGAAGTTAAGGTGGATGGTGGTTATACAATTTCTATCCCGACAATTAACTTCCAGGGTGCTAATGCAGCTGTAGCTGAACAGCTGACAAAGGACGTGGAAATTGATGAATCTGATCCTGCTATCCAGAGTCTG
>ULTI01062504.1_pt1 | contig 10664 bp, 9 predicted proteins | sample 1957291 | NCBI WGS metagenome assembly ULTI01 (sample SAMEA4835725, study PRJEB28245) | human gut metagenome | biome: gut microbiome; material: fecal sample | place: Denmark | collected 2008 | reverse complement strand
CCGGGCGCGGGCCGCTGGCCGGGCCTATGGTTATAGGCGCGGTTATTTTGCCGCAGAATGTTTTTATTAAAGGGCTGAACGATTCCAAAAAACTTACAGCAGCCAAACGTGAGCAGCTTTACGGGGAAATTTTGGAAAAAGCGCTGGCGGTTTCGGTTAATATAGTAAGCGTTTACAATATCGACAGGCTTAATATTTACCGTGCCACGCAGGAAGGCATGGCGCAAGTGCTTGAAAGTTTAAAAATCCGCCCGCAGGCGGCGCTTATAGATGCCATGCCCGTGCCGGCAGGGGATATTAAAACCTATTCACTTATTCACGGCGATGCTCTCAGCGCTTCAATAGCGGCGGCTTCTGTAATAGCAAAAGTTACCCGTGACAGAATGATGGAACAGCTTGCGGCAGAGCATCCGCAGTACGGCTGGGCGCACAACAAAGGCTACGGAAGCGCGGAGCATATGCAGGCAGTGCTGGAATACGGCGCAACAAGCTGGCACCGCCGCAGTTATGAACCTGTAAAAAGTATGCATCTGCCTCCGGCCGAACCGGTGCCGAATAAAATAATCCGCCTGCCGGAGGAAGTTGATGGCTGACAGGCGCAGTGATTTTGGCAGGCGCGGCGAAGATGCGGCCTGTGCTTATTTACTGCGGCACGGTTACAGCATTGTGGAGCGTAATTACCGCTGCCGCCGCGGAGAGATTGATATAATTGCGGCTAAAGACGGCGGAGCGGTGTTTGTTGAGGTTAAAACGCGCCGCAGCTTAAAGTTTGGCACGCCGGGCATGGCGGTAACTTATGCCAAGCAGCAGAAAATCCGCACCACGGCTCTGCACTATTTGCAGAAGTGCGGCGGAGGGTACAATAAAATAGCTTTTGATGTAATAGAAATTGTGGCAGATGACGGCAAAGCAAAATTGCGCCATCTGCAAAATTGTTTTTAGGGGAGATATAATGTACGCAAAAACCTTCGGGGAAACTGTTTGTGGTATTAATGGTGAAGAAATAATTGTTGAAGTTGATATATCCAATGGGCTGCCGGGATTTGATATTGTAGGGCTGCCTGATACGGCGGTAAAGGAGTCGCGCGAGCGCGTAAGGGCGGCGCTGAAAAATTCCGGACTGATGTTTCCCATGACGCGCATTACCGTAAACCTTGCCCCGGCCGATTTGCGCAAAGACGGCAGCAGCCTTGATTTGCCGATTGCCGTTGGCATATTAACGGCAGCAGGAAGTTTATTGCAGGAAGAAGCAGAAGGTAAAATTTTTGTGGGCGAGCTTGCCCTTGACGGCAGTATACGCCAGGTTGCAGGCGTTTTGCCGATGATTTTATACGCCCGTGAACATGGCTGGCGCGAAATTTACATACCGCAGGGCAACGCGGCGGAAGGCGAACTGGTGGACGGGATAGATGTATATACGCCTGCCAGTTTGAGCGAGCTTGTAAGTCATTTGAAAAAGCAGGAGCGTTTGACGCCGCTGCCAAAAATACAGTTCGGCACGGAAACGGCAGGCTGCGGCGATGTTGACTTTGCCGAAGTGCGCGGCCAGCAGGTTGTTAAGCGCGCACTGGAAATTGCCGCGGCAGGCGGGCATAATGTATTGATGGTTGGCGCGCCGGGGAGCGGCAAAACCATGCTGGCACGCCGTCTGCCAACTATATTGCCGCCGATGACGGAAGATGAAATTTTGGAAATAACCAAAATTTACAGCATAGCCGGGCTTTTAAACGGCAAAAAGCAGCTTGTGCTGGAACGACCCTTCCGCAGCCCGCACCATACGGTATCGGCAAGCGCGTTAATTGGCGGCGGCAGTGTGCCGAAGCCGGGCGAAGTTACGCTCAGCCATAACGGCGTATTGTTTTTGGATGAACTGCCGGAGTTTTCACGCCAGGCGCTGGAGGTTCTGCGCCAGCCGTTGGAAGACGGCGTGGTAACAATCAGCCGCGTGCAGGCAAGCTTGTCTTTCCCCGCACGGCTGATTTTAATAACCGCTCAAAACCCATGCCCATGCGGATTTTTGGGTGATAAGGTTCACAGCTGTACCTGCCGCCCGCACGAAATTGAGCGTTACCGGCGCAAAATTTCCGGCCCGCTTTTAGACCGCATTGATATACAGGTAACCGTGCCGCGCCTTGAATATGACGACTTAAAAGACAAAACCGAAGGAGAAAGTTCTGCCGTTATACGCAGCCGCGTTGTAAAAGCGCGCGGCGTGCAGCGCAAACGTTTTGAAGGCAGCGGCGTGCACTGCAATGCGCAGATGAACAAAAAGCAGCTTAATAAATACTGCAAACTGGAGCCGCAGGCCGAAGCCATGCTTGGCAAATACTTTGCCGCGCTTGGGCTCAGCGCCCGCACGCATGACCGCATTGTTAAAGTGGCGCGCACCATTGCCGACCTTGAAGGCAGCGCAGCTATAAAAGCGGCGCACATTGCCGAAGCCATACAACTGCGCACGAGTGTACAAAGATAATTAATATTTTTGGAAAATTGAACACTTACCACTCATTTTATGGTAAAATATAACATATTTATAATTTTAAGGCCCCTTAAGAGGAGGAACAAAAATGCGCATAGTTGTAACAATTGTAGGTAAAGACAGAGTAGGCATTATTGCACGCGCCAGCAACGTACTGGCAGAGCATAACATTAATATCCTTAATATTAACCAGAATATTATGGATGGCTTTTTTAACATGGTACTTATTGCCAATATGGAAAAAGCCGATTTGCAGCTTGATAAATTAAAAGATGTGTTTACTGCGCTTGGCAATGAAATAGGCGTGGAAATCCGCGTGCAGAGCGAAGAAATTTTTACGGCTATGCACCGTATTTAGGAGGCCGCCTATGTTTGAAATTAAAGACGTTTTAGAAACAACGCGCATGATTACCGAAAATAATCTTGACGTGCGCACCATTACCATGGGCATCAGCCTGCGTGACTGCGCACACCCGGATATTAAGGTAACGGCGCAGAAGATTTACGATAAAGTTACCAAAAAAGCAGAAAACCTTGTTAAAGTAGGGCAGGAACTGGAAACGGAACTTGGCGTGCCCATTATTAATAAGCGCGTATCCGTAACTCCTGTTGCCATTGTGGGCGAAAGCTGCGACGCAGCAAGCTATGTGCCGCTGGCCAAAGCTCTTGACGATGCAGGCCGCACCATCGGCGTTGATTTTGTCGGCGGTTTTTCCGCACTTGTCGATAAGGGCTACACCAACGGCGACCGCAAACTGATTGCCTCCATTCCGGAAGCGCTTGCTGAAACGCAGATTGTTTGTTCTTCCGTCAGCGTAGGCTCTACCAAATGCGGCATTAATATGGACGCCGTTGCCGAAATGGGCCGCGTTGTTAAAGAAGCAGCCGCTTTAACGGCCGACCGTGATGCTATCGGCTGCGCCAAACTGGTAATATTCTGCAATGCCGTACAGGATAACCCCTTCATGGCAGGTGCTTTTCACGGAGTTACTGAACCGGAAAGCGTTATTAATGTAGGCGTCAGCGGCCCGGGCGTTGTAAAACACGCGCTGGAATCCGTACGCGGCGCCGATGTTGGCACCGTTGCCGAAACCATTAAAAAGACGGCGTTTAAAATTACCCGCGTAGGCCAGCTGGTTGCGCAGGAAGCAGCACGCCGCTTAAATACGCAGTTCGGCATTATCGACCTTTCGCTTGCGCCGACGCCTGCCATTGGCGACAGTGTTGCCCATATTCTTGAAGAAATCGGCCTTGAAAGCACCGGCGGCCCCGGTACAACAGCGGCGCTGGCAATGCTTAACGACGCAGTTAAAAAAGGCGGCTTAATGGCGTCAAGCTATGTCGGTGGCTTAAGCGGCGCTTTTATTCCCGTCAGTGAAGATGCCGGCATGATTGCCGCCGTTGAACGCGGCAGCCTGACACTGGAAAAACTCGAAGCCATGACCTGCGTATGCTCCGTAGGCCTTGATATGATTGCCGTACCCGGCGATATTACGGCAGAAACCATTTCGGCAATTATTGCCGATGAAGCCGCTATTGGCATGATTAACAATAAAACCACAGCAGTGCGCCTTGTGCCCGTGCCGGGCAAAAAAGTGGGCGACAGGGTAGAATTTGGCGGGCTTTTGGGCTATGCGCCGGTTATTGCCGTAAGCAAATTCAAGCCCGATGCCTTTATTGCCCGCGGCGGCAGAATACCCGCACCGGTAAGGAGCCTGACCAACTAATGCGCAAGCAGCAGCGTGATGAAATATTAAAAGTACTTGAAGATACATATAAAGATACCAAAACAGCACTTAATTACAATTCGCCGTTTGAACTTTTGGTTGCGGTAATTATGTCTGCCCAGTGTAGCGATGAACGTGTCAACAAAATTACTGCACGCATCTTTCCTAAATATAATACGCCCGAAAAAATGGGCGCGCTTACGCAGGAAGAACTGGAAAACGAAATCCGCGACTGCGGCCTTTTCCGCGCCAAAGCCAAAAACCTTCTGGCAACCTGCCATATGCTGGTGCAGGAATACAACAGCACTGTGCCCGATACCATTGAAAAGCTGATGACGTTGCCCGGTGTAGGCAAAAAAACGGCCAATGTAATAGCAAGCATTATTTACAATGTGCCGGCCATTGCCGTAGATACGCATGTTTTCCGCGTTTCGCACCGGCTGGGGCTTGCAAAGGGTGCAGACCCGCTTGCAACCGAAAAAGAACTGCAAAAGGCAATACCCATGGAAAAATGGAGCGATGCCCACCACTGGCTTATCTGGCACGGCCGCAAAATTTGCAAAGCGCGCAAACCACTGTGCAGCGAATGTATGCTGACAGAGCTGTGCCCCTATAAAGAAAAGAATTTTGCAAAATAACGCCAAAATAAAAACTCCCGAAGTTTACCGCTTCGGGAGTTTTGCTGTATATGGTTATTTCTTTCTGTCTGTGGGCGTAACGCTTATTTCAAAAAGCCTGTCCCACGGAAAACCTACTTTAAATTTAAAATCTTCGGTAAAGGGGTATTTGCGTGCAAGTTCATCGCATACATCCTGCGCCAGTGCAGAAACATGCTTTTTGGAACTGCCGAGCTTGTAGACTTCTTCGCTGCTGCCGCTGCGTTCCAAAAAGTTCGTGGCATCACGCCGTGCGTTCGATTGGTAAAACCAGTCGTCAACAAGGCGCAGCCGCATCAGCAGCGCGTTGTCCTCGTCGCTTATCTGCGGGGCTAAAATGCCCTGGGCAATGGCAAAGCCAATGGTATTGTCGGCGGTGTTCCAGCCGTTATACGCGGTAAGCTTTTCCAAATTGCCGCGGTTGGAAAATTCGTTCATAAAGCCGTTATCGGCGCCGTTGGAATATGTAACGTCTGCCAGCGAAACCATTGTACCGCTGTTTAAAAAGTTTTCCAGTTCGCCAATGTATTTTTTATCGCGCGGCGAGGCAAAAAACTGGTTGCTTGGCGCGGTTGAATCCATCATTACGCCGTCTTTGGGTGTGTTAACTGCCAAAATAAAATCGGCTTCGGCGGCGTTAACAGTCGGGCGTGCATCGGCAACAAGTATCTGTTCCGGCACAGATTCGCCAAGTGTGCTGTCGGAATACTGCGGTATTGTGGTACGCCCGGTGCCTTCGGCATAATAAGTATAAACAAGCGGGTGCTCGCGGTTCTTTTCGTTAACGGCGCGCGTTAAAAGCAGCATGCCAAGCTGGTCAACACCCGGTATAATCTGAAAAATCTGGTCGGAAAGCGCAAAAGCATCGCGCTTTATGTAACGCGCTTCCATATGCGTTGCTGAAAGCGGCGCATTGTCATCCTTGCCTATGGCAAGATAATGAAAACGGTATTTTGCGGTAAGCTCCGTAAGTGATTTATTAACATGGTAGTTTTTTAAACGCCTTTGCAGCCAGTCATTCAAGTCAGCCTGCGGCAGGTTGTTTTTTATGGCCTGCTTTGCAAGGCTTTCGCGCAGCGTTAAACCGGTGGTATCCTCTTTATCCAAAAGTTCGGAATAACGGAAAATGGCAGGCCCGATTTTGCTGTAATACGGCGGCTCAACATTGCCGAAGCTTGCACGCGGCGTGCGCATTAATGTGGAATACACATAAAGCGGCATGGGCAGCTTTTCACGCAGCATTTCCAAACGCTGGACACGTGCCTGCAAGGTTGTTTCGTCAAAAAAATGCGTGCGGCTGGCAACCAGCCCGCCGTAAATAAGCGCGTCCGAAGATATTACTGCCGCATCGGCGTCAGGCGCGTTTTCCACCAGCCACTGCCAAAGCTTGTCCGGGTCGCCGGTGCGGTCTGCCGAAGCAAGGTATTTTTCCGGCGGCGTCAGTATTTCATAACCGGCAGCCTGTAAATTTTTTACCGGGTAGCTGTAAGTAACAGGCCTGTCATCAAGCGGAATATAAATAAAAGTGCCTTTGTATTTTTCTTTTGCCTGTACGCCCGGCACTATTAAAAAGGTACACAGTGCGGCAAATAATATTTTCAGCATGGCTTTATAAAATTTAAAACGCATTTAACCATCTCCACCAAACATTTTTACATTGCCTTGTATTATTATAAATTTATTTACGTTTTTTTTCCAGTTAAAAAATTTATTTGCTAAAGGTTTGACAACTGCGGCACGTATGCTTATAATATAGTAGTAAATCAATATTACATCAGTAATGCGAAGGAAAAGGCATTTAAAGCGGCCTTACAGAAAAAACTGCCTTGGCTGAGAGCAGTTGGGAACGGTAATTGCCAAACCACCTTCAAACTATGCCCCGAAACAGCAGTAGGCGGCATCGTATACCGGCGTTAACGGTTAACTAAGAGGGCTGCCCAGGCAGCCAATTAGGGTGGAACCGCGGATAACTCCGTCCCTTACATAAGGGATGGAGTTTTTTATTTTATTCAGGAGGTAAAATTATGGTTAAAGTTACTTTAAAAGACGGCAGCGTAAGGGAATACGAAGATAACGTAACCTTGCTTGAAGTTGCCAAAAGCCTTTCTCAAAAACTTGGCAAGCAGGCTTTGCTTGCTGTTGTAGATGGACAGAACAAAGACCTGTCCGATAAGCTGAGCCATGATGCCAGCGTAGAATTTGTTGTGCCCGAAAGCGAAGAAGGCCTGCACGCTATCCGCCATACTGCGGCGCATGTAATGGCACAGGCTATTCAGCACCTGTTCCCGGATGTAAAATTTGCCATTGGCCCTGCCATTGCCAACGGATTTTATTACGACCTTGACAGCGAGCACGTTTTCACTCCGGAAGATTTGGCCGCTATCGAAAAAGAAATGGCAAAAATCATTAAAGCCAACATTCCTTTGGTAAGGGCAGAAATTCCCCGTGCTGAAGCACTGAAAATGTTTGAGGAGAAAAACGAAAAATATAAGGTAGAACTTATTAACGATTTGCCGGAAGACGCAATCATCAGCACCTATACCCAGGGCGATTTTACCGATTTGTGCGCAGGCCCGCACTGCCCTTCCACAGGCCGTGTTAAAGCCTTTAAGCTGCAAAGCATTGCCGGCGCTTACTGGCGCGGCGACGAGCACAACAAAATGCTCCAGCGTATTTACGGCACCGCTTTCCCCAGCAAAGAAGAACTTGACGCTTACCTGCACATGCTGGAAGAAGCCGCCAAGCGCGACCACCGCAAACTCGGCAAAGAACTCGATTTGTTCAGCATTCAGGATGAAGGCCCGGGCTTCCCGTTCTTCCATCCCAACGGCATGATTATCAAAAACACCCTTATTGATTACTGGCGCGAAGTACACCGCCGCTACGGTTACTACGAAATTCAGACCCCGATGATTCTTTCCCGCACTCTGTGGGAACGCAGCGGACACTGGGACCATTACCGCGACAATATGTACTTTACCAAAATTGATGAAGCCGATTACGCCGTAAAACCGATGAACTGCCCCGGCGGCATGCTGTTTTACCGCACCCATCCGCACAGCTACCGCGAACTGCCGCTGCGCGTTGGCGAACTTGGCCTTGTACACCGCCACGAACTGAGCGGCGCACTGCACGGCCTGTTCCGTGTACGCTGCTTCACGCAGGATGATGCCCATATCTTTATGATGCCTGAACAGATTAAAGATGTTATTCAGGAAACCATCCGCCTGTTTGACGAAGTGTATGCAACCTTCGGCTTGAAATACCACGCAGAACTTTCTACCCGCCCGGATGACAGCATGGGTGATGACGAAACCTGGGAAAAAGCAACCAACGGCCTTAAAGCCGCTATGGAAGACTTTGGCCTGCCGTACACTGTTAACGAAGGTGACGGCGCATTCTACGGCCCGAAAATTGACTTCCACCTTACCGACTCCATCGGACGTACCTGGCAGTGCGGCACTATTCAGCTTGATATGCTGCTGCCGGAAAAATTTGATTTAACCTACACCGGCGAAGACGGCTTAAAACACCGCCCGGTAATGATTCACCGCGTTGCCTACGGTTCTATTGAACGCTTTATCGGCATTTTAATTGAACACTATGCCGGCGCGTTCCCCGCATGGCTTGCTCCGTGCCAGGTCCGCATTCTGCCGATTACAGACAAACAGCATGACTACGCACAAAAACTGTACGATAAAATGTTTAAACTTGGTTTGCGCGTACACGTGGATGACCGCAACGAAAAAATCGGTTACAAAATCCGTGAAGCACAAATGCAGAAAACTCCGTACATGCTTGTAATTGGCGAAAAAGAAGTTGAAAACGGCACCGTTGCAGTACGCCGCCGCGGCGAAGGCGACATTGGCGCTATGAATCAGGATGAATTTATCGCCATGCTGCAAAAAGAAATTGCAGAGAAAAAATAATAAGGCATAAAATAAAAATCGCTGTACTTTTTGGTACAGCGATTTTTTATATAAGCAGCAAATCAGCGGTTAAAATAAAACCTGAATTACGCAATATTGCCGCGCAAGTTTTTTAAGGCCTGCTTATGGTGCTTGGTAACCATGGCAGGCGAGCAGTTTAACAGTTCGGCGGCTTCCCTGCCGCTGTAGCCATTTATGTAAAGCGCCTCAATAGTCTGCCGCTGTTTTGCGGTTAACTTATTAAGCGCTAATCTTAATAAAATACTTAATTCCTCGCGTTCAATAACATCGTCACTGAACCCGGCGCCTTCTGCCTCACTATCGGGCAGGGGCGCTTTTTTATTTTCATCCGCCCATACTTTCTTCACTTCATCATACAGTGCAAAGTGAATACGGCACCTAACGTACCCTGCAAAATGCTCATAATCAGCTCCGTTATATGTAAGTACCAGCTCAATAAACTTTAACCTTGCAAGGCTTAAACCCTCCTCAAAACCGAGAGCATTGTAAAACATATCACGGCGCATTTCACTGCGGAACAATGGCTCGAAAGATATGCAAAGCTGTTACAAAGCCTGCTTGTCACCGTTTTGGGCGGCAGTAATTAAATTTTTGGTTTCATTTGCCAAAGTAGTAAAAGTTTTGCGCTGTACGGTTTGGGGTATAATATCCATTTCCGGCACAGCAGATTTAGGCTTTGGTGTTTTAGGCACCGCGTTAGTAAATAAAAAGTTTTTTCTGTTTTGGTAATTATTCAAAAATAAACCCCCTGTTAAAATAATAAGCCGTTTAGCGGTGCGCACCTAAAAATCGGCGTAAGCAAGATTATAACCGAAGGCTTGGCAGTTTGTAAAGAGTTTGTTGAAAAAATTTGTAAAAAATAAAAAAGAGCGAATTAACATAAACCATGTTACCAGTTGGCAAGATACGTAAAAGAAAGACAAAAAGTTAAAGTAAGGTCTTGACGGGGGGGACAAAAAGTTAAAGTAAGGTCTTGACGGGGGGGAAGAACGTGGTATAATTTTAGCAAAGAGATAGAGGACGCTTTATCTCTGCTAAATCAGCAAAGTTAAACCTGCAAACCCTTTGAGGAATGTGACGCCGCGGTAACATTCCCCGATGGCTTACAGAGTAAAAATATTTAAAGGCGCGCGCTTTTAAATAACAACGGGAAAGGTGATAAAGATGGCAAGCAAAAAAAGTAAAATTTTGGCAATAGCTTTTTGCGCAGCAGTAATGGCTGGGATTCATGTAAACCCGGTTTTGGCATCTCATGGTGAGGAGGATTTTAACTATCAGCATAATATTACTGAATCAGGTTTAAATAATCCAGAAATTCACCATACTGTTGATAATGGTGATTATTGGGATAATAATGGCACACCATTGAATCCGTTTGATGATAAATATGTGGAATCCGATTGGCAACCTGTACATCCTGAAGGAGATGTAAAATGCGAGGAAGAAGTTGCCAACAGCAATATTACTGTTGGTGATATGAATAAAGTAACAGCGGATTTGGTTGCTAACGATGAAATGATTAACAAAAAAGTTGACGAAGTGTCTGAGACCGTTGATAAAATAAATGATGCCTATGAAAACGGTGAGTTAAAAGGCGACAAGGGTGAAGATGGCAAGGATGGCCAAGACGGTAAAGATGGCGTTGATGGTAAAGATGGAGCGTCTATTGCCAGTGGCGAATATAATGTACAAGATGGTACAGGTATAGTACAAATGCCTATTGAAGATGAGGATGGAAATAAAGTAGGCGATGTACAAATCAATAACATAGCAAGCCAAAATGATTTAAAAGATGAAACTGTTGCCCGTGAAGAAGGAGATAAAGCAGTTCTTGATGAAGTTTGGGCAGAAG
>ULTI01001252.1_pt1 | contig 10672 bp, 9 predicted proteins | sample 1957291 | NCBI WGS metagenome assembly ULTI01 (sample SAMEA4835725, study PRJEB28245) | human gut metagenome | biome: gut microbiome; material: fecal sample | place: Denmark | collected 2008 | reverse complement strand
AGGTTCGTAAGGTAGATTTTGTCCAGGATAATGAAAGTAAATCCAGCTATGGTGTTTTACGTGGTCTTCATTTTCAGAAACCACCTTATGCCCAGAGTAAACTGGTACGTGTCATTAAAGGCTCTGTCCTTGATGTGGCTGTCGATATTCGTAAAGGCTCACCAACATTTGGAGAGCATGTATCAGTGGAATTGACTGAAGAAAACCACCGTCAGTTCTTTATTCCGCGTGGATTTGCCCATGGCTTTGTTGTCCTGACGGAAGAGGTTATCTTTCAATATAAATGTGACAACTTTTATGCTCCCCAATGTGAAGGTGCCCTGGCTTGGGATGATCCTGCATTGAAAATCGACTGGAAGGTTCCTGCTGATAAAATAATCCTTTCTGGGAAAGACCAACATCACGAATGTCTGGAAGAAGCCGGCTGGTTATTTGATTATAACGAAAATCTGTATTAAGCTCAATGAATATTCTAGTGACAGGAGCTAACGGTCAGCTTGGTAATGAGATGCGCCGTGTGTCGTCAACCAGCTCCAACCAATATATTTTTACCGATGTGGCAGAGTTGGATATAACCAGCCGTGATTCTATCCGTAAAATGGTCAATGACAACCAAATTCATGTCATCGTTAATTGTGCTGCCTATACCAATGTAGACAAGGCGGAAGACGATTTCGCGACTGCTGATTTATTGAATAATAAGGCTGTGGAGAATCTGGCTGTTGTAGCTAAAGAAACTGATGCTACCTTAATACATGTCTCTACTGATTATGTTTTTCAGGGAGACAGAAATGTCCCTTGTCGGGAAGATTGGGAAACTAATCCTTTGGGTGTGTATGGTAAAACAAAGCTGGCCGGTGAGCATAGCATACAGGAAATCGGCTGTCATTATCTTATCTTTCGTACCGCCTGGCTTTATTCCCCTTATGGGAAGAATTTCGTAAAAACGATGCGACAGCTCACATCTGATAAAGATACCCTGAAAGTAGTCTTTGATCAGGTTGGTACTCCCACTTATGCCGGAGACTTGGCATCTGTTATCTATCAAGTGATTGAGGAGAATCAACTTTATAAAGAAGGTATCTACCATTTTAGTAATGAAGGCGTGTGTTCATGGTATGACTTTGCGAAGGAAATCTGTGACTTGAGTGGCAATGTGTGTGATATTCAACCTTGTCACAGCGATGAATTTCCCAGTAAGGTAAAGCGTCCTCATTTCTCTGTACTGGATAAAACAAAGGTGAAATCTACTTTTGGAATCACTGTTCCTTATTGGAAAGACTCTCTGCAGAAATGTATAAATGAATTGAAACAACAATCTGATTATTAAAATAGACATGAATTTTGCACGAAATATACTGATTACAGGTGGAGCAGGCTTCATCGGATCACACGTTGTACGTTTGTTCGTCAATAAATATCCTGAATATCATATTATCAATCTGGATAAACTGACTTATGCCGGTAATCTGGCTAACCTGAAAGATATCGAGAATCAGCCTAATTATACCTTTGTAAAGGCTGATATTTGTGACTTTGATAAAATGTTGGAACTCTTCAAACAGTATCGTATTGATGGAGTTATTCACTTGGCTGCTGAAAGTCATGTAGACCGTAGTATAAAAGATCCGTTTACATTTGCTCAAACGAATGTGATGGGGACTCTCTCTCTGCTCCAAGCTGCAAAACTGACTTGGGAGATGCTTCCTGAATGTTATGAAGGTAAGCGTTTTTATCATATTTCTACAGATGAGGTTTATGGTGCTTTGGAATTCAATGGTACATTCTTTACGGAGGAGACTAAATACCAGCCCCATAGTCCTTATTCAGCTAGCAAGGCAGGTAGTGATCATTTTGTGAGGGCTTTTCATGATACTTATGGTATGCCTACCATTGTAACAAACTGCTCCAATAATTATGGTCCTTATCAATTTCCAGAGAAACTGATCCCATTGTTTATAAATAATATCCGTCAGGGCAAACCCTTGCCTGTGTATGGTAAGGGAGAAAATGTAAGAGATTGGTTGTATGTTGTGGACCATGCTAGGGCGATAGATTTGATTTTCCACAACGGAAACACGGCTGATACCTATAATATTGGTGGTTTTAATGAATGGACGAATATTGATCTGATAAAAGTTATTATAAAGACAGTTGATCGTTTGTTAGGTAATCCGGAGGGTACTTCAGATCATTTGATTACTTATGTAACAGACCGTAAAGGACATGATTTGCGTTATGCAATTGATTCGAATAAATTAAAGAATGAATTAGGTTGGGAGCCAAGTTTGCAGTTTGAAGAGGGGATAGAGAAAACTGTTAGATGGTATTTGGATAATCAGAACTGGATGGATAATGTGACAAGTGGTGATTATCAAAAAGACAATGATAGAGATGATAAATCTCTTTAATAAGAGCATTTTTATATTGGTAAAATGAATTATTAAAGTTTTCTATAAACATTAATAATTAACGGATAATTTTTTATTTTGACTGAAAATATTACACAAAATAATTCTAAACGTATAGCGAAGAATACATTACTTCTTTATATTCGGACATTCATTACAATGGCCATAAGTTTGTATACTTCACGTGTGATTTTAGAAGTTCTAGGTATAAATGATTTTGGAATTTATAATGTTGTAGGTGGATTTGTTGGAATGTTCGCTTTAATTAGTGCTACATTAACATCGTCTACACAACGCTTCATTACATATGAATTAGGAAAAAAAGATGAAAATCATAGTCAGGAGATTTTCTCGACAGCTGTATTAATACATATAATTATAGCACTCGTAATAATCGTACTTGCAGAGAGCGTAGGTGTATATTTTTTGAATAATCAAATGAATATCCCTATATCAAGATTAACGGCTGCTAACTGGGTGTTTCAGTTTTCATTAATAACATTTGTTGTTAATATTATTAGCATCCCATATAATTCAACTATAATTGCACATGAACGGATGGCTGCTTTTGCTTATATCACTTTAATAGAGTCTATTCTGAAATTACTCATCGTTTATCTATTGATATTATCCACTTTTGATAAGTTGATAATATATGGAGCTTTAATGTTGCTGGTTTCTTTAGCTATTCGTATAATTTATGGGGTGTATTGTTCGAAAAATTTTATTGAATGTAAATTCAAATTAGTAAAAGAACGTTTTTATTATAAACAAATTTTAGGATTCTCTGGCTGGAATATAATTGGGTCCTCATCGGTCGTTTTGACTAACTATGGAATTAATATTCTTTTAAATATATTCTTTGGTGTAGCAGTTAATGCGGCTAGAGGAATTACGACACAAGTTGATAATGCTTTAAATCAGTTTGTAAGCAATTTTGTCATGGCACTTAATCCGCAAATAACAAAATCTTATGCATCTGGAAATAGAGAATATATGATGAAACTTGTAATGACTGGTTCGCGTTATTCTTTTTATCTTTTGTTGATTATGGTAATACCCATTCTTTTCGAAACAGAATATATTCTTGCATGTTGGCTGAAAAATACACCAAAATATACAGTTATTTTTGTACAGTTATCTTTGATATATATGTTATGTCAATCTCTCTCAAATACTTTATTTACTGCAATGTTAGCCACTGGCAACATACGGAATTACCAAATAATTGTGGGAGGATTAGCTTTGATGGCATTTCCGCTTTCATATGGTCTTTTTAAAATGGGATTTGAGCCAGCATATTGCTATTATGCAACTATTTTTATTTCTATTCTTTGCCTTGTTGTTCGTTTAATAATGCTACATAGGATTATAGGGTTGTCTATACGAATATTTTTTAAGGATGTTATAGTAAGGGTTATATTGGTTTCTATATTTTCATTGATATCTCCATATATTATAATTAGTTTCATGACGCAAGGATTAGAACGTTTTATAATACTTTCCTTAGTGTCATTGGTAGCTACATGTATCTTTATATTTTTCAGTGGAATGTTTAAGGATGAACGCACGTTTTTTATAACATATATCAAGAATAAATTTAATAAGAGATATGAGAGAAAATTCTAATATAAATAAAGCATTAGCTTATTATATCGGATATTCGACAGATGACCTTATTCGTTATAAAGCATCTTCGGGCGGTATAGGAACATCTATCATTAAATATCTCCTTTCAACGTCTGAATATGATACCTCTATGACTTTTGTTTATGATAAAGAAAAGTGCGGCTATATTCCAAAATTGATATATGACTTTAATGAAATAAATATCTGTGGTAGTGTTTATCAAGATATCGATATATTCTCTTTTTTAAAAGAGAATATATCGAGTATTAAAAATGGTATTATAGTGACTTGTATGCCTTGTCAAGTTCAAGGAATACGGTCCGTGTTGGATAGGAATAATATTAATAATTTTATTATATCATTCTGTTGTTCAGGACAAACTACTCTTGAGGGAACATGGCTTTGTTATCGGTATATGGGTATTGATAAAAGTCAGGTGATTAATATGCAATATAGGGGAAATGGGTGGCCAAGTGGGATACAAATAGAATTGTTTGATGGTAAAAAATATATAAAAATAATTATACTAATCCTTGGAGATTAATGCATCAGTCAAAATTATTCCGTCCCAAACGTTGCCTCATGTGCAAAGAAGATATTAGCTATAAGGCGGATGTATCATTAGCAGATCCTTGGTTGGGAAAATATAAAATTAGTGACAAAATAGGTCATACAATGTTTTTAATCAATACAGAGAAGGGATTAGCTTTTATTGAAGAAATGAAAAATAAGTCGTTATTGCGGCTAATAGATTCTTCTGTGGAAGACTATATAGAAGCTCAAGGACATACTATAATGGCCAAAGATAAAGCATCGCTAGAAAAAAAGTTTAATAATATATTATCAAAAATGGGGAATAATATATTATATAAGAAAATCATGACATTATCTCCATTCATGCTTAGATTTCATATGCTTATAATTCGAATTGTTTATAAAATTGTTAAATAAAAATATAATGAAACCATATATTATCATTTCAGGACTTAATTTTAGAGATAATAATAGAGGAACAGCAGCTTTAAGCTATGGCTCACTTTCTTTCTTGAATGAGAGAGAATTGTTATCAAAGGAGACGAAAATTCTAAATTTTCGTTTTGTGAAAAATCTTTTTAAATCAAAAAATAGGGGAACTAATATTCAAAAGATTGATATAGCAGGTGTGAAATGGGAATATTTAACGGTTAATGTTTTTTTTGTAGAAGCTTTGTTGGTTAAATATTTGCATATTTGTTTACCTTTTACTAATTTAGGACGAATGATAAAGCAAGTCGAGTACGTTGCTGCAATTAATGGAGGAGATGGCTTTTCAGATATTTATAATACTACCTCTTTTCTCAATCGGTTGCCTGATATCAATTTAGCAATGAAATTTAATATTCCTGTTATTATTCTTCCTCAAACATTAGGACCATTTAGAGAGAGCAAGAATAAAGTTATAGCTGACCGTATACTTTGTTACGCTAGTCAAATTTTTGTTCGTGATGATAAATATGCTTCTGATTTGGAGGCAATGGGATTGAAGTATGAACAAACGAGGGATTTGTCATACTATATGAAACCGGAACCTTTTAACATTGAAATTAAGGCTAATGCAATAGGTATTAATATAAGCGGATTGGCTTATAGCAATAAATTTAGAACTCTTTCAGGGCAATTCTCTACGTATCCATATCTCATAAATAAACTTATTGTTTATTTCCAACAGAAGAATATTGCGATTTATTTAATACCTCATTCATATAATTATCAGAAAGTAGAAGTTGCAAATGACGATTTGGAAGCTGCACGTGATGTCTATTCTAAATTGCATGATAAGAGCAATATTATACTTATTGATCAAGATTTGATTTCGCCCCAAATAAAGTTTATTATATCTCAAATGAAGTTTTTTATTGGTACACGTATGCATGCTAATTTTGCAGCTATGTATACAGGAGTACCATTGTTTGGGTTAGCATATAGTTATAAATTTCAAGGAGCATTTGAAGCAAATGGCATTTATGATAGTACAGCCATGATAAATGATATCAGTGAAAAGGAAGCAGATGCTATAGTAGAGAGAATAGTTACAAAATATAAAAGCTTGGACTAATTTTAGCCTATATTACAATATCCGCTCTATGGCATTTATTCAATCTTGGTTAACCATTATCATTCTTGTGGCTTTTTTCGTAAAGTTGCGAATAGGTCTGGTTTTGTATCTTGCTTACTTTTTTTTGGTTCCATATTTTAATATAAATTTTTTAGGGATTTCTCTGAGCTGGAATTTTGCGAATATTTTACTTCTTATTGCTTTTGTCATAGATTATTATAAACATCACGGTAAAGTTAGGTTGGATTTGCGTCCATTCTATCCATTTATTTTTTTCTATGTTATGATGCTTATTATGATGCCTTTTCAGGAGTTTGTTCCAACAGATATTGCATTGAATTCATGGCGTGCAAATATGATGACTAATTTAGTATTACCAATAGTTATGTGGAATGTGTCTAGATATGATCCTAAAATCATTAGATATAGTAGAAACTGTATGGTTATTGTAATTATTGTCATCGTTATATATGGAATTTTCTTGTTGACCTTGAATGGATTAAATCCTTATGTCTATTTTATGGCACAGATTAATAATGCAGAATTGCGTGAGGCTCAATTTGGTGAGCAAATGGCTCGGCTTATTATCAAAATATCATCGGTGTTCACTCACCCTATGATTTTCGGTCTATTTTTAGGCTTAGCAATGGTATACCTTTATTCTTTGAAAGATAAAATAAAACCATTATTTGTATATTTATTGATGTTTTTTATTGTTGTTTGTATTTTTCTTTGTGGCATCCGTACTCCGATAGGTGCCATGTTTCTGACTGTTTTCTTTTATCTATTAATGTTACGTCGAATTAAACCGATGATATATGTCGCTGTTATAGGATTTATTGGTTATATTATTATTGAAAATATACCAGAATTATCAGCAACGATAGATTCAATTTTTATTAAAGATAGTCGCCAAACGAATGTGGAAGGTTCTTCTATTGATATGCGTATGGAGCAACTGAATGGTTGCTTCAGGGAAATACAGGATTGTTTAATTTTTGGAAAGGGATATGAATGGTGTGGTTATTACATGTCTATTCATGATCTTCACCCTGTTTTATTAGCTTTCGAGTCTCTTATTTTCGTTGTACTTTGTAATAGTGGTATAGTAGGCTTGTGTGTGTGGGTCATTACATTTGTTTGGTTATTTAGGGGGGTATATAGAATGAACAAGAATGTTAATGTAACATTGTTTGTGATTACATTAGCTGTTTATTACATTGCTTATTCGGCTATTACAGGAGAATATGGTTATATGAAATATTTTATTATTTTCTATACGCTATTATTAATGGAGTCGAAAATATTTATAGGTAGAAAACATTGATTTGAGTAAGCTATTTAGTTTATCAGAAATATGTATATATTATTATTTTACTGAAATTTATTAAGTGTTAATATATAAGATATGATTACAAAAGCAAGAGTTATTGCATTTTACCTCCCTCAATTTCATCCAATTAAGGAAAATGACGAATGGTGGGGAAAGGGTTTTACGGAGTGGACAAATGTAGGAAAAGCTAAACCCTTGTTTAAAGGACATTATCAGCCACGAGTTCCTGCGGATTTAGGCTACTATGATTTAAGGATGCCTGAGGTTAGAGAAGCGCAAGCGGATATGGCACGTGAGGCAGGGATAGAGGGATTTATGTATTGGCATTATTGGTTTGGTAATGGTAAACAGATACTTGAACGTCCTTTTAATGAAGTTTTATCGTCAGGAAAACCTGATTTCCCATTTTGTTTGGGATGGGCTAATCATAGTTGGACGCGTAGGACGTGGAATAGTGATGCCCAAAAACATAAGAATTTAGATTTGATGATACAAGAATATCCTGGTGATGAGGATATTGTACAGCATTTTGATAATGTATTACCTGCGTTTAAGGATAAAAGATATATCGCTGTGGATGGAAAACCTATGTTTTTGATATACGATCCCGAAGCTTTGCCTGATGCAAAACACTTTATTAATATATGGCAGAATTTAGCAAAAAAAAATGGACTGTCAGGAATACATTTTGTCGGGCTCCAAAATGCAGCTGTTAATAGGTATCAAAAGATCTTTGATTTAGGTTTTGACGCATTAGCTCCTTCAAATTTGTGGCATGCGGAGGAACAATGTAAGGGACGTTGGAGTAAGTTACTTCAGCATAAGTTACGTCAAGTTTTTCCTAATTATACCCCTCTTGATAAATATAAATATAGTGATATTATTTCTAATTTTTATACATCTTATGATTATCGGGAAGATGTATATCCATCAATCATTCCTAATTGGGATAGATCACCACGAGGAGGGCGTCGTGCAGTAATTTATACTGATTCTACTCCTGCTCTTTTTGAAGAACATATAAAAACAGCATTAGAGATAATTTCAAAGAAACAGGACGAACATAAAATTCTATTTTTGAGATCTTGGAATGAATGGGCAGAGGGAAATTATGTAGAACCAGATTTGAAGTTTGGACATGGGTATTTGGATGCTTTAAAAGAGTCTATTGGAGTGTGATACTTTTTGTACAAACGAAATTTAATAGAATAACGATGTTATTGACGCATAACTTCCTTTTGTTTAATCTATTGATAACTTGTGATATAATAATATGAAAATATTGGAACTACATTATTCTACTGCAGCTGCTGGAGCTGAAAGGTTAGTAATAGACCTATCTAATGAATTATCTAGAAATAATGAATTAGTCTTATGTACTACAGATGATGACTCAATTTTGGAAAACTCATATTATAAGAATGAGATTAGTGCTAGAATAAAATATATAAATCTAAAGTGTAAGAGTGGATTAGGGGTAAAATCAATCTGGCGTATCTTGAAAATTATAAAAGAAGAAAAGCCTGATATAGTACATTCTCATGCAAATCTGATTACATTATTTTTACCCGCAATATTATTGCCTGGTATAAGATATTTTCATACTATACATAATCTTGCTGAGAGATGTTTAATCAATAAAAATCTAAAATTCATATATAAATGGTTTTATAAAAAGAAAGTGCAGCCGGTGACTATCTCGCAGTTGTGTCTTGATTCATATAAGAAACTATACAATATGGATAACGCTATAAACATAGTGAATGGGCGATCAAGACTCCAGCAAACAACTGATTATGATAAAGTGACTATTGAGTTGAATGAGCTAAGGATACATGATGATGATAAGATCTTCGTACATGTAGCTCGGTGTGCTAAAGCAAAGAATCAAAAGTTGTTAGTAGATACATTCAACCGTTTCTTAAATGAGGGAAATCATGGTATTTTGATATTAATTGGTACAGCGTATGATTCGGAAGAAAATATACATATTCTCAATAATGCGCAAAAAGGAATATATTGGCTAGGTGCAAAAAATAATGTTGGTGATTATCTGTTACAGGCTGATTTTTTTGTGTTATCATCTTTATTTGAAGGACTCCCAATTTCATTATTGGAAGCGATCTCTTGTGGCGTTATACCAATATGTACACCAGCAGGTGGAATACCTGATGTAATCAATAGTGAATCTAATGGATATGTTTCTAAAAGTTTTGGTGCAGATGACTTTTATTATACTTTGAAAAGAGCATTTGATGATGAAAAGTATTTTAACAGAATTCATTTAGAAGAATATTTTGAGAATAATTTCTCCATGCGTCATTGTGCAGAAGGTTATTTTAATGCATTTAGTCACAATGATACAGAGTAGGTTAGAACTTAAACGTTATCTTAAAGAAGATAAAAAACGTAATCCTTTATGTTATCCGTTTCTACAAAAAATAACATATAGTGAGAATTATATAATTCATCGATATCTAAGATTACTACGCTATTACGAATATTATTTAAATAATAGACATTGGTATAATTTTTTGCAATATAGCTATTATTTTATCATGTATAGAAGGTATGTAGTAAAAACGAATATCTGCATATTCCCAAATACTTTGGGAGCAGGATTACAAATAATGCATCCTGGATTTAGGCGTGTTGATATAATGGTTAGGGGAGGAGATAATTGTACTTTATTGCCTCTAGTTTTATTTGGTAAAAAAAGGCCAGGTGAAAAAGGTACAATTATTATGGGAGATAATTGTTATGTAGGAACTGGTGCGACAATACTTGGTCCGGTTAGAATTGGTAGTAATGTAACTATTGCTGCAGGAGCTGTGGTGATTGATGACATTCCTGATAATTGTATTGTGGGTGGGGTTCCTGCTAAAATTATTAAGTATAAATAGTGTAGTACTAAGTGAAAAATCGTATTTATTTTTTTGCAAATTTTGGGGATTGGAGTAAAATACCATTCGGAGGCGGGGAAGTAGGTAATAGAAGAACTCTTGCTCTATTGAAAAAACTCAATTATGATATTGTTCTAATCCCTAAATATATAAGGGTTAATGATCATTCATTAATTAATTCTATTGAGTTGTTATTTAAAATAATCTCAAATATTTTTTTGTTTGCAAAGACTTTAATAAATGGACAAAGAAAGGGAGCTATAGTTCATATTGCTGGCTTTTATGGTATAATGATATATTT
>ULTI01050056.1_pt1 | contig 10720 bp, 8 predicted proteins | sample 1957291 | NCBI WGS metagenome assembly ULTI01 (sample SAMEA4835725, study PRJEB28245) | human gut metagenome | biome: gut microbiome; material: fecal sample | place: Denmark | collected 2008 | reverse complement strand
GCTTTGTTATACTATCATGTCCCGCATCTTTTGTCAACAGCTTTTTTGCATTTATTTTACATTTTATTACTATCGATGTTGAATCGCCTGCAATGCTTCCTGTACATTCTGTACCCCAACAAGACGAATCCCCTTTACTTTTCCCACTGCATCAAGACAGACTTTGGGTAAAATACATGTCTCAAACCCAAGTTTTGCTGCTTCAGCCACTCTCTGTTCTGCCATGCTGACACCGCGCACTTCTCCACTTAATCCCACTTCTCCAAAACATATTGTCCGGTCATCGATAATCAGATCCAGTTTGCTTGACATAATCGCCAGCACAATTCCCAGATCAATTGCAGGCTCGTTCATGCGAATTCCACCTGCGATATTTACATAGGCATCGCAATCGGAAAGTTGCATTCCAATTCTTTTTTCCAGAACTGCCATAAGCAGATTGACCCTGTTAAAATCCGTGCCCGTTGCTGTACGACGCGGGTTATTGAAATAACTGTGACAGATCAACGCCTGGATTTCCAGTAAAATCGGACGTGTTCCCTCTATCGAGCATGCGACAACCGATCCTGATGCATCCTGTGGCTTTCCACTCAGCATGTACTCAGAAGGATTCTCCACTTCCGCAAGACCTTCTGTGCGCATTTCAAATACGCCAATTTCATTTGTGGAGCCAAATCGATTCTTCACGCCTCGCAAAATGCGGTAACTTTCGTGTCTGTCACCTTCAAAATACAACACCGTATCCACCATATGCTCCAGTACACGCGGGCCTGCTACTACACCTTCCTTCGTCACATGTCCTACAATAAAAATAGAAATTCCCATGCCTTTTGCAATCTGCATAAGAACACCTGTTGATTCACGCACCTGCGACACGCTTCCCGGTGCAGATCCAACACTCTCATTATACATGGTCTGTATACTATCTATTATGACTATTTGGGGCTTTTTGCGTTCAATTACACTGCGAATTGTATCAAGATTTGTCTCACATAATAATTCCAGACTATCCGTAAAAGTACCAATACGTTCCGCACGTATCTTAATCTGGTGCAAGGATTCTTCTCCTGATACATATAGCACAGACAGATTCTGGTTCGATAGGTTCCTGCATACCTGCAGTAATAGTGTTGACTTGCCAATACCCGGATCTCCTCCTACCAGAACAAGAGAACCACGCACGATTCCCCCTCCCAGTACACGATCCAGTTCCTTTATAGAAGTACTTGTTCTTTCCTCGTCTTTTGCCGTAATTGCAGAGAGTGGAACAGGCTTCGCCTCAGTCGCTGGTTTGAGTTTACCGGAAGTACTAAGTGACTTCCGATCCACCAGTTCCTCAACGAAGGTATTCCACTCTTTGCATCCCGGACACTGTCCCATCCATTTTGCAGACTCGTATCCGCAATTCTGACAAAAAAACGCACTCGTTTTTGTTTTTGCCATATATTATCTCTGCTCTACCTTAATTTCTACTGCATCTGTGCCTTCTAATTCAACGCTCATGCTTAATTTGCCACCAAGATTTGTCTTCATGGTTCCTGCAGACTTTCCATCAATGGTGATTTCATATTCGGTCTCTTCTGCAAGTTCAAGGGTAATCTGTGCATCCTCCGGTCCCTCTACGGTAAAGGATACTGTCTTCTCATCCTGCTTAAAATTTGTTACAGCGGTACCCGGTACAGACTCGTATACAAAAAGTCCGTTGCGCTCTAATTTGGTAATCTCCTTGAACGTCTTTACCTTATACATATCTCCATGAAATTCGTAATTGTCTAACTTTGCCTTTGCTCCCAAAGTATAATCTCCAAAGCTAATTGTTCCATCTGCCTCGGTACGAATTAATTCACTAATTGCAGCCATTATTTATCCTCCTGTGTATTAACTTTTTCTCAAAAATGGTTTCTTAAATTATAACACTCTTATGCTTTTGTGACAACGATTTCCTTGTTCTTTGTTGTAACAATTACATGATCCTGTGCATGGATATCTCCACGAATAATCGCCTCTGCCAATCGGTCTTCCACCTCATCCTGAAGCTTTCTGCGAAGCGGTCTTGCGCCGTATTTGCGATCGTAAGCTTCTTCGACAATATGCGCCTTTGCAGCATCCCGCACGGTAAGTTCAATCTGCAACTGATCCTTACATCTTTGCTGAAGTTCATGCACCATAATTGTTATGATCTGTTTCATATCCTCTTTGTTCAATGCACGAAATACAATGGTCTCGTCGATTCGGTTCAAAAATTCCGGTTTAAAGATTCTTTTTACCTCTTCCATGACATTATTCTTCATGCGCTCATGATCCTGTTTTTCATCTTCTTTTGCACCAAATCCAAGCTTTTTCGGTTCGATAATAGACTGCGCCCCTGCATTACTTGTCATGATAATGATCGTGTTCTTGAAATCGACTTTTCGTCCCTGCGAATCGGTAATGTGGCCGTCATCTAAAACCTGCAAAAGAATGTTAAACACATCCGGATGTGCTTTCTCAATCTCGTCAAATAAAATAACAGAAAACGGATTCCGTCTCACTTTTTCTGAAAGCTGTCCCCCATCCTCATGTCCTACATATCCTGGCGGTGATCCAATCATCTTGGAAACACTGTGTTTTTCCATATATTCCGACATATCAACGCGGATCATTGCGTCTTCATTACCAAATACAGCTTCTGCAAGTGCCTTGGATACTTCTGTTTTTCCAACACCTGTCGGTCCAAGGAATAAGAAAGAGCCAATTGGTCTCTTTGGGTCTTTTAATCCAACCCTGCCACGGCGTACAGCCTTCGCCACTGCAGATACAGCTTCTTCCTGTCCAATGACACGTTTGTGCAAAGTCTCTTCTAATTTCTGCAAGCGCGCTGCTTCACTTTCTGTAAGTCTGCTCACCGGAATCTTTGTCCATCCGGCCACAACATCCGCAATCTCATTTTCTCCGACAACCGGAACTTTCCGCTTATTTGCGCGCTGGTTCTTCTTGTTCTGTTTTTCCCATTCAGAGGCCAGTTCCTCTTTGGTATTTTTTAACATACGGGCTTTTTCGATGTCGCCCTCACGCAAAGCATCTTCAAGCAAAAGTTCTGTCTGATGCATTTCCTGCTTTAATCTGTTTAATTCGTCACTGCCTTTTAGCACACCAAGCCTTGTCTTTGCTGCTGCTTCATCCATAAGATCAATTGCCTTATCCGGCAAAAAGCGATCGTTAACATACCGGGCTGACAAATGCACCGCTGCCTCTAGGCCTTCGTCCGTAATTTCTACATTATGATGTCTTTCATACAGTGGACGAATACCTTTCAATATTTCGATTGATTCTTCTTCCGTTGATTCATTGACCTGAACCGGCTGAAAACGGCGCTCTAATGCGGCATCTTTTTCAATATATTTCCGGTATTCTTCTATCGTTGTAGCGCCAATAACCTGCACTTCGCCCCTTGCCAGCGCCGGTTTTAAAATATTGGATGCATCCAATGCGCCCTCTGCGCCACCTGCGCCTATAATGGTATGCAGCTCATCAATAAAAAGTAACACATTTCCGGCTTCCGTCACTTCGCTGATTACTTTCTTGATACGTTCCTCAAATTCTCCACGATATTTGGATTTTGCCACCATACCGGACATATCAAGGGAAACCAAACGCTTTCCTGCAACAATCTCCGGAACGGTTCCATTTGCGAGACTCTGTGCAATACCTTCTACGATTGCTGTCTTTCCCACACCAGGTTCTCCGATCAGGCACGGATTATTCTTGCCCCTGCGGCACAGAATCTGAATCACGCGTTCCGTCTCCTGCTGTCTTCCGATTACCGGGTCCAGCAGACCTTCCCGTGCCAGCTCCGTCAGGTCTCTGGAATACTGGTCCAGCGTCGGAGTTGATGAGGCAGCATTACCTCTTCCCCTCTGAATCTCATCACGAAATTTTGCCGGGTCTTCACCCATTGCCCCAAGAATATCAATAAACAATTTCTGTATGCTTGCCCCCATCGTATTCAAAAGCCTGCAGGCAGCACAATCTCCTTCTTTCATAATTGCAAGAAGTAAATGTTCTGTTCCGATCTCCTCACATCCAAAACGTTCTGCCATCTCAGATGCACGATCAAGGATTGCCTGCGTGCGCGGGGTGTATCCATCTCTGTCAAGTACTTCAATTTCTTCTCCAGCCGCAACAAGATCCTGAATCAGTTGTAACAGATTATCCAGTTGAATATTATTTGCTGTAAGTACTTCTGCAGCAACACCTGTTCCTTCTTTTAACAAGCCTGCAAGAATGTGTTCAGATCCCACATAATTGCAGTTCATTGATTTTGACAGGCGGTTTGCATAATTCATTGCTTTTTTCGCCTTATCTGTATATGGTCTCACTTTTTAAGCCTCCTATAAATCAATAAATTCTATTCCACTTTCTTCTTCCGCAGAAGACTTTTTCTTTCTACCAAAAAAATGATGTTTTTTGGGTTTCTTCTTAGGAATTTCATTTTCCCATTCTTCCTCATCATCTGATTCTTCAGAATCAGCTTCTTCCGTCTCTGTCTCTTCCGGTAGATTTTCATTTGGAATCGATTTTGTATCTCCCCAGCCATCCGGTTCGTCTTCCTTCACGACATCTTCACTGTTTGTTTCCAGTGTATCGGAATCATCTTCCGCATTTTCTTCATCATCAAAGTCATCAAAGTCATCAAAGTCATCAAATTCATCAAATTCCTCTTCTTCCGGATGTTCCAGACGATTTCTGCGAGAGAGGACAAGTATTACGATCACAATAAGAAGGAACAGCACAACAATCAGAAACGCCCAGAAAATCATACGGTTCTGGCTTTCTAATTTCTGTACATCCCCGCTCTGTGCCTCTGTGCCCGGAACCTGAATCTCTTCTCTGTCCGCCTCACTGTTTCCAAGATAACGCATATAAGTGCGTTCGTTCACATCATAAAGATACCAGCCATAATTTCCTTCATTGTTTATGGCATAGACCAGACAAACATCTTTGTCTTTGCCATAATAGTATGCACCAATGCTTCCTTTGCCTTCAATATCGAGTGTCCCGGCCTTATAACCTGCCGGAAGTGTTGTCTCATCCGCATCCGGAACGACAACAATATAGCCGAACTCGGACGAAAAGCTCACATACGGGTACGCCTCGTACGGTGCACTGTCCATTACCATATACAATGCTCCGTTTTCTTTATTTTCATCCACAAGATAAAGCAGACAGATCTGGCTGCCGATTTTGTCATTGTATAAATACGGGTAGTCTTTTTCCCAGAGTTTCATGGTTCCCTGTTCGAAATCCTGTGGAACGACCTCCTCAGGAATCGAAGTTGCCGGATATAATTTTTGTCCGTTTATTTCATAATATTGCTGGCTTAAATCACCATCCTGCTGTTCGTCTTTCTCCGAATCCTTCTGTTTGTCATCATCTCCCGCTGCTTTTCGTGTCACATTTACCACATAAGTAGCAGTCACTCCGTTCTCCGCTTTGACGACAATCTGGATTTTGTTGGAGCCAACAACAAGTTTTTCCCCGCCTTTTACAGATTCCACCGTTGCATTTTCATTGTTTGCCTTTGCACTTACCACAACGGATGTCACATTATTTTCAACTTCTGCCGTATAATTGGTAATATTATATTTAAAAGCCGGTGAAAGCTTTCCTGCCGATAAAGTAAGTGAGGAAAGGGAATTATCCGAAGATTTATTGGCATTATCCCCATTCTCTTCATCATCACCTGTTTCATTCTTTATGTTTACGGATGCACTTGCACCTGTGACGCTGACACGATCCCCTTCCTGATTTCCTGCAATTGGAGCAGAAGCTGAAAAGGTTGCTTTACCAGATGATTTTGCCTGAAAAGTTACGGTACCAACCGAACGTTTATTGGAACTTCCATAACTTCCGATTGTCATAGAAACCGTTCCCGCATTCGCACTTGCGGTATCGGATGCCGACGAATATGTAAGTAAATCCGTTGGATACGTCAAATTAACCGTTGCCGAAACACCAGCCGGTACGGTTACAGATACTGTAATGGTGTCTCCGATTTTGACCGTAGTGTCACTCAACGCAATGTACAGATTATCTGCTTTTGCCTCTATATCCGGAACCAAAAGGCAGCCAAACAATAAAACAATTGCCATCATATTGGTCAGAAATCTCATCGTAATTTTCCGGTTATGTTTTCTTTGATTGCCCCTGTTTGTTTTCCGTTGTGCTTTTATCGAATTCATTCTGCTACACATACCTTTCTTCTACTTGCTTTTATTACTGTTTTATGGTGCTTAGCCCCAATGCGTGACGGTTGATGTAAATCATATCCAACACATTCAGACCATCCCCCTTGTGGTTTGCATCGGCTGCCACCAGATAGGTTCCGGACAATTTATCCAATCCAAGAATATGACGATTGACTTTTATCATATCCAGGACATTGATTTCCCCATCTCCATTAACATCACCATAAATCACAACTTTGTAGGAAGTTTTCTTCTTGTTGTTTACATATACTTTGACTTTGTTTCCGGTCGCTACCAGTCCCTGATTTTGTTTGCCATCCGTTCCGACAAGCTTTGCGGTTCCTCCGTCTACGGAAAGTCCTGCCAGGAAATCTGCCGCCCTGGTTCCCGGTACAATCCCGGTAATATATTTATCACCCACAGTATATTTTGCAGATGAAAGCGTTCCAGTCGGTTTTGCCGCCTCTTTCCGTACAACAGTAAGTTTGTATGTACGCGTGGATCCGCTTCCTGATTTGCATTTGACATTGATGATATTTGTTCCCACGCTCAGTTTTTTGGTTCCTGTTCCTGTAATCGTGGAAGTTGCAGCCACTGCTGTCGCATTTACAGAAATAGAAGAAACCGTGTTTTCAACAACCATTGAATATTTTGTTGTAGCACTCTTAAATCCAGGTGTCAGGCTTTGTCCTGCCACGGCAATATTCTTCAGATAATTATTGGGATTGCCCGTCGCTGTGAATGTCACTGCGGATGACGGCATGGATTTGTACACCGGAATTCGGAAAACAAATGCCTGCTGCTTGTCCGTATAACCCTGTCCAAGCTTTCGTCCTTCCGTATAAGCAGCTGTCAGATTGCTCATGTACTGATGTCCATACAGATTCTTTGCATTGACCACATTAAATTTCTGAAAATATAATGTATCCTGTCCCACCGCAATATAATTCTTTGCAAGAAGCTGTGAACCACCGAGCAATGCTTTATAACGCGTATTCCATCCTGCTTTCTTCGCATAGGCAAGTCCATTCCGGATAACCAGTGTAGAGGTCACTCCGGCGGCTCCGACATTGAAATAATTAAAATATCCCTCATACCCTTTGTATGTTCCTGAAATGAGAGAACTTGTTCCATTTAACCCCTGTTCCTGCCGCACACGGGATGCCAGATGATACGGACTGACACCGGTAAGTTCGCCGATTTTCATAAATGAATCCGCATAATTGAGCGTTGTCTTATCCGCATCTTTCACTGTCTTTGCCATAAATGTTCCGGAAAGTATTGCATTCACTCCGGATTTTGTCTGTGATTTATTAAAACTCAGACTTTCGAACTGAAATATATCTGTCTCGTTCAAAAAATTTCTCGGATCCATATAATAAGCAATGTATCCTGAATTCGCCGCAACCCAGTTCGATCCATCGTAGATTGTCCATATATTTGTATTCCAGTCATACGCCCCGGCTGCAGTAGATTTTCTTGCATCGTCTACGCTTTTTGGAACCAGATTGACACCATTTACACTCTCTTTGGTGATCACAGTCCCCCAATCAAGTCCGGTATCTACAGCTTCAAACTTCCATTGCGGATACTGCTTGTGAAGTTGCGTAAGTCCGGTTATATAGCTGTCTGGAAATCCTGCCGCCTTCATTTCCGTAGAAAAAGCGGCATTTGTTGCTGCCTTTGCAACATCTATATTCGAAAAAAGACCTCCGCCTGAAATCAGTATCGTGCAGCTTAACACAATACTCAACAAGCGCTTTCTTTTGTTTTTCATATTTGTGCATACCCCTTTCAAGACATAATATGCTAGTTTTCATTATATAAAACTTTACATAGCCAGTCAATCAAAATATAGGGGCACAAACGGCACAGATACTGTATTTAGTGCTTTTTGCGTGTCATGCTTTTCCAAACAAGGACCCCAAAAATTCCTCCGGACAGGCCACTTGTCATACCAATCAGATTTCGGATTCCCACATCCATAATTTCAATATTTACCAGTCCTCCGATAAACGCAAGCGTTCCGATTGCCGCCATCACTGAAATAATTGCAAGGATCAGTAATGTTTCTTTGTCTAAATGACTGTTTTTCCATACGTGATGATTCATAATATGTCTCTCCTTCTTTCTCTTTGTTTGTTCCATTTTCTGATAAGAGAATTGTCGCAAATATGGTGAGACATAAAAAGGACACCTCTCATACAGGTGTCCTTCACATGATCATTTAATCCTCATACTCCGTTTCTCCGACTTCCGTCCAGTCACTGATTTCGTATTCATTTCCATCTTCATCTGTAATTGTCATACCGTCTTCCGTATTGTACATCTGCGCATCGTCCGGACTGCTGTAATCCTTTCCCGATGTTACGATTGCCACAATAATTACCGCTACGATCACTACCACAGCTCCGATAATCAGAAATTTGTTTGCTTTGTTGTCCATTACTTCTTCTCCTTGGCTTTAATTATTTTTCTTTGTATTTTTGCAATTGCTCTCTTTTACAATATAATGAGGTCTATGCTTTACTTCCATATAAGTCTTTGCAATATACTGTCCCATAATGCCCATACAGAACAACTCTATACCGCCAATAAATGTGATGATACACACCAGTGACGGCCATCCTGCCACCGGATCACCAAACACAAGCGCACGGATCACCTCGACGATAATAGCAATAAACGAAACAATGGTAAGGATCATTCCAAGATAAGAGGATATCTGAAGCGGCGTATTGGAAAAGTTTATAATGCCATCGATCGAATATCGCACCAGTTTCCAAAAACTCCACTTTGTCTCTCCGGCTGAGCGTTCTACATTCTCAAACTCCAGCCATCTGGTCTCATAACCTACCCAGGCAAATATACCTTTGGAGAAGCGATTATATTCGCTGACGGAGAGTATCGAATCCACCATCGCTCTGCTCATCAGACGATAGTCTCTTGCCCCATCTGCAATATCAATGTTTGACAGCCGGCGCATCAGCTTGTAAAAACAACGGGCAAAAAATGAACGGATCGGCGGTTCGCCTTTGCGGTTGACACGCCGCGTTGCCACATTGTCGCAATCCTGACTTTCTATCATGGCAAGCATCTGTGGCAGCAAAGACGGCGGATCCTGTAAATCTGCGTCCATCGTTGCAATATAATCGCCATCAGCATTTGATAATCCTGCATATAAAGCAGCTTCTTTTCCAAAATTTCTGGAAAACGAAACATAGCGCACTCTATCGTCTGCTGTTGCAAGCCTTTGAATTTCCTGCAACGTATTGTCTTTCGAACCGTCGTTGACAAACAGATACTCAAATTCGTAGTCCTTTATCGTATCTGTGACCCGATTCAGTTCCTGATATAAAATCTCCAAAGATTCCTGTTCGTTATACATTGGAACAACAATACTTACTTTCCCCTTACTCATGCAATTCTCTCTTTCTGCTTATTCCTGTTCTTACACATGCACTGATAAGAAACAATATAACTGCCCCCAGACTGATGCCGGCTCCCACCTTCAGTCCAGGCGTTGTGTAACAGAGTTTTATCGTATAACTGCCTTTTTCCAGATGCACCCCGACAAGCGCATCTGCAAGTGGTTCGATTTCTGTCTCTTTTCCATCCACATACAGCGTCCATCCTTCATCCGCCGGAACCGATAAAATCAGTCTTCCCGCGTTCTGTACCTGAATTTTTCCTTCGATCTTACGGTCTGTCATATCCGTAAGCTGCATGGTCTGTGCATTCAAAGTATCAAACGCCTGCTGCACGACTTTTTCATTTAACTGGTACACCTGAAATTCAATACTTTCCATATTGGAGTTAAGGATGTGTATTTCATCTCCGGCTTTACACTCTCCCAGTTCGATCAGATAACGATGGGATGTCTTCGAATACTGCTTTGTCCATCCATCGCTGCGGTTTACCGTCAACGTATCAGAAGTGCAACTTACATAATCCGCATAATAATATCCATCTTCTGCAATATCAATTGTTGTATCTCCCGCATTCGCATCGGTGACGCACGTCGCCGGGTAAAGCATCTGCCCCTCCGCACCAAGTGCAGATGTCAGGGAATTGAGTGATGCCATACGGTCCGCAGTCGATGAAGTCCAATTTGCAATCGCCTGCTCATCCATAACAAAACCAAGCGGAAGGCTGTAATTGTTGCGATACAGGAAACTGCTTCCACTGCCACCGATCAATGTACGATATGGACTTTCTTCCAAAGCACTGTCTGACAGCATATATTTTACAGAAAAAAGTGAGGAAGAAAGTGGTGTGGCTCCATTATAACAATAGAAGTTTTTGCCGCCTTCCATAAACAGGCTCTGGAACAGATGGCTCACATCAAGATTCATCAGGGAAGAAAAAATCGTTGCGGACGCATACCCATATAATGAATCATCATTCTTTGTCTTACGTTCCGTATCTTCCACACGGTAAAATCCGCTGCCTGTCTCTTCGTTATCTTCTTTTGCAGTCTCCAACAGATTCTC
>ULTI01007427.1_pt1 | contig 10787 bp, 9 predicted proteins | sample 1957291 | NCBI WGS metagenome assembly ULTI01 (sample SAMEA4835725, study PRJEB28245) | human gut metagenome | biome: gut microbiome; material: fecal sample | place: Denmark | collected 2008 | reverse complement strand
GGCTGCTGCCCGGCTGCCATGATTTGGAGGAGCTGATGGTGCGGTTGCAGCGGGAGGGCTATGCGCTCAAGCGGGGCAAGTACATTTCCGCCAGAGCGCCGGGACAGGAGCGGTTCACAAGGCTAAAGACCCTGGGCGCGGACTACGCCGAGGACGCCCTGACCGCACGGATGGCCGGACGCGCCAGACCCTCACGCCAACCAAAGCAGCGCGGAGGCAGGGTCAGCCTGCTCATAGATATCCAGAACAACATCAAGGCCCAGCAGAGCGCGGGCTACCGCCATTGGGCGACTATCGAGAATCTGAAACGCATCGCCGAGACCAGCAACTTCCTGACGGAACACGGCATCGGCAGCATGGAGGAGCTGACAGAGCGCTGCGAGGCGGCTTCCGCCTCCGCCGCCCGGCTGAAAGCGGAGCTGCGGGAGACCGAGGCGCGGATCGAGGAGCTGACGCTGAAAATAAAGTATGTCGCCGCCTACCGTCAGCTCAAGCCCATCTATGACCGCTATCAGGCGTCGAAGGACAAGGAGAAGTTCCTGCGTGGCTATGAGCGGGAGATCATTCTTTTTGAGGCCGCCGCCAGAGAGTGCAAGCGCCTGGGCGCCGTGCCTCTGCCGTCCGCGGAGCGGATGCAGGCCGAAATGGACGCGCTCACCGCCCGGAGGGCGGCGCTGACCGCCGAGCGTCAGAAGGCGCGGCGGGAGGAGCAGGACTACGCCGCCGTGCGCCGGAATGTGGAGGAGTTCCTGTCCCCGCCCCGGCAGGCGCCGGCACGGCAGAAGGATATGGAGCTGGAATGACCCCTGGGACAAACTTTTTGCCGCGATCTGCGTTTTCCCCTGGGCTTTTGCCGAAACGTCAGATATAATGAAGGTACAAACGATTTTGAAGGAGGCGAATCCCATGACAAGAGGCGAGGCCTTAAAAGACTTTTTCCGCAAGACCATCCTGCCGGTGGCGTCGGCCGCGCTGCTGTACTGCATCTTCCGCTCCGCCTGCGTAAAGAACGGGGAGCTGGACTATCTCTGGCTCTGGATCCTCTGCGGGCTGCCGTTTGGGATCTGGCGGCTGCGGCTCTGGATCATACCGGGCGGCGGCTCCCTGGGCGGCGGGATCGCCCTGTTCCTTCTGAACTTCGTCTTTGCCGGTCTTATTGGCGGCTGCGTCCTTGTCTGGCGGCTGCTGGTGGCGGCGTGGTATGTGCCGCTGACGCTGTACCGCCTGCTGACGGCGGGCTGTGAGTGTGTCGTCACGGAGGACTGAAAGCTGCGCTATGGAACTATGGAAAACGGCCGCTTTGCCGATGGAAAAGCTATTCACCGCCTGATGGAAAAGGACAGGCCTTTCCCACAGGACGGCAAACCGCTTTCCCACAGCGCCGCCCGGCTTGACCGTTTGCCCACAGTCCCACAGCGCCTACGACTGCTGCTGCAAAAATCGCGTTCCCTGATAGAAAAAATCATCATTTCATGGTAGAATGGGGATAACCCATCGAAGGAGGGAAAAGCCCATGGACGAAAATAACTCCATCCAGCTTTTTGAAGATAGAAAGATCCGTACCGCCTGGGACGAGGAAAAGGAAGAATGGTATTTCTCCGTGGTAGATGTTGTTGCGGTCCTGTCGGACAGCGCCAATCCCACGGATTATCTCAAAAAAATGCGCAAGCGGGACGAACAGCTCGCAAGCTACCTGGGGACAAATTGTCCCCAGGTAGAAATGACCGGCTCCACAGGCAAAAAGCGAAAGGTGCTTGCCGCCAATACGGAACAGATTCTGCGCATCATCCAATCTATCCCCTCGCCGAAGGCAGAACCCTTCCGGCTCTGGCTTGCCGCCGTAGGCCGGGAGCGCATCGAGGAGACCATCGACCCGGAACAGGCCATCGACCGGGCGCTGGAGACCTATTTGAAGAAGGGCTACTCCGAGGACTGGATCCACCAGCGCATCCTCTCCATCCGCGTGCGCAACGAGCTCACCGCCGAATGGCAGCAGCGGGGCGTGGAGAAGGGACGGGAGTACGCCATCCTCACCGACGAGATCACCAAAGCCTGGTCCGGCATGACCACCCGGCAATACAAAAACCTGAAAGGTCTCAAAAAGGAAAACCTCCGGGACAACATGAGTACATTGGAGATCGTGCTGAACATGCTGGCCGAAACCACGACCACGGAGCTTTCCAAGGCCCACCGGCCGGAGGGCTTTGAGGAAAGCCGGATCGTCGCCCGGCGCGGCGGCAAGGTGGCGGGAGACGCGCGGCGCGCCATCGAAGCGGACACTGGGCGGCCCGCCGTCACAGCGGAGAACGCCGCCCAGCTCAACGCCGTGGTGACGGATGTGATCCAGGGCGTGGCGGAAGCGGACAAGCCAAACGGGGACGAGAAATAAGCAAAAAAAGAAGCGGGGACGCAGCCAACGGATATACCGAAGGCCGCATCCCCGCTTTTGCTATGGGCGCGCATGGGAAAGTGTCAAGAACCGCTGCTTTTTCGCCGCAGGAGCGCGGAGAAAAGCGCGGATGGGAAATCATAAGGGCATGGTCTGAAAATACCGCCACGGAGGACTATTTTGCCCGTTTCCCACCCTTATCCACGCCTTTTTTCACGCGCTGGGACTGAAAGTGCGGGCAGTCCAGCACCACCGCCCGGAAGCTCTGCTTGCAGGGATGGACGCAGCCCTTGCAGAGCCGGTTGTACTGCCGCCTGCCGTTCTCCCCCAGGAAGAAGGCCCATTCCAGCCGCCACTTCACGCCCCGGCTCATCGTTCCCCCAGCTCCGGGGGCTTTTTCTCCGGGGCAGGCCTGGGCTGCTGCTTCGCGCACTCCTGCTTTGCCGCCTCCAGCCGTTCCCGGATGGAGGGCTTTTTCTCCGGCTGCGTCCGCTCCGCGTGCTCCCTGGCCTTCTCCAGCTCCTCGCCCCGTCTGCCGTTGTTGATCACGCCGTCGATCATGCCGTAGTCGTCCTCCAGCGTCATTTCCGCCGTGCGGAGGGGATTGTCCTGCTCCGGCTGCTGCTGCGCGGGGATGGCAAAGGCTCGCGTGCCGTTGCCCATGATGAGATATTTTCCATCGTCAGACTGATGGTGAACCCCATATCCTGCCGCCTCCATTTGCTCCCGGCTCATGGCCGTCACACAAAAGCTGCCTCTGGGCGTGCTGATCCGCTCCTGCGTTGCCATCTGATCCGGCGTGGGGATCGTGACCTCCGCTGCCCGTTCCGGCTGCAAAAACTCCGGCACCTGGGAAAAGCCGAAGCGGTCGCAGTAATGGGCGGTGTCCTTTCCGTCCTGATGCAGCACCACGATATCCGATACCGATAGGGAGTGCCCGGTGAAGTCTGCCGGACGATCCACATTAAACCGGGTGTAGATGCTTTCCAGATCGTCCTTCGCCGTCAGCGGGGCGGTGTAAACCTGCTCATAGTTCTCCGGCTTCACGGAAAGACCGTTGTTGCGGATGGTATCCAACGGCTCAAAGCGGTAGTCCCGCGTACTATCTCCCGGTTTCAGCTGATAGATGGAGAAGGTGTCGCCCTGCGCCGCACGCGCCTGTGCCACGATATCTGCCGGGATCTGCGCATAGGCGGCCGCCTCCGCCGCGTACTCCCGTTCCGCCTGCTCTGCGAAGGCCAGCATTTCATCCACACGGGATTTGTTCGGATCCTCCAAAGCAGCCTTGACCTCCGCCGGGTCAAAATCAAGAAATTCCTCATAGCCCGTGGCGTCCTTGAATTTTTCGATCTCCGAGGGAAGATAGTCCTCCTGGGTCTGGCCCAGCGCCGCCAGCTTTTCATCCAAAGCGGAAATACGCCCCGCCATCAGATTTTCGTAAATCGCTTCCTTCGCGGCGTGCGCCTCCGGGTGCTCCGCCGCGTACTGGGGATCCTGCTGACGGAAGAACTCGTCCAAGTCAAAGGCGATATCCATAGCCCACTCGGATTTTTCTTCTTCGGGAAGATCGTCCTGGAAGGTCATCACCCGGTATTCATCGGGGATGCTGCCGCGCTCACCATCGTAATACTCGCAGAAGCGGTCCCCCGTATCCCGCACATAGCCCTGATCCGTAAAGCTGCCGTTTTCGTCCATCGCCACGTCCCGGCCGTAGGCCTCATAGTCGATGTAATTTTGCAGGTGCTCCGGCACCTGCATGGCGTCCAGTTCCTCGATGTAATAGCGTCCCAGATCGTCATAATCTTCAATATTGGGGTAAATCTCATAGCAGTCCAGATTTTCCGTCAGGTTGATGATCTCCTGCAGGCTGCCGCAATGGTCGCCCATTTCCATACCGGCCTGAAACTGCGCGTATTCGCTGTCGCTCATTTCATCCAGCTTCGACGCCAGATAATTCAGCTCGTCCAGATTTTCGTATTCGCCCAGCTTGTCATAGAGGCCGTCCACATAGCAGTCATAGTCCGTAATGAACCATTCCTCATAGGGATTGCCGAAGTCATCTCTCTGGCCGATGCCGATACGCTTGAATACCTCCTTCATTTCCTCAGCGGTGGTGGGGAACTTCACCCACTCGCCCACAAGCTCGCCCTCGTTGTACTTGCCAAGATTGGTGATAAAGGCGGCAAAGGGATAATCCTTGTTGTAACTGTAATCCGGCATATACGCTCCTCCTTCAGCTTCGCTTATTTTTGGGAAATTCCAGCTTGAAATCGATGTACCTGCCGCCCGTGTCGCAGAGGATCACGGCGGCGTCGTAGGTGGTCTGTTTCTTCTCAGACCACATCCCACGGACAGAAGTGCGGCCCTTTTTCAGAAGGTCCGCCGCCATCTTCTTTGTCAGCTCCTTCCTGCGGCTCGTCCAGAAGCGGTCATTTTTCCAGAGGACAAAGCCGCAGGACCGATCCGAACAGGCGAAGTTTTTCTTCCCCTCATAGACCGGCTGGCCGCAGCGGGGGCAGGTCCCGATCACTTCCTTCTCCGGGGCAAACAGCTTTTTGCCGTCCTCGGAAATACAGGAATAGGTGGACACGATCTCCTGAACCATCGTGCGGATACCGTCCATGAAGGTATCCGGGGCAGCGCCGCCCCTTGCGATCTCCGTCAATTTCTGTTCCCATTCCGCTGTCAGCATGGGAGAGGTCAGCGGCTCCGGCAGGACCGTGACAAGGTTGATACCGGCTTTCGTGGGGATCAGGCTCTTGCCCTTGCGTTCCACAAATCCGGCAGCCACCAGCTTTTCGATGATGGCCGCCCTGGTCGCAGGCGTGCCAAGACCTTTTCGCTCTGCCTCGTCGGGGATATCGTCCTTGCCCGCATTCTCCATAGCGGACAGGAGGGTATCTTCGGTGTAGGGCTTCGGCGGCTGGGTGAAATGCTCGGTGATGGAAACCTCCGCGCCGTCAAAGGTCTGCCCTTCGGTGAAGTCCGGCGGCGTGCCGCCGTCCCCGTCCGCAGGCTTTTCTTTCAGGGAGGCGCAGAAAATGCGGTCGATCTCCCGCCAGCCTTCGGAGAGGACGCGCCTGCCCTTTGCGGTGAAGGAATGGCCGCCGCAGCCAAAGGCAGCCGTGACCGCCTCATACACATAGGGCTCCGCCGACGCGCACAGCAGACGGCAGCAGACCAGAAGAAGCAGCTCACGCTCGCCCAGGGGCAGGGCGGGGATATCCGCTTTCTCGATCTCCATCGTGGGGATAATGGCGTGGTGGTCGGATACGTCCTTGTCGGAGACCATGGCCTCCACCAGCGGGAAGAAGTTTGTGCAGCCATCAAAGGGCGGCAGCTTCGCCGCCAGGTGGATCACACAGGAGGCCGTTTCCGCCATATCGGAGGTCAGATGCCGGCTGTCCGTGCGGGGATAGGTCAGCAGCTTTTTTTCGTAGAGGCTCTGAGCGTAGTCAAGGGTCTGCTTCGCCGTGTAGCCAAGCAGCCGGTTTGCCTCACGCTGCAAGGTGGTGAGGTCATAGAGCTTCGGAGGCTGTTCCTTCTTCTGCTCCTTCGTGACGGAAGTACAGATGACGGCCGCGCCCTTGCACATAGCCGCCGCCTGCTCCGCCTCCGCCGGATCGGTGAATCTCTCCGACACCGCCTCCGCGCCGGCCAGGGTCAGGCGCACATGATGATACTTCTCCTTCTGGAACAGCGCGATCTTCGCGTCCCGCGCCGCCAGCAGGGACAAGGTGGGCGTTTGGACGCGGCCCACGTTCAGGGTACGGTGATAGAGGACGGAGAAAAGGCGGGTGGCGTTGATCCCCACCAGCCAGTCCGCCCTCTGGCGGCAGAGGGCTGATTGATACAGGGCTTCATACTCGGCGCCGGGGCGCAGCTCGGAAAAGCCCTCCCGGATGGCGCTGTCCTCCATGGACGAGATCCAAAGCCGGAGGACCGGCTTGCGGCAGCCGGCCAGTTCATACACCAGACGGAAGATCAGCTCGCCCTCCCGTCCGGCGTCGCAGGCGTTGACAATCTCCGTTACGTCCTCCCGCGCCATGAGGCGCTTCACATTGTCCAAAGCCGTCTCCTTGCCGGGGATGGGGGCGTAGCGGAAGGGCTCCGGCAGGATGGGCAGATCCTCATAGCGCCATTTTTTGAAGCGTTCGTCATAGTCGCCCGCGTCCAGCGGGGATACCAGGTGCCCCACGCACCAGGAAACGATCAGGCCGCTGCCCTCATAAAAGCCATCGGCCCTGGATGAAGCACCCAGGGCCGACGCGATGGATTTTGCCACGCTCGGTTTTTCCGCGATGATCAGCTTACTCATGCTCCGCCTCCGTTTCAGCCTCCGCAGGCTCATCCTCGTTGATATACTCCTCGTCAGGGAAATCGTACTCGTCGGGATCGGCGCTGACCTTCACGCTGCTGCGGTTCGGCTTGATGAACTTCACATAGGCGAAGGCTCCGCCGCCTGCCAGCACCAGCAGCGCCACCACGGCCAGAAGGCCGCTGCCGCTCTTTTTCTTCGGCTGCTCCGGTTCCGGTTCCGGCTCCCTGGCCTTCTCCCTGCCCGCGCACTCGGAGAGGTTGGTCTTGCAGACAGAACAGGATGTATCCACCACGCCGGCCGTGCATTTTTCCTTACAGGTACACACCGGGGCGGCAGGCGTCTCCTCGTCCATCAGGGCCAGCAGGTCGCGCTCGTCTACCTGGTTGAGAAAGTGGACGGTGTTCTCGCCGTCCTCCGCCCGGTCGATGATGATGTAGAAATAGTTGCCGCCTTTTGTGACCACGGTGATGAACTGCTTGTCCCCAGCGCTCTCACCGGCGATATCGTCCACCAGGGTCATGTTGCCCTCCGGGGTCAGGGGCTGGGGCTCATAGCCGCCCGTGGTCTCCTCCCCGGTGTAGTAGGGCTCGCCGTCCCCGCCGCCTGCGAAGGCCACGGTGGAGGTGGCCGCCATGCAGAAAAGCGCCAGGAACACGGCGGCGAAACGGCGAAAAGCTCTGTTACGCTTCATCTTCCGCACCCTCGCTTTCCTCCGTCTCCATCAGCCCGTCCGGCAGGGAGATCATGCCGCTGGCGTAGGCGCGCAGGAAGGCAGTGAGTTCCCTGTTGTCCATGCGGACAGCCTTCACCATGCGGACGATCTCCAGGTTCTCCTCCTCCGTGAGCTGGGCTTCCAGCGCGCGGAGACGCTTCTGCTGCTCCGCGATCTTTTCCCTCGTTTTCTCAATATCCTTGCGGATCTTCTCAGTCGTTGCCATGATTGCATTGCTCCTTTCCAAATCGTTCTTTCCATGAATAATTGCGCCCAAGCCCCCGAACGGTTTTCAGGTTGGCTCGTGCGTTATCCTCCAATGCCAGCGCGCGCCGGAACAGATCCGGGTAACACTCCCGCAGGTCGATGATCTCCTCCGCCCGCATACTGGGGCAGAAAAAGCAGGAGGACTTTCCCGGCTGCGGCAGGCCCGCCGCCTCGATTGCCCGGACACACGCCTCCCGGTCCCAGCCCCATTCCATCAGGGGATACCATTTGCTGTACTTTGGGTCTGCCAGATCACGCAGAAGGACCTTGTCGCTGCGATAGTGTTCGCCAGCGTCATAGCCGATGAACTTGACCACCTTTTTCCCGCTGTTCCAGACCTCACGGCATGGAGGATGGTTGTTACAGAACTTTTCCTGCGGTCCGATCTTGTGTTTCAGAGAACACCGCTTGAAGCCGTAGGCGATGGAGGGCAGCGTACCGCTTTTCAGACATTCATCCTCCAAGGTCAGCCGCCTGCCGTCCTTCGTGGTCTTATAGACCCGCGTGATCTCCGGCATACCGTGATCCTTCAGCCAGCGATCCATGATATCCAGATAGGCGTAGGTATGGGGATGCTCACCGCCCGTATCCGCAAACAGGATCAGGTCAACAGGGATACGGTGCTGGTGCAGCCCAACAAGAAGGGCGGTGCTGTTCGCACCGCCGCCATAGGAAACAATATTGATATGCTCACCTCATCTCAAAGCCTTTTCGTATCGGTATTTCATCTGCGCCGGATACAGCGGTTCGGACGGGCGGCGCTTGCCGGTCCACTCCCGTCCGCCCGCCAGCCCCGCGCACTGCCAGCCGGAGGCACGAAGGCTGACGCCGCTCTCCGTGTCCAGAATGTAGGTGACGATCCTATGGTAGCCCAGGACCTTCGCCGCCCGCGCCGCTGCGCCATAGAGGAAGCTGCAAGCGTTTTTTGTCCCGTCCGTGCAGAGGCGGTTGACCTCCAGAGTCAGCCCATCGTCCAGGTATCGGCTCACCGGCCGCCCCACGATGGCGACGCCCGCCAGATGGCCGTTCGCTATGCAGCCCAGGGAAAACTTATGCCCTCGCACCGGCTTATGGTGGCGGTGGTGCTCTGCGACAAACCTGTTTGCGTCGGCAAGAGACATCGGTTTTACAGTCAGCATCGGCTCCGCCTCCATCAGTTGTACGGCGGTCTGCCGTAGGCATAAAGGTGGGACTGCCAGTAATTCGAGTTGAGACTGGTGTACTGGATGGGATCCCCGCAGTGCAGGAGCATCCCGTCCCCCACATAAAAGCCCACATGGCTGACCCCCGGCGTGTCGTAGGTGCCCACAAAGAACACCAGATCCCCCGGCCGCGGCTCGGATACCGGCGTGGAAATGTTGTAGAGGCCCTGCGCCCCCAGCCGCCCGGTATCGCACAGGCCGCTGCTGGTCAGGACATAGCTGACAAAGCCGCTACAATCAAAGGAGGTGGAAGGGCTGCTGCCGCCCCAGACATAGGGAAAGCCCAGATACTTCTCCGCCTCCGTAATCAGCGTGGCAAAGCGCTCGTCGGACAGATACTCCGCTGGGATCTCGTACTTGGCGGGCGGGTTGGTCACATACTTGGGAACATAGCCGGAGGACGGGAACAGGTCGGGGCGGTTGCCCAGGGTGGACATATACACGGCGTACATGGAAAGCGTTTCCTGATCCATCATGTAGACCGGCAGATGGGAGAGGTCGAAGTTTTCCAGCTTCACGGTGCAGATATAATAATCGTAATAGACCCGGTAGCTCTCCGTATGGGTGTTGCCCTCCTCGTCCGTCCAGGTATCCGTCTCAATGTAGTACCGCCGTTCCACCTCCACCGTCTCGGTGAGGATGTATTGCCGGTCAAACAGCATTTGAAGGTCGCCCTGCACCTGGCCTATGGTGAAGGTCCCCTCATGGAGCGCCGACAGGATGGACAGCAGCACATAGGGATCGTGCTCGATCTCGTCCAGATCGTAGTGATACTCGTCATAGTCGTGGGTCTGCTCATAGGTGTCCAGATACCGCCGCAGCTCGTCCTCTTTGGCGCAGTAGGCGGCCTCTGCCGCCAGCAGGTCAGCATCCTCGGAGAGATAGGAGGAGGCCACAATGTTGGATACGCCTCCGCCGAACATGGAGGAGCAGGATTGCAGCAGGCCCAACAGCAGCACCAGCACAAGGCCGATCCCGCCGATGATAAGGAACGCCTTTTTGTGCCGGGCTATGAACTCGCCGGCCTTCTTCGCCGCCTCCGCGCCTTTCTTTGCGCTCCTGGCTGCCGTCTGTGCCGCCGCCTTTGCACCCTCCGCGCCGCGCGACGCCCGGTAGGCCGCCGCGTACTGCCGCTGCATCCGCTTCTTCTGCCAGATGCGGGAGATGGGGCTGCCGGACGCAAGCTGGGGGTTATCATGGAGCGCCTTTTGGTAAAGCGCCTCTGCGTTGGCCCTGACCGCCGCCTGCTCCGCCTTTGCCGCGTCCCGCCAGGGCTTCACCTGCCGCTCCGCCCGCCAGTTTTGCAGCTTGCGGTTCCCATAGCCCACGGCCTTTTCCATGCCGCGCTCGGTGAGATGGCCCGCGGCCACGCCGGAGTTCTCCTGCTCCACCTCCCGCACCTTGGCATGGGCGGCGTGGGCGACCTCTTGCAAAGGCCGCGCCAGCGGGTTCGGCCCCGGCTGCCGGATCGAAGCCGGCTTATCCGTCTCATGGAATACCAGTCTTGTACGCCCGGCGCCGGAAGCCTCGTCAAAGACACGCTCCGTGCCCAGGACGCGCTTTTTGGGGATGGCGGCCCTTGCCGCGTCCAGCTTATCCGCCGCCTTGTCGGACTTGCGGATCGCCTGTTGCAGCTCCGGCGCGGCGCGTTCCTCCTCGGTGAATTGCAAGCGGGAGGATGGGCGGCTATTTGCCGCCGTACCCTCCCGGTAGGCTTTGCGGCGGTTCCGCCGCTTTTTCTTCTGAGACTTCCGGACGCGCCGGTCGTCCAGATGGTGGAGGGCAGTCCTCGCCAGCGCCGTGGAATCGCCGGAGGGGGAATAGTCCCGCTCCGGCGCACGGTCTGAAACATGGCTCGCCTCGCCTGTGACCATGTTGACGGAAATGGCTCCGTCG
>ULTI01039089.1_pt1 | contig 10792 bp, 9 predicted proteins | sample 1957291 | NCBI WGS metagenome assembly ULTI01 (sample SAMEA4835725, study PRJEB28245) | human gut metagenome | biome: gut microbiome; material: fecal sample | place: Denmark | collected 2008 | reverse complement strand
ATGCAACTAATCGCTATTTTATCCCGAACTGGGGTAATGCTTGCAACGCGACTGACACTTGGTGGTAGAGTAAAGCATCAAAGTGCTCAGTCGCTTGTGATGCGGGCGAATGATGTTGTTGAGGTATAGCACCCCATTGCGTAAATAGTCTCTTGTTTTGTACATGATTGTCTTCCAAAGTTTTTGTTCATCTATTAGGTAAGAGACAACAAAAAACAGAAAGACTGCATGAGGACACCATTACCAAGTGAATCTTAGGCCGAAGGGAACAGTGAATGTGAACGGATGTTCTGTCCATATAGTATGGACGGAACTACCATTCGGCACATACCAGTGGAGCGAAGGTTCTATGTAAACGCTCCACTTGGTAGCAAGCTTGTATTGTACTCCTATGCCAGTACTCACACTCCATTGCAGCGAAGGTATGAAATGCCAGTGATTTGTACAGGACGTGATAGGTCCGACAACATACTTTTCGTCTGTTTTACCATAGACCGGTATTTGCAGACTTCCGCCCAACGAAGAATATATAGTCCAATTCTTGACATCAAGCCACTTATACGACACATGCAAAGGCATTCCCAAATAATGCACATGTTGGGTTCGCTTGATATAATAAGCATCCTCTCCTAACGTGAAGTTGGACTTCAAGAGCGAAAACTGCAGGCCAGACATCAAACTCCATTTTTCCCCCATGTCTTTGTTACCGAAATACCAAAACTAATCGGTTTGTCATGATGCTCATGCTCCACGATTTTCCCATCGTTCTTGATGTTATTGTTGATATTGTTTTTATTGTTGAAGGCTATTTCCATGAGTGCTTTCTCCTCCTCCGACAAGCCTTCGTGCTCTTTGATCTGCAAATAACGATAGTACTCGTCCCAAGTGGAGAACTTGTCGGGAGCCACAGGACCATCAGGCCCGTCAACGTCTGGCAGACCACCTCCCGAATTGCCAGTAAGCATTCTGTAAGCGTTTTGCGCTAAAGCAGACCCCAAAGAACCAGCAGCAAGCAACTGCCAATGGTGCTTTTTAGGAAGTACCGTTTCCTCTGTTATCAACGGTTTGTCGTACTCGTGCCAGCGTATTCTCATCGTATCACTAAAGATGCTGTCGTCTATTATTCCCGCAATACGAATGTTGTCCAAAGTACTTGGAGACTGAAGCGTATCAGTTGCAGGTATTGTATCAACTATAGCTTGGACTACATGAGGATAGATGTTGCTTATTACCACATCCACTTCCTTATCCTTTTGGCTTTGATCCTTTGTGTTCTGATCCTTTGTGGCCTGCTTTTCCTCCACTTGCCTGTTACCCAGACTTGTTTGTCCTTTATCTTCGTTCTTAACCTGTGCCGTATGATTATTTTTCTCCTTCGCCTTGTCCTTTCTCCATAAAACACGACAGATCGGTATGCTAATGAAGATGATTGTAACGACTGCCAGCATACGTTTGCTGATCATTTTCCTCAGCATTGCTTTGGCTCTTGCCAGTTGCGACGATGAACTGTGGGGTTCGATCCCCATCCTTTCTGCTATTTCCTTATGGGAATATCCTTCGATCACGGCCATCTGAAAGACCTTGCTATAACCTGTAGGTAATTGGCGGACAATGTCCATGATTTCCTTTCCTCCCAAGTAATTCTCAGGCGTAATACTCCCTTCTACATCCAATTCTTCGTCCGAGAAAGACGAAAATGGAACGACACTTCTTTTCTGCTTGCACTTCCGAAATTTCAAGGCCTCATTTTTTGCTATAGCAGAGACCCATTCACCAAACTTTGAAGCATCTCTAAGTTGATGAAGAGAATAGTAAGCACGGATAAACGCCACTTGGACAAGGTCATTCAATGCATCCTCGTCCTCATGGGTGATGTTAAAACACACCTTTCTCAACATAGGAGAATAGGTTTCGATAAGTTCTTTCAGAGCAGTTGTATCACCAGTCTTTACTCGCTTGATAGTCTCTTCTATATCCATATTTGGGATCAAAGCACTTTTGCTTCCTTATAATAAGGATAACCAAAAGCAAGAAATGACTGCGCTGGCATCTATTAACAACCATTAAACAAGCTTCGGGATTGTTAATGGAGATTTTCTCTGTATGATCGGTTTGAGTTGGTTGTCATAAAGTAAAAACAGTCAAGAGGCTGTGCTAACGATGTTGGCACGGCCTCTTGACCCTCTATAGCAGTGCGGGCAACTCGAAGAGGCGGATGCCGTTGCTGCCCTTAATGAGAATAGTGCGCCCCGAGGGTAGCTCCTCGGCAATAGCACGCCGCACGGCCTCAACATCAGGGAAGGTGCGGTAAGCAGTGTTGGTGGCAGCAAACTCGGGGCCCACGAGCCACACGTCGTGGAAGCCGTCGCGCTCCAGGAGGTCCACAATGCGCTGGTGCTCTTCGGCAGAGGCCTCGCCAAGTTCGCGCATATCACCGAGAATAGCCATTTTGTGGTCGGCCTCGGTGAGACGGAAATTCTCTATTGCCGCAGCCATACTCGACGGATTGGCGTTGTAAGCATCCACTATGAGGCGGTTGCGGTCGGTCACGGTCAGCTGCGACCGGTTGTTGCTCGGCTGATAGTCTTCCAGGGCCTGGGCTGCGTCCTGTGGTGACACGCCGAAATGGAGACCAATGGCAATGGCGGCGAGCATATTGCTCATGTTGTAAGATCCGATGAGCTGAGACCGCACCTCCAATGGCTGCGGTGTGAGGGCCGCGGCGGCCTGGAAAGAGAAATGGAGAAAGGGGGCACAGGAGATCAGTGTGCCACGGACGTCAGCGGTAGAATCCGTGCCGTAGGTGACGACGCGGTCAAACTGGCGCTCGGCAGCCATCTCCATCAGATCGGCATCGCTCTCGTTGAGAAAGAGGAGGGCGCCATGGGCCCTCATGAAATCATAGAGTTCACCTTTCGTCCGTTTTACACCCTCGAAAGATCCGAAGCCCTCCAAGTGGGCACGCCCTACATTGGTGATCATGCCACAGGTCGGCTCAACATAATCCACAAGCTGCTGTATGTCGCCCGGATGGGAGGCTCCCATCTCCACGACCGCTATCTCATGTTCGGACGTGATCTGAAGCAGCGTACGCGGCACGCCTACATCGTTGTTGTAGTTGGCCTCGGTGTGGAGCACACGGTATTTTTTGGCCAAGACCGCGGAAACCAGTTCCTTGGTTGTGGTCTTACCATTCGTACCCGTGATGCCGATGACAGGAATGTCAAACTGGCGGCGATGCTCACGGGCCAGCTCCTTATAGGTGGTCAGCGCATCAGTCACGACGATATAGCGTGCGTCGCCAACCACGGCATATTGCGGTTCATCAACCACGGCATAGCTACAGCCCTTCTCCAAAGCCTGGGCGGCAAAACGATTGCCGTCGAAGGATGCGCCCTTGAGCGCGATGAAGAGACTGTTCTCTGGGCAATGGCGGCTATCGGTCGTCACGCAGGAGCAGCGACGATATAGTGTGTAAAGTTCTTTGATGTCCATAATCTTGCAGATGATAAAAACGATACGGGGCGCGGTGGCACAGGCAATAGCTGCGCCCGACGGGTTCACCATTCTCCTGTATCCTTCCCCACTGCAAAAGTAATGCTAAAAGCTCAAACCCGCAAATTATCACCGATTATTTTGCAAATTCAAATTAATTATCTACTTTTGTCGGCTGTTGCAAAAAAGTACTGACACATGGAATATACAATACAAGTGAAGGGGCGGCTCGTCAGCCTTCGTGAACCGCAGGTCATGGGAATCCTCAACTGCACGCCCGACTCGTTTTTCGCCGGGTCGCGCGTACAGACCGAGGAGAGCATCGCCCGCCGTGCCAACCAAATCATCGAGGAGGGCGGCACCATGATCGACGTGGGTGGCTTCTCCACCCGCCCAGGCGGCGTGGAAGTGCCGGAGGAGGAGGAGATGCGCCGCTTGCGCTTCGCCCTGCCCATCGTGCGCCGCGAGCAGCCCGAGGCCATTCTCTCGGTCGATACCTACCGTCCCAACGTGGCACGAATGGTAGTAGAGGAGATGGGAGCCGACATCATCAACGACGTGAGCGAGGGTGGCATCACGGGCGTGGTCGATACGCCGCTGGAGCAGACGACCGACGAATATCCTGCCATTTTCCGCACGGTGGCAGCCTTGGGCGTACCCTACATCCTCATGTCGGTAAAGCCCACCATCCACGACATGCTCTTGGCTATGGCACGCGAGGTGCAGCAGCTCCGCGATCTAGGACAAAAGGATATCATCCTCGATCCTGGGTTCGGTTTCGGCAAGACGCAGGAGCAAAACTACGACGTGCTCCGCGAGATGAACCGTCTGAGTACGCTCGGCCTCCCCATCCTCGCTGGCATGAGTCGCAAGCGGATGATATTCCAGCCGCTGGGCACCAATCCCGACGGCAGCCTCAACGGCACGACCGTTGTCAATACGCTGGCTCTGATGAACGGCGCCTCCATCCTCCGCGTCCACGACGTCAAGGCGGCAACGGAGGCGGTACGCCTCTTCGGCTGCTACCAGGCTGGATCGAAGAAATAGTACCGAGGCTGCAATAGAGAGAATTCTCGCCAATCCCCCACCAACAACCCAGACACAGTCATGTTTTTTGAATTTGGAATCAAAGACGTAATCGACATTCTCCTTGTCGCCCTGATGCTCTACTATCTCTACCGGGTGATGAAGGAATCGCGATCGCTCAATGTGTTCATCGGCATCATGGTCTTTGTCCTCGTCTGGCTCTTCGTGAGCCAGGTGCTGGAGATGCGTCTTCTGGGCAGCATCATGGACAAACTCGTCTCCGTCGGTGTCATCGGCATCATCGTCCTCTTCCAAGAGGAAATACGCCACTTCCTCTACAATCTCGGCGCACGCCGCCAGGTGCAGAGCGTGCTGCGCATCTTTTTCAGTAGCAAGGATGAAGAAAAGGCGGACAAGGAGGCCATCATGCCCATCGTGATGGCCTGTATGAGCATGAGCCGTGGCAAGGTGGGCGCGCTGATCGTCATCGAGCGGGGCATCTCGCTCAGCGACATCTGCGACACAGGCGACTATATCGACGCGCGCATCAACCAGCGCCTCATCGAGAACATCTTCTTCAAGAACTCACCCCTCCACGACGGTGCGATGGTGATTACGAAGAAGCGCATCCGGGCCGCTGGTTGCATCCTTCCCGTGAGTCACAACCAGGACATTCCCAAGGAACTGGGACTGCGCCACCGTGCCGCCATGGGTATCTCGCAGGACTCCGACGCCATAGCCATCGTCGTCTCCGAGGAGACGGGACGTATCAGCGTGGCTATCAAGGGAGAATTTCAGCTGCGCCTCTCGGCAGAGCAATTGGAGAGCGTGCTCACCAAGGAGATGATGCCCGCCACCTAATCTTGGATCCGCTGACGGACATCCTGGCTGATCGTAGCGGGATCGACAGGACGAAGGCCGTCGGGAGAAAGAAGAAGAAGGAGGTCAGCCAACTCGGCAGCCAACTGGAGGTCGTGGGTAGAAAGGAGGATAGTCTTGCCCATGGTGTGGGCCAAGCGCGAGAGCAGCCGGAGCGTGTCGATGCGACTGTGGAAGTCGAGGAAGGCCGTCGGCTCGTCGAGAAGAATGATGGGGGTCTCCTGAGCCAAGGCGCGAGCAATCATCACCTTCTGACACTCACCGTCGCTCAGCGAGTCGATCTTACGGTCACGAAGCGGCCAAGCCCCCGTCTCGACAAGACTTTGGCGCACGGCCAGCTCATCGCGGGCAGCAAGGTTGCCCCAAAAGCCCGTATAAGGACTGCGCCCCATGCCGACGAGGTCGTGGACGGTGAGTCCACCCATTTCGGGCCGCTGGGTGAGAACGATGGAAATAATCCGTGATCGCTCGCGCTGCGAGAGACTATCAGCTTCGCGGCTACCCAGCCAAATCTCTCCGCCCACCTTCGGCTGAAAGCCCGACAGGGTGCGCAGGAGTGTCGATTTGCCAATGCCATTGTCGCCGATGAGACAGGTCAGGCGACCTCCGAGGATAGTAATGTTAATATCACGGGCCACGACGGGACCACGGCGATAGCCGATGGAGAGATGGTGCAAGCGGATGTCCATGGCGCAAAAGTACGCATTTTATTTGGTTCTCTCACCATTTTTCACGATATTTGCAAACTGAAAAATCATATACTCACAGGATAAGAGTGAACTAACGACCAAGGATAAGAGTGAACGAGCAATGACAATCAACGAGAACGCCCAACAAGCCCTCCAGCGGCAAAAACTGCTGCTGCAGATGGAATATTACGCTGAGAAAGAGGCTTTCCGCAAACAGACGGAGGTTGTGGGAATGCAGCGCAAGGTGAAGCGCGGCGACGCATGGTTTCCCCTGCGTGTGGGCAAAAACTACTATAATAGCCTCAACCAGCGCGTGGTGGAGGTGTACAGAGAGCAAGACTTGGACATAGAGCACAATTTTGAGTTTGGCAAACCCGTAGTCTTCTTCCGCCAAACCACCGAGGGCAAACTCCATTTCTTTTCCTTCACGGGCACCGTCTCCTACGCCGATGGCGAGCGGATGGTAGTGGTCGTCCCCGATAGCGCTCCGCTACTCGATCTTCAGTCCGACGGCGGACAGAAGATCGGTTGCCAACTCTCGTTTGACGAGACGAGCTATCGCGAGATGCTCGACGCCCTCGACCGCGTGATCTCGGCAAAGGGCAATCGTCTGGCCTACCTGCGCGACCTCTTCTACGGTCCCCAGCCAGCACAGACCTATGGTTTCGGTCCAGTGCACCTGCCGTGGCTCAACGGCGTCCAGGAGCAAGCCGTCAGCGAGGTAGTGCGCGCCAAGGACGTGATGGTCGTCCACGGCCCCCCGGGCACAGGAAAGACGACGACTCTCGTCGAGGCCATCAACGAGACACTGATGCGCGAGAGTCAGGTGCTGGTGTGCGCACAGAGCAACATGGCGGTGGACTGGATCTCGGAGAAACTGGTCGATAGGGGCATTCCCGTACTGCGCATTGGCAATCCCTCGCGCGTCAACGACAAGATGCTGGGGTTCACCTATGAGCGACGCTTCGAGGCCCACCCCGACTATCCCCAGCTTTGGGCCATACGCAAGGCTATACGCGAACTGCGGGCACAGCGTCGGCGAGGCGGTTCGGAAAACTACCATCAGAAACTCGAAAGGCTGAAGAGCCGCGCCACAGAACTGGAACTACGCATCAATAGCGAGCTCTTCAACGAGGCACGTGTCATCGCCTCGACCCTGGTGGGGTCCAACAACCGGCTAATGCAAGGCCAGAAGTTCAACACGCTCTTCATCGACGAGGCAGCGCAAGCCTTGGAGGCCGCATGCTGGATTGCCATCCGACGAGCCTCGCGGGTGATACTGGCTGGTGACCACTGCCAGTTGCCACCCACCGTGAAAAGTATGGCCGCACTCAAGGGCGGACTAGGCAAGACTCTCATGGAGCGCATCGTAGAGCGGAAGCCCGCAGTGGTGACGCTGCTGAAGGTGCAGTACCGGATGAACGAGGAGATCATGCGCTTCTCCTCCGACTGGTTCTACCACGGCGAGGTGGTGGGTGCACCACAAGTGAGCCACCGTGGCATTCTCGACTATGACATTCCAATAGACTGGATAGCCGTAGAGGGCGAGGCGGGAGAAGGTGGCGAGGAGTTTGTCGGCAACAGTTTCGGGCGGGTGAACAAGCGCGAAGCAGAACTCACCCTCGACGTGCTGCGCCGCTATTTTGTGAAGATCGGCAAGCGACGCGTGCTCGACGAGCAGATCGACGTGGGCGTCATCTCCCCTTATCGTGCACAGGTACAGTACCTCCGCGCGCTGATCAAGAAGGACGCCTTCTTCAAACCCTTCCGCCACCTCCTCTCAGTCAATACAGTGGACGGTTTTCAGGGCCAGGAGCGCGACGTAATCCTCATCTCCTTGGTGCGTAGCAATGCCGAAGGCCAGATCGGCTTCCTCCGCGACCTGCGCCGAATGAACGTCGCCATCACCCGTGCGCGGATGAAACTCATGATTCTGGGCGACCCTGCCACGCTCTGCCGCCACCCATTCTACAAGCGACTCTACGACTACGTACGATCTTTGGGCGGAACGGAGGCAGCAGATCCCGAAGCTACTCCGTGATGATGATGCAATAGGGCATGGGCTTTTCCAGCTGCATGAAGGTGATAGTCGGCGCATCGTCCTTCATGTAGAAGAGCGTGCTGCTCTTGCCGTCGGCCTTGTCGGCCTTATACCCCATCTGCACGGCCTGCTGCTGAAACTGCTTGTAGCAAGCAGCGTTGAAGATGCAGAGATACAAGGACTTGCCGTTGGCGTCGAGGAGGATGAGGGAGGAGTTGCCTTTGGCAAACTTCGTGGGCAGGCCGTCCTTGGTCAGGTCCATGTTCTTCACCCAGGTGTATTCCTTGCCAAATGCCGTCGAGACGCCCTTGTACTGGTAGCCCTGCTTCGTGAGCAAGTCGTTGGCAGACTGTTGCCTGGGATTCTGAAAGATACGCACGGCCTGTGCCAGACTCACCACGTCGCTTTGCGCATGGACCGTCAGCGTGGCCGCCATCAGGAGAAACAGAAAAGAAAAGATCTTTGTTTTCATGAATGTCGTCTTTGGTGAGAGATGGTCGTAGGACTATTTCACTACGGTGGCCCGGACTACACGGATATCCTTCAGCGGGCGGTCGTGGTCATCGGTGGCAGCCTTCTCGATACGTCCCACGACCTCCAGTCCCTCCACGACCTCGCCAAAGACCGTATAAGAGCCGTCGAGGTGGGGTGTGCCGCCAAGCGTCTTATAGACCTCGCGGATCTCCGGCGTGAGTTTCACTGTTTCCTGCGTCATCTGGTCTATGCGCTGCTGCAGTTTGTCGAGCGACGCATCGTCCCACTGGCGTCCCCAGACAATATAAAACTGTGTGGCCGAAGAGCGGCGCTCCGGATTGACATCGTCGCCCTCGCGGGCTGCTGCCACGGCCCCGCGCTTATGAAACAGTTGCGGGAATCGGATCTCGGCCGGAACGGAGTATTTCTCCGGTGTGTCGCCGAGGAGCTTGCCCTGTGGCGCACCGATGCTGCCGAGGTCGCCCGTCTGCACCATGAAATTGCTGATGACACGGTGGAAAAGCACGCCGTCGTAGGCATGAGCCTCCACCAGTCTGAGGATATTGTCACGGTGCTGCGGCGTCTCGTTGTAGAGCGCGATGCGCACATTGCCGCTGTCGGTCTCCAGGAGAATCTCGTGGCGCGGCTCGGAAGTCTGGGCCGACACGCCTAGGGCGATCGTCAGCAACAGGCCAAGCAGGAAGGTTGTCTTTCTTCTCATCTTATTATTTATTATTGATTTTTTACTTTTGTGGAACATGATCTTGAGGAACACAGAACAGCTGCAAGGCCATCTGCTTAGCAGCTGACCATGCCGTTGTCCTCTCGTAGTTTCTCGTTGGCGATCATCAGTTGGATGCACTCCTCCAAATACTTGTCCACCTTCTGTCCCACGCGGGGGAAACCAAACTGGTGGGCCACCACGCGTTTCAGTTCGTTGCTTGGGATGGTACCCTGCTGTTGGACAAGATAGGCGATACAATTGCCGATCTCGCAGGGTGGTATCTCTTCTATCTCGCGCCCGCTGGCCTTGCGGTATTTATTCCATCCTCTCAGCCGGTCCTCAGAGGTCCAGACCGTGGGATTGGTCTCAGAGTCTCCCTTATCGAAATAGCATCCCAAGGCCGCATGCCGCACCCAGTCGGTGAGACGGATCGTGACACGTGGTATTTTCCACTCCTTTGCGATGCGCTTGGCGAGGTAGCTGAGACGGATGGGCTGCTCCACCCTCACGATCTCCTTCACGCCCATAGTGGCGCGTCGGCCATTGAGAAGCAAGACCTCGAGGCCACCCACGCCGACGAGATGGTTTATCTCCGCCACCTCGTAAGTCTCCAGCAGCGATTCGTCCTCGGGGTAGATGATCTCCTCCGCCGAGATGTTAAACGTGGCGGAATGCTTTTGCTCTTGCGGCTGCTCCTTGGTCTCATAGGGCGAGAACAGGTCGCCGTCGTCGTCAGCCTCCTTCAACAACGCTTCCAGGGCCTGACACAGACGTTCGAAGGTCGCCTCGGGGTTGAGGAACCAGTCCACGCTCCAAAGGCGAAGCAGCTTCCAGCCCAGATGGCGGAGCACCTCGGGACGACAGATTTCGCGGTCGCGCACGGTCTTTGTGACATAATATTTCGGGTTGTCGCAGAGAATGCCACAGAGGTAGCTTCCCTCGTCGTGCGGATTGCGCACGGCGATATCGACCTTGAAGGCCGAGCGTCCCACATACAGATCGACCTGGTAGCCCCGATCCTGCAGCATCCGGGCCACTTTCTGGGTGACGGCGTCATTGGCCGTCTCCTCATTGCCCGTCTCCAGCGCTTCGGCCTGTAGGGCCAGGCGTCCCGTCTTCGCATACTCTAGGAAGCGTTTTAGTCCCACCACGCCCGCGGCCTGCGTTCTCCGCAGGTCGATCATCTCGGGCTGCAACGTCGAGAAGACAATCATCTCGTAGCGCGCGCGGCTCACGGCCACATTGAGGCGTCGCTCACCTCCTTGGTTGTTGAGCGGTCCGAAGTTCATCGACACCTTCCCCCGCTTGTCTGGACCGTAGCCCACACTGAAGAGAATGATGTCGCGCTCGTCGCCCTGCACGTTCTCCAAGTTTTTGATGAAGATCGGTTCCTCGGCGTCATAGGCCAACTGCTCCATCTCTGGATTTTTCGCCAGCATCTCGGTGAGAATATCCTCTATGAGT
>ULTI01058838.1_pt1 | contig 10855 bp, 9 predicted proteins | sample 1957291 | NCBI WGS metagenome assembly ULTI01 (sample SAMEA4835725, study PRJEB28245) | human gut metagenome | biome: gut microbiome; material: fecal sample | place: Denmark | collected 2008 | reverse complement strand
GGTTCTTTTGTTACAAGTTTACCTCTGAACAGTAACAACTTCTCCTGTCTTTTGCGTGCTATATCTTATAAACCGCACATAACTTATTATATTCACTGTTGATTTCCTGAATTGTTTCTTTATCTCCATCCAGATTATCCGGATGATAGATCTTAATCAGATCCTTATACCGTTTCTTCAACGACTGCTTACTTCCAACACCGGAAAAGAACATCTCGCCTTTTACCACATTGTTCGTAGAAGCTTTCTGACGATATGCATGACGAGCCTCATACTCATTCACCTTCTGGTAAAAATCCCGCTGCCGCTGCACATGTTCCTTCTCCGAAGCAAGTTTTACAAGTTCTTCTTCGAGTATTTTAAATTTCATTTCAAACAGTTTCTGCTGCTGTTCGAGACGTCGATCCTCGATTTCTACTCTTCGTGTAAATTCCAATCGTTCACGTTCAAGTGTGCGCCGCTGTTCTTCCAATGCTCTGCGTTCATTTTCAAGCGTCATAGCATTCAAACTCCTTCAAATACATTAACATTATACTATATCTAGTTCAAATATTTCATTCCCACTAGGCACATAATACAACATTTAGATTTAGAAGTCTATAGGCGATTTGTACTAAACGCGTGAAAAATTATTCAAACGTCTCCTTGAACTTATCCATGAAACCTTTCTTCTTTTCCTTGCCGGATGATGGTGCCCCGCCTTCTTTTGTCAGTGATCCACCTGTCAGTTCATCAAATTTGCGCAAAGCATCTTTTGCTTCTTTGCTCAGACCTGTTGGTGTATTGACAATCAAAGTAACATAATGATTGCCTCTGACCGCTTTGTTACGAATCGAAGGCACGCCCTTTCCTTTCAGGCGGATTCTTGTACCCGTCTGTGTTCCCGGAGCAACAGTATAAATAATATCACCATCCACTGTCTTAATGCGCACATCTCCGCCAAGTGCTGCAATACCAAACGAAATAGATGCATTCGAAAAAATATCCATATCCCGACGCTCGAATCCTGGATTTCTGGATACGATGACTTCCACAAGCAGATCTCCTCTTGGTCCGCCATTTTTACCAGGTTCTCCGTAGTCTCTTACCCTTACGCACTGACCATTATCAATACCAGCCGGAATATCTACCATCTTCTTAACTCTCTTTGCGACGTAACCATTGCCTCGACAATCCGGACATTTTTCTTTTACAACTTTACCTGTTCCCTGACAATCTGGACAAGTCTGTACATTCTGCATCATGCCAAACAACGACTGCTGGGAATATACTACCTTACCTTTTCCGCCACATTTTGTACAGGTCTCTGGTGATGTACCCGGTTTTGCGCCTGTTCCATGACAGGCCTTACACTCTTCCTTATAGGAAAATTCCAATTCCTTTGTGCATCCAAAAATTGCTTCCTCAAAAGTGATCCGAACACTCAGACGTACATTTGCACCTTTCTGTGGACCATTGTTTGTGCTTCTTCTGGATCCTCCGCCAAAGAAATCGCCAAAAATATCGCCGAAAATATCGCCCATATCCATGCCGGAAAAATCAAAACCGCCGGCTCCGCCACCTGCACTGCCGTCGAATGCGGCATGACCAAACTGATCATACTGACGTCTCTTGTCCGGATCGCTCAATACTGCGTAGGCTTCCTGCGCCTCTTTGAACTTTTCCTCGCATTCCTTATCGCCCGGGTGCATATCCGGATGATATTTCTTTGCAGTTGTACGGAAAGCCTTTTTAATCTCTGCCTCCGTTGCCGTCTTTGGAATGCCAAGGACTTCATAATAATCTCTTTTTTCTGCCATAATTCTTTTTCCTTATATCCGCACATAGGGTTTCCGGAAAACCGGAAACCCCGTCGTGCTTAATCTATTTACCGTAATTAAACCTCTTTGAAATCAGCATCGATGACATCATCATCAGCGCCCTGTGATGAGCCTGCATTCATATCAGGACCTGCGCCTGCTGCACCACCCATATTAGGATTTGGACCAGCTGCGCCCTGGGCTCCCTGAGCCGCCTGAGCCTGCTCATACATCTTTGCAAACACCTTCTGTGCACTCTCTGTCAACTTCTCCTGTGCTGCCTTTAACTCAGCTACATCAGACTCTGTCATCTGATCAGCTTCCGGATGTGCATCAAGGAGTGACTTCACTGCTGCGATATCTGCTTCAACTGCAGACTTATCAGCTGCATCAACCTGCTCGCCAACCTGCTTTAATGCATCCTCTGTCTGGAATACAAAGCTCTCAGCTTCATTTCTTGCATCAATTGCTTCTTTTCTCTTCTTATCCTGAGCCTCGAACTCAGCTGCTTCTTTGACAGCCTTATCGATTTCATCATCAGACATATTAGATCCGGCAGTAATTGTGATATGCTGCTCCTTACCTGTTCCAAGATCCTTAGCAGATACATTTACAATACCGTTGGCATCGATATCGAATGTAACCTCGATCTGTGGTACACCACGACGTGCTGGCGGGATACCATCCAGACGGAACTGACCGAGAGACTTATTATCTCTTGCGAACTGTCTCTCACCCTGTACAACGTTGATATCTACAGCTGTCTGGTTGTCTGCTGCTGTAGAGAAAATCTGGCTCTTTCTGGTAGGAATGGTTGTATTTCTCTCAATTAATTTTGTAGCAATACCACCCATAGTTTCGATTGAAAGTGAAAGTGGAGTTACATCAAGAAGAAGAACTTCGCCTGCACCGGCATCACCTGCTAATTTACCGCCCTGGATAGAAGCACCGATTGCTACACACTCATCCGGATTTAAGGACTTGCTTGGCTCTTTTCCTGTCATCTGTCTTACCTTATCCTGTACAGCAGGGATACGTGTAGAACCACCAACTAACAGAACCTGACCAAGATCAGCGTTTGTAAGTCCGGCATCTCTCATAGCGTTCTGAACAGGGATTGCTGTTCTCTCTACGAGATCATGTGTTAATTCATCAAATTTTGCTCTTGTGAGGTTCATATCAAAATGCTTTGGACCTTCAGCAGTAGCTGTAATGAATGGTAAGTTAATATTTGTTGTAGTTGCAGAAGAAAGCTCTTTCTTTGCCTTCTCAGCAGCTTCTTTTAATCTCTGCAAAGCCATCTTGTCAGTTGAGAGATCAACACCCTCAGCTTTCTTGAACTCATCAATCATCCACTGTGTGATCTTGTTATCAAAATCATCACCACCAAGATGTGTATCACCGTTTGTTGATAATACTTCGATGACACCATCACCGATTTCAATGATAGATACATCGAATGTACCACCACCTAAATCGTATACCATGATTTTCTGCTCTTTTTCATTGTCAAGACCATATGCAAGAGCTGCTGCCGTAGGCTCGTTGATGATACGTTTTACATCAAGGCCTGCAATCTTGCCGGCATCCTTGGTTGCCTGACGCTGTGCATCATTGAAATATGCAGGAACTGTGATAACAGCCTCTGTAACCTTCTCTCCAAGGTATCCCTCTGCATCTGCCTTTAATTTCTGAAGTACCATAGCAGAAATCTGTTGCGGGCTATACTGCTTATCATCGATTGCTACTTTGTAATCAGTGCCCATATGTCTCTTGATAGAAGAAATAGTCTTCTCAGCATTTGTTACCGCCTGACGTTTTGCAGGCTCACCGATGAGACGCTCTCCTGTTTTTGTAAATGCTACAACGGATGGTGTTGTTCTTGCACCTTCCTGATTTGCGATAACGGTAGGTTTTCCACCTTCCATAACAGCTACACAGCTGTTGGTTGTTCCTAAATCAATACCAATAATCTTGCCCATTTTCTTATCCTCCTATATTTATCAATTCATTGTTTTGTTAACATGTTTATATTTTTACCATCCATAACAGATGGGAAAAAACTTATTCACTTACAACAGCTACCATACTGTGGCGAACCACGGTATCTTTGTACATATAGCCTTTCTGAAGTTCCTGTGCTACAATGCCAGGTTCAAACTCTTCGCTCTCCACCTGCATGACTGCATTATGAAGATCCGGGTTAAACTCCTGTCCGACTGCCTCAATTGGTTTCACTCCAATAGAATCGAACTCTGTCATCAGTTGCTTATATACTTTATCCATACCGGTGACAAAAGCATCATCTTTCTGTTCTTCCGGTACTGCTGCAAGTCCTCGTTCAAAATTGTCCACGATTGGAAGTACTTTCTCAATTATGGACTTTGCACCCATGTCAAACATTTGGGATTTTTCTTTTTCTGAACGCTTACGGAAATTATCGAACTCTGCCATCTGACGTCTTAAGCGATCATTGAGATCTTCGATCTGCGCATCTTTTTTATCTTTTTTCTTCTTTTTGCCAAAGATGCCATCTTTCTTTTCTTTTGTATCTGTCTCTTCCGAAGCTGCTTCTGTATCCTGTGCATTTTCTGTCTCTGCAGAATCCTCTGTTTTTGTTTCCTCTGCACTCTCCTCAGCCGCTTTGTTTTCTTCTGTATCTACTGTCTCTTCAACGACTTTGTCCTTTTCTAATTCTTCCGTGACGTCCTTGTTATTTGTCTCTGCCATGTTTTACCGCCTTTCTATGAATCCTGCTTGTTCTTTTCAAATATTCCATCCAGCTGGGATTTCAGATTTTTCAAATTATCTACTACATTTTCGTAATCCATACGTTTCGGACCAACGATTCCGATGGTTCCTTTCACGCCTTCCCCAAGATCATATGTTGCAGTAACAATACTGCAGTCTTTCATGGTCTGTACCGGGGCTTCATTTCCTATATAAACCTGAATACCATTTCCTTTCTCTTTCTGATCATCGGAAAGGGATTCTGTCACAAGGTTCAAAAGTTCATCTTTTTCCTCAAATGTGGAAAGAAGATTCGTTGCACTTTCCGCATCCGACAACTCCGGATACTTCAAAATATTCGTTGCGCCGCTGGTGTAAATCTGTAAATCTTCGTTTTCGCTGAGTGTCTGCGCCAGTGCATCTAACACATCACCAACGATCGTACTGTGGATTCCTGCCTGCTCCTTTAGCTTTGCAATCGTGCCAAGGTTGATTTCCTGAAGTGACAATCCATTGAGCGCTGTATTTAACAGAATGTTCAATTTCAGGATTGTCTCATTGTCAAGCTGTTCCTCGACCTCTATCATCTGATTCTTTACAATGTTACTGTTCAAAACAATAACTGCAAGAATATGAGATTCATCCACATTTGACAACTGTATAAATTTAATCTTGTTCGTGCTGTAAGTCGGCGCAGAAACAAGTGTTGCATAATTGGTATTATTGGCAAGCATTTTTGCAACCTGCTTCAATACCTGATCCATCTTCTCCGTCTTTTCAATGACGAAGTCTTTCATCTCTTTTACTTCCCGATCCTTCTCTTCCATCAGATGATCGACATAAAACCGATATCCTTTATCGGAAGGAATACGTCCGGCAGAAGTATGAGGCTGCACGATATATCCCAGTTCCTCAAGATCTGACATCTCGTTACGGATGGTTGCTGAACTTAAATTCAAATCCGTATACTTGGAAATGGTTCGCGATCCAACCGGTTCGCCCGTTGCCAGATAGTTTCGGATGATTGCATCTAATATTTTTACTTTTCGTTCACCTAACTGTTCCTTATCCATTCCCATTTCACATTCTCCTGTAATCTGGAATCTTTATTGTTAGCACTCATTTATTTAGAGTGCTAATATCGTTCTGGTATTAAAATAGCACCAAGGGTTTTTCTTGTCAACACCTTCGTGCTATTTTATTTTTATTTTATACTTTTTTTATATACACTTATAATAAAAACTGAGCCATCACATAATTGGCAACATCCATTCCGCGATCCGTAAGCTTGATTCTTCCTTCACGCTGCTGAATGAGTTGCTGATCTTTCAATTGGCGTAACACTTCCGGATATACCGCTTCAATCGGCATACCAAACGCATCCTCGAAAGCCTTGCGTGTCACCCCCCCTGTCAAGCGTAATCCGAGGAACATAAATTCCTCCATTTGTCCTTTGCGGGTAATGACATTAGCCTCGGTGTGAAGATTTGTTCCAAACCAGTGTCCTTCCGGTGCTGGCATGCCTTCTTCTCCGGCAAATGCCTCTGGCGGCAATGTTGTGAGCTTTCCACAGATTTCATTATACTCATACAGTTCTCTTGTATTCGAATAGCGTACATTATCGATTAACGATGCAGCTCCCAAGCCAAGTCCAAGATAATTTTCTCTTACCCAGTATCCAATATTGTGCTGGCACTCATAACCTGGTTTTGCAAAATTGGATACCTCATAATGATGATAGCCTGCCTCTTTTAACATACTTTGCGTTTTCTTTAAGCTCCTGTATACCTCATCCTCCGAAGGAAGTTCCTCCGTTTTCATTCCGGCCTCCTGACGCACTACATCGAATTTATAGCGGTCGTAAAAAGGAGTTCCCTTTTCAATAATCAATGAGTACGCAGAAATATGTTCCGGTTTTAGACGGATGACTTTCTGCAATGTCTGGGTAAACTTTTCAACTGTCTGATGTGGCAGCCCGCTCATGATATCAACATTTATATTATGAAAACCGAGATTTCTCGCAAGCTTGTATGTTTTTAAAAACTGCTCAAAGGTATGAATTCGCCCAAGTGACTTTAACTCATCATCATTTGCCGACTGCATGCCGATAGAAAGCCGGTTGATTCCTACTTTTTTATAAGCTCCGAATTTTGCGATTGTGACTGTTCCCGGGTTACACTCGAGCGTAATTTCCGCATCTTCCCTCACATGAAAACTTTTGTAGATCTGTTCCATCACAGCAATGAGAAGTTCCGGTTCTAACCAGCTTGGCGTACCGCCTCCAATATAAATTGTAGATACCTCATAAGACTGCATCAACTCGCCATAAAAGCGAATTTCTTTCAGCAGTGCATGTACATACTGAATCTGTGTCTTGCTGTCCGCTGTAAAAGAAAGGAAATCACAGTAATCGCATTTCTTCACGCAAAAAGGAGTATGCACATATAATTCTAAATTATTCTTCATATTCATTAATCTTCGTCCAGTTTCAGTACACTCATAAATGCCTCCTGCGGCACTTCTACGGTTCCGATCTGACGCATACGTTTCTTACCTTCCTTCTGTTTTTCCAGAAGTTTCTTCTTACGGGAAATATCACCGCCGTAACACTTGGCAAGCACATCCTTACGCATAGCCTTAACGGTTTCACGGGCAATAATTTTTCCTCCAACGGATGCCTGAATCGGAATTTCAAATAAATGTCTTGGAATTTCTTTCTTTAAACGCTCACACATTTTGCGGCCTCTCTCATAGGCGCTTTCTTTGAACACGATAAAGGAAAGAGCATCTACCATCTCACGGTTAATCAGAATATCCAGCTTAACCAGTTCTGAACGCACATAGCCTTTCATCTCATAATCAAACGATGCATATCCACGGGAACGGGACTTTAACGCATCGAAAAAGTCATAAATAATTTCATTGAGCGGCAGATCATATTTGATCACTGCACGAGTTGCTTCTATATAATCCATGCTGATATAAATACCACGACGCTCCTGACACAGTTTCATGATTGCCCCGACGTATTCGCTGGTCACCATGATTTCTGCTGCCACAAACGGTTCTTCCATATATTCAATCTCTGACGGATCCGGCAGATTAGACGGATTGGTCAGATCAATCACCTCGCCATTTGTCTTATGCACCTTATAAATTACGCTCGGTGCTGTCGTTACAAGATCCAGATTAAATTCTCTTTCCAACCGTTCCTGAATGATTTCAAGATGTAACAGGCCCAAAAATCCACATCGGAATCCAAAGCCAAGTGCCAACGAAGTCTCCGGCTCATAATACAAAGAAGCATCATTAACCTGCAGCTTTTCTAGCGCATCACGCAGATCCGGATACTTGGCAGAATCTGCCGGGTAAAGTCCACAGTAAACCATTGGATTTACTTTCTTGTATCCTGGAAGCGGTTCCGCACACGGACGCTCACTGTCCGTAACAGTATCACCCACCTGTGTATCCCGTACATTCTTGATACTTGCTGCAATATATCCAACCATTCCAGCCGATAATTCATCACATGGAATAAACTGCCCTGCTCCAAAATAACCAACTTCTGTAACAAGATCCTCTGCACCGGTAGCCATCATTTTGATTTTTGTGCCGACTTTAACAGTACCTTCCTTGATACGGCAGAATATGATGACACCTTTGTAGGAATCATATATTGCATCAAAGATCAATGCCTGAAGCGGCGCTGTCGGATCTCCGGTCGGTGCCGGAATTTTGTGCACGATCTGTTCCAGTACATCTTCGATATTTAATCCTGTTTTTGCAGAAATGCGTGGCGCATCGGCCGCTTCAATTCCAATCACATCCTCAATCTCCTGCACGACTTCATCGGGTCTTGCACTTGGCAGATCAATTTTGTTAATTACCGGCATCACATCAAGGTCATGATCCAGTGCCAGATATACATTGGCAAGTGTCTGTGCCTCAACACCCTGTGCCGCATCCACGACAAGGATTGCTCCATCACATGCTGCAAGGCTTCGGGAAACCTCATAATTAAAATCCACATGTCCCGGGGTATCAATCAGATTAAAAATATATTCTTCTCCATCCTTCGCATTGTAAATAATACGAACAGCCTGCGACTTGATGGTGATACCACGCTCACGTTCGAGATCCATGTTGTCAAGTACCTGTGCCTGCATCTCGCGGCTGGTCAGTGTACCAGTCTTTTCTATAATACGATCTGCAAGTGTAGACTTGCCATGATCGATATGGGCAATAATGCAAAAATTACGAATTTTGCTCTGATCGATTGACATATAGTTCCTCCTGCCATCTATTTCAATGGCTCATTCTCTTCGTTATTGACAAAACTTAATTATACGGAAAAAATCTGATTTTTTCAAGATTTTGTTCACTACATAATCGGCCATCTGCTAAAAACTTCCTGCTTTACGGAATCATCCGCAAAACTTGCAGCAAGCGACGCCATATAGATTTTCTGGCACATTGCCTCCTTAAACATCCCTGCATCAACCAGTCTCATATACTCGTCCGTACATGTCGTATCGCTCACCGTGCGATTGTCCGTATTAATCGACATCGGAATTCCCGCTTCGTAGAACTTTTTAAACGGATATTCCTCGATGGAATTGATCGCCTTGGTCTGTAAGTTGCTCGTTGGGCAAAGTTCCACGCCAATCTTCTTATCCGCACAAAGCTTCATCAGTTCCGGGGCGTCCTTCATAGCGATTCCGTGCCCGATTCTTCTTGCACCATACTCGATTGCCGTCTGAATGTTAAGCGTGCTACCGCATTCTCCCGAATGAATGGTAAAAGGCATGTCATTCTTTCTTGCCCACTCAAAAAGCTCACGAAACCCGGATGTCGGATATGCTTTCTCATCTCCCGCGAGATCACATCCCACAACACCGGATCCGAGAAGTTCTCTTGCATCTTTGAGCATCGAAAGATTTGTCTCCTGATCAAGATTCCGCATCGCGCAAACCAGGATTCCCGTATGGATATCGCGTTTTGCCTCGGCAGATTTTAATCCTTCATTCACACTCTCAATGATCTCTGTAATTTTCAGTCCCTGCTGCGTTGAAAAAGAAGGGGCAAATCGTACTTCCAGATACTTTACCTGCTCCTTTGCCGCACGAAGCGCAAGTTCCTCCGCCGCTGCGCGAAGCCCTTCCTTCGTCTGCAGGCAGCGAAGCGGCAGATCAAACCGCTTCAGGTAATCTGCAAGAGACGGACAGTCCATCGGCGCCGTCAAAGCCTCCTGTAACTCTTCCTTTGTATATTCTTCGCCCATATCGGCAAGCAGCTTCTGTGTCAGTTCCACACTCATCGAGCCATCCAGATGACAGTGCAGCTCAATTTTCGGCATATTGTATGCGATAAAACGATTCATCATATGTTTTCCTCCAGATTCTTTGGTCCAAATCCCATCGGGAATAATTCTTCCAGTTTATATATACAATATTCATGTTCTGATTTTGCCAGAATAATCGTAAATGTAGCCGGTTCACAAAATTCCATCATCACCTGCCGACAGACACCACACGGCGCACAATAATCCAGCTGACCGGCATCCTCCGCTCCTCCAACGATTGCTATCGCTGCAAAATTGTGTTCTCCTTCACTGACCGCTTTAAAAAACGCGGTACGCTCTGCACAATTTGTCGGTGTATATGCGGCATTTTCAATATTACAACCTCTATAAATGCGACCTTCTTTTGTCAGCAGCGCCGCTCCCACCTGAAAATGCGAATACGGCGTATACGCCATACGCCGCGCCTGAAATGCTTCCCTGATCAGTTTTTCTGTTTCCATCTCTTTTGCCCCTTTGCAGTTGAATATCAGACCACTTAAATATACATCTATTATAAGCTGTTTAGCCGTCTGATTTCAACACCTTTGCAAGGATATCTGCAAGCGGTTCCATCGCATTTTCCGCCTCTTCATATGTATTGGTCTGCGCCCCCACTTCAACCAGAAGTGATTTTGGACAAAAATGCATATTATAGCGATACCCCTTCAGATAAATACGCCGCGTAAAATCCGGATAATACTCTGCCGCTGCAAGCTGCATCTGAAAAGAAAAAGCAAGATTATCCGCAATATACGGATTTTTCAGATAAGCAATATCTCCTGTGGCTGTTGTCCGGCTCAATCCATTAAAGAACATGATCTGTGCCATCTTTTTCCCATTTTGCTCCGTAACAAGATGTGTGCTTTCCGCCACACCATCCCTATGTAAATCAATCACCACCTGAATCGAAGGATTTTCCTCAAGAATTTTCTGCAGATTTGACGCCGCTACAGAATATGCCCTGTCACGCTTTCCCACATCATAC
>ULTI01063278.1_pt1 | contig 10910 bp, 7 predicted proteins | sample 1957291 | NCBI WGS metagenome assembly ULTI01 (sample SAMEA4835725, study PRJEB28245) | human gut metagenome | biome: gut microbiome; material: fecal sample | place: Denmark | collected 2008 | reverse complement strand
GGCGGGAGCTTCCGCAGCCAGAGTTGTGGATGTAAACACGATAAAAACAGGTTCGTGGACACGCTGGAAATGCCAGTACGGCTGCCCTAATTACGGCAAAACTTTGTGCTGCCCGCCGTATTCTCCGGATTATGAAGCTACGCAGCGTTTTTTGAGCGAGTATCAGAAAGGCATTATTGTACAGTACACCATGCATCTTGACCCTATCGGCCCGGCTGATTTTGAGCGTGCGGATTTGCAGCTGAGCAACGAACTTCTGCGCATTTTGCTGGAACTGGAACGCGAAGCGTTTTTGCTTAACCATTATAAGGCATTCGCGCTTAAAGCTGGCCGCTGTCGTTTGTGCGAAAAATGTAATCTGGAGCATTGCGTACATCCAACCAAAGCACGCCCCTCGCTGGAAGCCTGCGGCATAGATGTGTTTGCGCTGGCGCGTGACAACGGTTTTGATATGGATGTAGTAACCGGGCCGATAACCAAACTAGATATTTACGGCATGGTGCTGGTGGAATAATTGTTTACAAATTTGTCAACGGGTGTTTGCCGTTATGGCTTTAAAAGCAAAAACGAAAATGATATAATTATACTATTAGATAATTTTTATATTTTATATAGAACAGGATGTGGATTGATTAATGAAATTAGTTTCGTGGAATGTAAATGGTTTAAGAGCCTGTATGAATAAGGGCTTTAAGAATTTTATGGACAGTGTTGACGCCGATGTTTTCTGCGTGCAGGAAACTAAGATGCAGCGCGAGCAGGCCAATTTTGAGTTTCCCGGTTATTTTGAATACTGGAACAGCGCCGAGAAAAAAGGTTATTCCGGCACGGCAATTTTCAGCAAAACGGAACCAATCAGCGTAACTTACGATATGGGCATTGAAGAACACGATAAGGAAGGGCGCATTATTTGTGCGGAATACGATAAGTTTTACCTTGTAAACGTTTATGTGCCCAACGCCCAGCGTGATTTGGCACGTTTGCCGTACCGCGTAACATGGGAAGATGCCTTCCGCAATTATGTCGGCGAACTGAACGCCAGAAAACCGGTGCTCATCTGCGGCGATATGAATGTGGCGCGTAATTTCATTGATATTAAAAACGCCAAAAACAATGTCGGCAATGCCGGTTTTACCAACGAAGAACGTGCAAAAATGGAAGAACTTTTGCAGTCCGGCTTTGTAGATTCTTACCGCCATTTATATCCGGATAAGGAGGGCGCTTATACATGGTGGTCCTACATGTTTAAAGCACGCGAAAAGAACGTGGGATGGCGTATTGACTACTTCCTTGTATCACAGAAAATGCAGGACGAAATTGAGGACGCATTGATTTACCCCGAGATTATGGGCAGCGACCACTGCCCCGTAGGTTTGATTTTAAAATAATGCTGTGAGGCGTTAATTATGGATTTTAACATAAAAGCACCGTTTGAGCCTGCCGGTGACCAGCCGCAGGCCATAGAAGAACTTGTTGACGGTGTAAACAAAGGGTTGCATACGCAGGTGCTTCTGGGCGCAACCGGCACGGGCAAAACATATACTATTGCGCAGGTTATTAACCGTGTGCGCAAACCGACGCTTGTTATTGCGCACAACAAAACACTTGCGGCCCAGCTTGCCAGCGAGTTAAAGGCGTTTTTCCCGGATAACGCGGTTGAATATTTTGTATCTTACTATGATTATTATCAGCCGGAAGCCTATATTCCGCAAAGCGATACTTATATTGAAAAGGACGCTTCCATTAACGACGAGATTGATAAACTGCGCCACTCTGCTACCAGCGCGCTGTTTGAACGCCGCGACGTAATTATTGTTGCCAGTGTGTCGTGCATTTATGGCCTGGGCGCACCGCAGGAATACTATGATATGGTGCTTTCGCTGAGGACGGGGCAGATTATTGACCGCCAGGCAATTTTGCGCAAGCTGGTGGAAATTCAGTATGACCGCAACGATATTGCTTTTCAGCGCGGCACATTCCGCGTGCGCGGTGATGTTATTGAAGTTATTCCCGCAGGTTACAACGAAAAAGCCGTGCGCATAGAAATGTTTGACGACGAGGTAGACCGCATACTGGAAATTGACGTGCTGACCGGTGAAGTGCTGGCGCAGCGCACGCATGTGGCAATTTTCCCGGCTTCGCACTATGTAACTTCACGCGAGAATCTGGAACGCGCGATGGAGGACATAAAGGTTGAGCTGAAAGAACGGCTGGAATACCTGAATGAGCATAACAAGCTGCTGGAGGCGCAGCGCCTTGAGCAGCGCACAAACTACGATTTGGAAATGATGAACGAAATGGGCTACTGCTCCGGCATCGAAAACTATTCGCGCCATCTGGCAGGGCGCAAGGCGGGCGAAGCGCCGTTTACGCTGGTAAATTACTTCCCGGATGATTTTTTGCTGGTGGTTGACGAATCGCATGTTACACTGCCGCAGATACGCGCCATGTACGCCGGTGACCGTTCGCGCAAGGAAATGCTTGTGGAACACGGTTTCCGCCTGCCGTCGGCGTTTGATAACCGCCCGCTGACTTTTGACGAGTTTCAGTCGCAGATAAAGCAGGCAATTTACGTATCGGCAACGCCTGCCAAGTACGAACTGGAACATGCCGATAAGGTTGTGGAGCAGATTATCCGCCCGACAGGGCTTTTGGACCCCAAAATTGAAATACGCCCGATTAAGGGGCAGATTGATGATTTGCTGACGGAAATAAATAAAGTTACCGCCGCCGGTGAGCGTACGCTGGTAACAACGCTGACCAAACGTATGGCTGAGGATTTGACGGATTACTTAAAAACCGCCGGTGTACGCGTGCGTTACCTGCATTCGGAAATTGCCACAATTGAGCGCGGTGCGATTATTGACGACCTGCGCAGCGGCAAGTTTGACGTGCTGGTAGGCATTAACCTTCTGCGCGAAGGGCTTGATTTGCCGGAAGTTTCGCTGATAGCCATTTTGGATGCCGATAAGGAAGGCTTTCTGCGCAGCGATACTTCTATGATTCAGACTATCGGGCGTGCGGCCCGCAACGAGCACGGGCGCGTAATTATGTACGCCGACCGCATAACGGATTCGATGCAGCGTGCAATTGACGAAACTGAACGCCGCCGCGAAAAACAGGCCGCTTACAATAAAGAACACGGCATTACGCCGAAAACGGTTTACAAAGAGCAGCGCCAGCTGATTAAGCTGACCAAGGTTGCCGAAGAAACCGGCATTGATGATTACAGCGAAAAGGCACTGAAAAAACGCAGCATTAAAGAAATTGAAAAACTGGCGCGCACGCTGGAAAAAGAAATGACGGAAGCCGCCAAAGCGCTTGACTTTGAACGCGCCGCCGAACTGCGCGACCGTTTGATTGTAACCAAAGGGCTGCTGGGCGAAAAATTAGTGCCTAAGAAACGTAAAAAATAGAGGAAAACATGAAAGACCAGATTATTGTAAAAGGAGCAAGACAGCATAATTTAAAAAATATTACCGTGGAAATACCGCGCGACAAACTGGTTGTAATTACGGGTTTAAGCGGCAGCGGCAAATCCTCGCTGGCGTTTGATACGATTTATGCCGAAGGGCAGCGCCGCTATGTGGAATCGCTTTCGGCCTATGCCCGCCAGTTTTTGGGGCAGATGGACAAGCCTGATGTTGATTATATTGAAGGACTTAGCCCTGCAATTTCCATCGACCAGAAAACAACCAGCCGCAACCCGCGTTCTACCGTTGGTACCGTTACGGAAATTTACGATTATTTAAGGCTTTTGTTTGCGCGCATCGGTGAGCCGCATTGCCCTAAATGCGGCAAATTGATTGAACGCCAGACCGTGCAGCAGATTGTTGACCATGTACTGGCCATGCCGCAGGGAACAAGGTTTATGGTAATGGCGCCGCTGGTGCGCGGACGCAAGGGCGAACATGCCAAAATCATGGACCAGATGCGCAAAGCAGGTTACGTGCGCATATTTGTTGACGGTGAAGTGCGCACTCTTGATGAAGAAATTAACTTGGAAAAAAATAAAAAGCACAGCCTGTCCGTCGTTATCGACCGACTTGCTGTGCGCGACGGCATTACGCAGCGCCTTACAGATTCCGTGGAAACGGCGCTGAAGCTGGCGGAAGGGCTTGTTGAAATTAATGTTATCGGCTGCGAAACGCAGATGTACAGCGAAAACTTTGCGTGCAGCGACTGCGGCATCAGCCTGCCGGAAATTGAGCCGCGCCTGTTTTCGTTTAACAACCCTATGGGTGCCTGCCCGGCCTGTACCGGCCTTGGCATGAATATGGAACTGGATAAATCGCTGATTATTCCGGACGGCAGCAAAACCTTTGCCGAAGGCGTTATTGCTGCGCTTTCTACCAATCAGGAAGCCTACCATATGAAGCAGCTTGCGGCTGTTTTAACCCACTACGGTTATTCGCTGGATACCGTGTGGAATGACCTGCCGAAAGATATGCAGGAAATTTTGTGGTATGGCAGCGGCGAGCAGAAATTTTCGTTTATGTATGAAAATTTGCAGGGCGAAGTAAAAAAACATACTACGCCGTTTGAAGGCATAATTCCGCTTTTGCGCCGCCGTCACCGCGAGGCGTTCAGCGAGCGCATGCGCCTTGATATTGAAAGCTTTATGACGAGTACGCCCTGCCCGGTGTGCCACGGCGCGCGCTTAAAACCGGAGGTGCTGTCGATACTCGTCGGCGGCAAAAATATTTGTGAAGTTACTGCCCTTACCGTGCGTGACGCGATAAACTTTTTTGAAACGCTGAACCTTACGGAACGCCAGCAGTTTATTGCCCGCCAGATTTTGAAGGAAATACTGGCACGCCTGCGTTTTTTAAATGATGTAGGGCTTGATTATTTAACGCTTGACCGTGCCGCAGGTACGTTAAGCGGCGGCGAAGCGCAGCGCATACGCCTTGCTACGCAGATTGGCAGCGGGCTTGTCGGCGTGCTGTACATCCTGGACGAGCCTTCTATCGGCCTGCATCAGCGTGACAACAGCAAACTTCTGGCAACCTTGCAGCACCTGCGTGATTTGGGCAACACACTGCTTGTGGTTGAACATGATGAAGAAACCATGTATGCCGCAGACCAGATTATTGATATCGGCCCCGGCGCCGGTGAACACGGCGGCAACGTGGTTGCACAGGGCACGGCAGAAGAAATCAAGCTGGTGGAAAATTCCGTTACCGGTCAGTATTTAAGCGGCCGCAAATTTATCCCCGTGCCGAAAAAACGCCGTGAGTGCGACGGGCGTTATATAGAAATTATCGGCGCTAAAGCCAATAACCTTAAAAATATAGATGTAAAAATTCCGCTGGGCGTGTTTACCGTTGTTACCGGCGTCAGCGGCAGCGGCAAATCCACGCTCATTAACGATATTTTGTACAACGCGCTGGCTGCAAAGCTGCACGGTGCGCGTCTGCGCCCTTCGGAACATAAGGAAATCCGCGGGCTGGAAAATATAGACAAAATTATTAATATCGACCAGTCTCCGATTGGGCGTACACCGCGCAGCAACCCGGCAACATATACGGGCGTGTTTGATTTTATACGCGAACTGTTCAGCCAGACCAACGAAGCAAAAATGCGCGGCTACAAGCCGGGGCGTTTCAGCTTTAACGTAAAGGGCGGCCGCTGTGAAGCCTGCCGCGGCGACGGTATGAACAAGATTGAAATGAACTTTCTGCCGGATGTGTATGTGCCGTGCGAAGTGTGCCACGGTGCGCGCTATAACCGCGATACGCTGGAAGTGCATTATAAAGGCAAAAGCATTGCCGAAGTGCTGGACATGACAGTAACGGAAGCCTGCGAATTTTTTAAAAACCTGCCGCGTATTGCACGCAAACTGCAGGTGCTGGAAGACGTCGGGCTGGGCTATATCCACCTGGGGCAGGCGGCTACAACGCTTAGCGGCGGCGAAGCGCAGCGCGTAAAACTGGCGACGGAATTAAGCCGCCGCAGCACAGGCAAAACGCTGTATATTCTGGATGAACCTACAACCGGCCTGCATATTGCTGACGTACACAAGCTGCTGGATGTTTTGCAGCGCCTTGTGGAAGCCGGTGACAGCGTTGTTGTTATCGAGCACAACCTTGATGTTATTAAAACTGCTGATTATTTGATTGACCTCGGCCCCGAAGGCGGCGATAAAGGCGGCACGCTTGTTGCCTGCGGTACGCCGGAAGAACTGGCCAAAGTAAAAAAATCCTACACCGGCCAGTATGTAAAACAGGTTTTAAAACAGGCTAAAGACAACGGGTGGTATCAATGAACGAAAATATAGCCAAAGCATTGGCGGTACTGCCCGATAAGCCCGGCGTATACCTGATGCATGACGAACACGGCAAAGTAATTTATGTCGGCAAGGCCGTTGTGCTTAAAAACCGCGTGCGCAGTTATTTCCGCAATCTGGCCTCGCATACGGTTAAGGTTAAAGCGCTGGTCAGCAAAGTTGCGGAAATTGAAACCATTGTTACCGACAGTGAAGTGGAAGCGCTGATTCTGGAGTGCAACCTCATAAAAAAATACCGTCCGCGCTACAACATTATGCTGAAGGACGATAAAACCTACCCTTATTTAAAGGTAACAATGGCGGAAGATTTTCCGCGTATTTACGTTACGCGGCGGCTTATCCGTGATGGCAGCAAATATTACGGCCCTTATGCCGATGCCGGTGCAATGCACGCAACGGTTAAGCTTTTGCGGACGATGTTCCCACTGAGAACCTGCCGCAAAATGAACCAGGAGCGTCCCTGCCTGCAATATCACATTAAACGCTGCCTTGCCCCGTGTGCAGGGCTTGTAAGCAGGGAAGAATACGGCGCTATGATACGCAGCGTATGTATGGTGCTTGACGGGCGTACCGGTGAACTGGAAAAAGACTTAAAGCAGCGCATGCAAAACGCTGCCGAAAACTATGCTTTTGAAGAAGCGGCACGCCTGCGCGACCAGCTTGCTGCCGTAAAACGGCTGGATGAATCGCAGAAGGCGGTTACCAGCGGCGGCGATATGGATGTTGTGGGTTATGCCAAAGACGATACCGGCATTTGCCTGCAAATATTTTTTGTGCGCAGCGGCAAGCTGATTGGGCGAGAAAACTTCTTCCTGCCCGACGGCGGCGACAGCAGGCAGGAAGTGGTAACGGCGTTTATCAAGCAGTATTACAATGATGCTTCGTTTATACCGCGTGAGATAATTCTGCCGGATTTGCCGGAAGAAGATGAAACTGCGGTGCTTACTACCTGGCTGACGGAAAAAGCCGGGCACAAGGTTGAATTTATCCGCCCGCAGCGCGGAACCAAGCGCGATCTTTTACAGCTGGCTGATGAAAATGCGGGCAAACTTCTGGAAGAACGCCTGCGCAAGGGGAAAATCAGCTTAAAAACAGACGAAGAAGCTGCGGAAGAACTGCAAAAGGCACTGAACCTGCCTGACCCATTGGAACGCATGGACTGCTTTGATATTTCTCATACGCAGGGCTCGGAAACGGTTGCATCCATGGTTGTGTTCCGCAACGGAAAACCGAGCAAAAAAGATTACCGCAAATATAAAATTGTCAGTGCCGAAGGCAAGCCCGACGATTTTAAATCCATGCAGGAGGTTGTGTACCGCCGCTATAAGGATTACGAGGATTTGCCGAGTTTGGTTGTTATTGACGGCGGCAAAGGGCAGCTGAGCAGCGCACTGGAGGTTATCCGCGGGCTGGGGCTGCACGAACTGCCGGTAATAGGCCTTGCCAAGCGCGAGGAAGAAATTTTTACCGAAGGCAGCCACGAAAGCATTATGCTGGACAGGGAATCGGCATCGCTGCATTTAATTCAGCGTATCCGCGACGAAGCGCACCGCTTTGCAATAACCTATCACCGTAAGCTGCGCGGCAAACGCAATCTGCGTTCGGTGCTGGACCATATCGAAGGCATTGGCCCCAAACGGCGGCAGGCATTGTGGCTTAAATTTAAATCCATTGATGCCATTAAAGCTGCCAGCGTGGAAGAACTTGCTGATACCGAAAGCATGAACTACCCTGCGGCGCAGAAAATATATGACTTTTTCCGCATGGATTTGCCGGAAAAAGCCGAAGTGTTAAAAAATTGAAATATTTTCAATAATTATTTTCTTTTAGAATAAAGTGTGCTATAATAGGCACATAAGCAGTAACGGCTTGAAAAGATTAAAAATGAAATAAAAGGAGATGGAATTTATGGCAAAATGGGTATGCAATATTTGTGGTTACATTTATGACCCCGAAGTAGGTGACCCTGATAACGGCGTTGCAGCAGGCACCGCTTGGGAAGATGTACCGGAAGACTGGGTTTGCCCCCTCTGCGGCGTAGGCAAAGACCAGTTCAGCGAACAATAAGAAAATAAAAAACAGGCTTCGTACTTTTAATTAAGTATGAGGCCTGTTTTGTTTTTTAGATTAATGACTTTTTGCAGTTTTACTTTTTATAAAAGGTAGTTGTAACGAGATAGCAGAGGGCTGTATTGTGAATTGCCTGCAAAAACTGCGGCGGCTGAAATTTTTATGCTGTAACTGCGAGAGGTCAGCTGCGTAGCCTGACCGGAATCGGAGAAGCCGCAGCATTTTTGTGGTGATGAACAGTACAGACCTCTGCTTTAATTAAAAAGTAAATTACCAAAAAATAATTTTATATCACGCGCAGTTTTTATAATTCCGTGCCGTCTGCCAGATAGATAGTTTTTTCTTTGGCGGCGTTGGCAACTGTTTCGCCGATAAAACCGCGTTTAACCATGGTATCAAGTACTAAATGCTGGCGTTTTTTGCAGCCTTCGGGATTTTCGTACGGGTTAAGCGCGGACGGTGCATACGGCAGCGAAGCGATAACCGCACATTCGGCAAGGTTCATTTCGGCAGGCGTTTTACCGAAGTAACTGCGTGCAGCGGCAGTGATGCCGGTTGCGCCGTTGCCGAAGTAGGTAGTGTTAAAATACATTTCCAGAATCTGGTCTTTGCTGAATTTATCTTCCAGCATCAGCGAGAACATTACCTCATAAACTTTGCGGCTCATGGTTTGTTCCTGGCTTAAAAACATATTTTTAGCAAGCTGCTGCGTAAGTGTGCTGCCGCCCTGCACAATTTCGCCGGCAGAAATATTTACAAATGTTGCACGCAGTATGCCGCCCATATCAACGGCACCGTGGCGGTAAAAATCGTGATCCTCTATGGCTACCAGTGCCTGCTGCATAGCCGTCGGTATATCGGGCAGTGCAGTCCATTCCATACCGGCAGTACGTTCCTTAACTGTGTTTTCGATAGTAAAGAGCATAAACATTTTTTGCAGCGGGTCAGGCCAGGTGTCACGCTCCGGCAGATAGGGCAAAATTGTCATCAGCGTGCTTTCTGTCTGCTGATATTCGCTAACAGGTTTTGCCTGCTCCTGCATCTGCGTTGTTTCTGCCTGCTGCGACGGCTGCGTGTCTGTTTCGTAGCCTGCTATATTGGGGTAGTACATAAAAAGGCCTGTTACAGCTGCCAGTATAATTAATAGTTTAATAATTTTTCCCATAATTACCTCACCTGTTTTCTTATATAATATTGTACCAAAAATTGCGCCAAGGTAAAATTTAAATTTTATTTTTATTTTTTACCGAAAAAATTTTGAAAAAGGGATACTAAAGTAGTACAATATACATAATAATGGCATAGTGTTTTCTTTTTGCAAAAACTGGAAACAACTGCGAAAAAATTTAAAAACACTATTGATTAATTATACACAATAGTTGTATAATTATAAAATCATAAATTCAAGGGAGGTTCGGTATGAGAGCAAGTGTTATCGGTGCAACCGGGTTTGCCGGTGCTGAGCTTTTAAGGCTTCTGAACGGGCATCCGCAGGCAGAACTGGCTTATATTACTTCTGAAAGCAGTACCGGTGAAGATATAGCCGCAATGTATCCGCATTTGCGCGGAAGAATAGACAAACAGCTTATTTCCATGAATGAGCTGGAAAAAATTGCAAAAGGCAGTGATGTAATATTTATCGCGCTTCCGCACGGGCATGCCATGAAGATTGGCAAAATGCTGCGCGGCAGCGGCGTTAAAATAATTGACCTTGGCGGTGATTACCGTTTCAGGGATGTAAATGTGTTTGAAAAATGGTATAAAGTTCCGCATGCTGACCCTGAAGCAAAAGCTGTTTACGGGTTAACGGAATTGTACCGCAAAGATGTTGCCGGTGCTGAACTGGTGGCAAACCCCGGATGTTATACAACCTGCAGCATTCTGGCGCTGGTGCCGCTGCTGAAAGCGGGTTTAATTGAAACAAAGGGCATTGTTGTTGATGCCAAGTCCGGCACGACAGGAGCCGGGCGCGGGCTTAAACTTGGCAGCCTGTACTGCTCTGTCAATGAAAACTTCCACGCTTACGGCGTGGCTACGCACAGGCATACGCCTGAGATTGAGCAGATTTATTCTGAATTTGCAGGCGAAGAAGTTGTAATTCAGTTTACTCCTCACCTATTGCCGGTTGACCGCGGCATTTTGGCAACCTGCTACGCTATGCTTAAACTAGGCGTTACGGATGCAGAAATTGAAAATGCTTTTAAAGATATGTACGGCGGCGAATTTTTTATCCGCCTTTTAGGCAAAGGGGCATGCCCCGAAATTAAAAATATCAGGGCTTCCAATTATGTCGATATAGGCTGGCAGACGGATGCGCGCACCGGCAGAGTGATTGTAATGAGTGCGCTCGATAACCTTGTAAAAGGTGCTGCCGGGCAGGCCGTACAGAATATGAATGTAATGTTTGGCCTTGATGAAACAACCGGGCTGCGTCAACTGCCCGTATATCCTTAAGGAGGTTGGCTAATGAAAAAGATTGACGGTTGGGTTACAACGCCGCAGGGCTTTTTGGCAGCCGGTGTCAAAGCCGGAATTAAAGCCAGCGGCAACC
>ULTI01019164.1_pt1 | contig 10911 bp, 3 predicted proteins | sample 1957291 | NCBI WGS metagenome assembly ULTI01 (sample SAMEA4835725, study PRJEB28245) | human gut metagenome | biome: gut microbiome; material: fecal sample | place: Denmark | collected 2008 | reverse complement strand
CCAGGGGAGCCACCACAATCATGGGGTCCCCCGCCCTACTGGCCTGGCAAATATTTCACCGAACCTATGCCCACAAATACAAAAATGCCGCAGCAGACTGTTACATCTGCTGCGGCATTTCTATTTAGGGGTTAATGGGCTGGGTTACAGCTCATTGTTCCGGCTGTGGGATTACTGCCGAATGCCGGTGTTCTTATCGAAATGATAAGTGCGGCCATCGATGACTGCATCGCCCTTAGCCATGGTGCCATAGATCGGGTCGAAATAGTAACGCTTGTCAGCGCTCCAGCCCTTGATCATGTGGCCCTGTGCATCGTAACGGACCCACTTGCCGGTACCATCGGCGCGGTCAGCCCACTGGCCAGCTTCGGATTCCTGATAGACATCCTTGCTGGTGGCTTTCTTGCCCTGATCAACAGAGTCCAGCCAGTACCAAGCATCGGAAGCCGGGTCATAGATTTCCTTGCCGCGGCCTTCCAGACCCTGGCGAACGCCATTTTCGTACCAGTAATCGGCGCCATTGATGGTTACCCACTGTTTATCAAGGCCAATGCCGGTGTTCTGATCGAACGCGCACGGTACGCCGTCAATTTTGGTAACACCCTTGGCCATGGTGCCAAAGGTCGGGTCAAAGTAGTAAGTGCCCTTCTCGGTCGTCTGCCAGCCCTTGACCATGTGGCCGTTCTCATCGTAACGGACCCACTTGCCGGTGCCATCGGGCTTATCAGCCCACTGGCCGGCGGCGGATTCCTGATAAACGTCCTTGCTGACGGTCATTGCGCCGCCCTGGACAGCATCCAGCCAGTACCAGGCATCGGAATCGGGATCATAGATCTCTTTGCCGCGGCCGGTGGTACCCTGCTTCACGCCCTTTTCGTACCAGTACTTCTTGCCGTTTTCTTCAACCCAGCCGTTCTTCTCGCCGTACTTGGCGGTGTAGTCCTTGCCGTTGAAGTTGACAGCAGCGGTGGTAACGCCGCTGGTCTGCTTTACCGTTGCATCCACGAACTGTGCGCTTGCGCAGTTCTTATCGGTGCAGGTAAAGACAGCCATTGCGGTAATGGTGGTCTTTTCAGCGGCACCATGAACGGTGCGCTCCTCGGCTTCGAGAGCCTGGGTTTCTTCGCCGCCAACTGCTGTAAAGGTTGCTTCAAACTTCACATGGTTTGCAGGCATAGGGAAGGTATACTGGTAACTGTTATTCAATACATCTTGCGTAATGTCTTTGCCATCATTGCCCTCATAATACATCACCTTGGTCAAATCGTAGAGGGTACCATTTGGCATGATGGTAGCTGTAACTTCTGTACCTGCCGCGAAGCGGGTCTCATTATCAGTAAATGTGATAGTGCCGCCGTCCGTCGGGGTAACTTCAATGCCATACTTAACAATCTTAAACCGTGCGGTAACGGTCACATCAGCAGCAGGCATTTCAAAGGTGTAGGTGTTGGCTTTCTCGCCAGTCTTATACGTAACATCAGTATTCTCGCCAGCCTTAATCACCAAGCCATTTTCTTCCAGCTGTGCAAGCGTATACATGTTATCAGCCGGCTCAACAGTCAGAGTAACAGTCTCGCCAGCCTTCAGGTCAGTGGTCTTGTCAGCCGTCACAGTACCATTATCGCTGGGGTTGATCGTAACGCTGTAGGTTTCAACCTTAACAGGCTCAAACGCAGCGCTAACGGTAACATCAGCGGCAGGCATCTTGAAGGTAGCCTTGCCCTCGGTCACGGCCAGCTTTTGGGTCTTGGTTTCGTCGCCGCTCTTATAGCTGTAGGTCAGGCTGTCAGCCTTGAGCTGGTAGTTATCAGCTGCCTTAACGGTAACGGTAACGTCGGTGCCCTCAACAGCTGCGGTCGGGTCTACGGTAACAGTGCCGTTCTCAGCAGGAGCTGCGGTAACCTTGTATTCCTTAACAAACTCTGCGCTGACGTTGACAGGGTAAGCAGGCATTGCAAAGGTGTAGGTGTTGGCTTTTTCGGTATCAGGCTTCACTTCAACGGTCTTATCGGTGTTGTCAGCGTCTTTGTAGGTAACCTTCACGCTGCCAGCCTTCAGGGCATAGCCGGTCGCGGGCTTAGCAGTCAGGGTTACGGTTTCCTTCTCAGCTGCTTCTTTAGCGGAAGCAGTGATCTCACCATTGGTCAGGGGAGCAACATTGACCGCATAGGTCTTGGCGTCTTTGGTAACGCTGATGGTCACATCGCCGTCCGGCATGGTGAAGGTGTAAACCGTCTTAGCCTTTTCGGTGGTAGCCTGGGCTGCGGCTTCGTCCTGCGCTGCTTCCTGAACTTCAGTCAGGGTAACATCGGTATCGCCGTTCTTTGCGGTAACGGTAACGATATCGGTGCCTTCCTTTTCTACGGTCAGGGTAACGGTATCGTCCTTGATGTAGGTTTTGCTGGTGGTGCCCAGGGTCAGGGTAACGCCTTCAACTGGATCGGGCAGGGTAACGGTGTGGGGGGTGCTTTCGGTTGCGGTATGGCAATCAGAGCACAGGTACACATTGTTGCCAACGGACTTGGTTTCCAGCTCGTCCAGAGCCCAGGTATGGCCCTTGGGCAGTGCGCCGTCAGCGTACTTCTTTTCACCCTTGGTCAGGCCGTACTTGTTGGTGCGGGCCTGGGTGTAAGCGGGGGTATCGCACCATGCTTCAACGGAAACATCGGTGGTTGCGCCGCTGTTCAGGTCGCTGACCATGTCGGACATCGGCATGGTTTCAACCAGGTTAGCGCACCACATGAACTCTTCGTTCTTGTTCTTCTCGTCAGAGCTGCCCATGTTCTGGTTGTAACTCGGGTTGTAGTTCCAGGACTCGGTCTTGTAGCTCTTACGGTTTGCATAAGAAGTGCCGGAGGCATCGGTCTTGACTTCTGCCTTGCCGTCCACCAGTTCCTTATAGGTGTTGGACAGGTTGGTGCCGACAGAAACGACCAGCTGATCCTTGGTGGTGTTGATGCCGGTGATCACAGTCTGGCCCTGCTGGGTGGTGGTAGCAAAGCTGTAGCTGTCACGCAGGGTCAGGCCCGCCAGAGGATGGTTCATGAAGGTCTTCAGATACTGCACACTGTCGGTATTCTGGGGGCTGTCCATGATAACCATGCTCATGCCGGGAAAGTGGGTATCGGGAACCATGTTGCCGTCCTTATCCTTGGTCAGCTTAATGCCGCCATAGACGGTGTTGTATTCCTTCACTTCTTCCACTGTGCCGGTGGTCGGGTCCATACGGTAGATGGCGTTGTTGACGTTGAAGTACAGCTTGCCATCATACAGTGCGGTAGAGTGTACCAGTGCGGGGTAGATCCGCTTTGCAGCAGCGTCTGCCAGGCACTCGGTGTTCAGGTTGTTTTCAACCTTGGTATGCTTATCTTTTGCACTGGTATCGATCTTATAGATGGTGCCAGCTTCGGCCAGAACCTTGGCATTGCTGTCGTCATCATTGAAGTTGCTGCTGGTTTCCTTCAGATCGTTGTAGTACATCAGGATGATATCAAACGGGTCATCCGTCTTGGTAAAGCTGCTCATGCTGAAGCCGCCGGGCCTGCTGCTGGAATCCTCTTTGCGGATATAGTAGTTCGCATTACGCGGACGTGCTTCCAGAGTATCGGGGCCCTGGTTCTGCATCTTCTTCATGAACTGCTGCATCTGGGAGTTGTTACCAGAGCTGCCGGAACCAGAGCTGCCGTTGTTGCCGTTCTCGGACTGCTGGCGGCGCATGTTGTTGTACAGGTTCTGGTTGGTCGTGGTATCAACGTAATAGAAGTAATTATCGTCGAAGTAGATGGGGCTGCAGATAGAGGTGAACCAGGTATCCTCGTAGCAGGTATCGGTGTAACGGGTCTCGTTCTTGTTCTCCGTCTTGGTGTAAGAGTAATGCGGCTTGCCGTTGTTCAACACAACATTGCCGTCATCATCCACATCGGGATTCTTGTTCTTGGTGTAGGTGTAGCCATCGTACAGCGAGTCAATGTAATCATAGTACTTGCTGTAACGGCCTTCCAGACCGGAGGGAGAAACCAGGAAGTTGACATGGCGCAGGTCGCCTGCGTTCTCAACGCGGGTCTGGGCCATGCACTCGGTGTTCACGTCATCATAGCAGACGTCAACATAGTACCAGTTCTTGTTGGGGTCGCCGGTGGTCATCGTAGCAGAGTTGCTGTCGCCCTGCAGCTTGTTGACCTTGACTGCGTTGAAGTAGTGGACGTTGTTGAACATGCCGCCGCCGAACGCATTACCGGCAACACTGGTATCAGAAGTATCGCAGTAATACAGGATCTGGGCAAAGTCAACAACAGCGTTATCGCCTACTTCATCGGGGGTCTTCCAAACTTCTTTGCCGTCAACGGTCTTTTTATAGATTTCCTTGTTGTCAGGCAAATTCTGGACCATGTAGTTAAATGCAGCTGCATAGCCCAGGCAGATGCAGCCATACTCAACGCCCTTAGCGCCGATCTCGCCGCCCAGCAGGGCACCGAAAGCAGTCGTCTGGATGGGGTCGTTGTTGCCGCCGCCGGTGATATCGCCCATGGAGCCCATATCGAATTCTGCAACCTGGGAGATCCAGTCGTGCAGGATCAGCAGCTTGGTGACATAGTCAGCGTCACCCAGCTTGGCAACCTGTGCCAAGCCTGCATCACGGATGGCTTTCAGAGCTTCGCCATAGTTCATGACGTAAGACATGAACGCCTGCGGCAGCATGTTCAGCATGAATGCCATGGTGGTCGGCGGGACATCATCGTTCGGATCAATGCTGCACAATATCTTGATTGCGCCCATGGTGCCGGTGATGCTGCCATCCTCGCCCTGCTTCTGAACGCCCTTGGAGGTCCAGAACGGGGCAACCACGCCAAAGTACTCTGCTTCGTCCTGGTTGAACTGCGACAGCTGGAAGTAGTAGTAGTTCATCTGCGCAGTCGAGACATCGTAAGTATTGGTGACCTGGTTGCCCTGGTCGTCCACATACACGGCAGTCTTCTGGCTGTCGTACAGCAGCAGGCTGTTCTTGCCCTTGTTGTCGCCGCTCTGATAGGTGAAGTTCACCTTGCTTGCGTCAACCGGGTTGTTCTGCATATCGTACCAGTTGCCGCCGTCCATTGCGGACACCAGGGTAACGCCGGTGCCGCCGGAGGTGGTATCCAGGGTCGGGGTGCCGCCCACGTTGATGTAGACGGAATTGTCATTCTGGTCTACCACAACGCTGACCGGCATGGTCTGCATCGGCTTGGTTTTGATCTCTTCGCCGCAGACAGCGCACTTGAAGGTGATGCTGGTGCATTCCCAGTCAATGGTAACGGGAGCACCGGCAGAAATTTTGCCGGTTTCGCTGTCATAGAACAGCTGGGCGTTGCTGTAGTCATCGGCCAGCTTGCCCTCGACCTTCTTCATTTCCCAGTTGAAGGTAGCAACAAAGTTGCCATCTGCATCCTTGGGCACGGCATGGTTCTGGCAGGGCAGGGCGGCAATGTCGTCGGTGCGGGTGGTGGGTTCCTTGTATTCCTTCTTAACCGGGCTCTTGTCAGCGGGCACGCTGGCAGAGTAAACGGTCTTGCCGGCAGCGCCGGGCTTTGCCTCGGTGGTATCCTTGGTTACGGTGCCTTCTACCTTCTGGTAGGCATCGTCCTTTTCACAGGTATACACAGCGGTGTAAGCCCAGCCGTCATCGGTCTTGGTCCAGTAACCATCGGGGGTTTCCTTCCAGGTATGGGTATGGCCATCCTCCGGGTTGGTGTCATTCCAGTACCATTTCGGCTCGCCATAGGTATGGCCGTCTGCAGCGGCGCTGGCCGCAAAGGTATCGGAGTTTTCAGCAACGTAAGCCTGTGCGTAGCTGTCAGCCTGCTGCGCAATCACTTCATCATCGCTGTTGGTCATGGACTCCATCGCAGAGGTCATGCCGGAGCTGCCGGTAAAGGTAACGGCGGTCACAACGCCTGCGGCGTTCGTCTCATAGCCCAGGTCGGTAACGGCGCTGGACAGATGATACGTTTTGATGGTGGCAGCCATCACCGATGCCATCTCGTCCTTGTTCAGGCCATAGGCTTCGGTGTTGATCTTGCCGGCTGCGGCGTTGGCGTACATGGCATCGGCCAGTGCATTTTCCAACGCTGCAAGGCTCATGCCCGCCTTGCTCTGTGCAGTCGCTTCCAGCTTGGCATCGTCCTGCTCCAGTTCATGCACTTCGCCCTGGGCAGCCAGCGTTTGGGCTGTCTGCTTGATCAGGTCTGCGGTGCTGGTGAACTTGGGCAGGGACTGCACAGCGCTGGCCGCGCTTGCTGCGCTAGCTGCAACAGACTGCGCTACCGAAGAATCAATCTTGGTAGTTTCGGCTGCTGCGGGAAGCGCCACGCTCTGGGCAACCATGGCTGCTGCCAGCACGGATGCACCAAAACGCTGAAGGTTTTTCTTCATAGTTTTATCCTCCCTTAAGTGTTACTACTTTCCCCTTTTGTGTGAAAAGTGGTACGGCAGATGTGCGGCACTTTGCAGGTGTTGATTGCAAAACGCCTGGTTGTGCTCCCTCGGTCTGGCGATCCCTTGCCGGGCTGCGGCCTGCTTTTGGGGCTTTTGGCCCCGGCACAGCGGCTGACAAAACGTTGTACCGGCTGCATGCCTTGATCCTGCAAATGATAACCATTCCGACACATCTAGGTATATACATTATATCACAGTTGCCAGAATTTGCATAGTTCATTAGAGCGGTTTCTATGTAAATTTTTGTCCTTGAATCAACTGAAACCTGTTTTTCGCACATTATTTGCGTTGCGGTGCGGTGACCCTTTGGCGGTATTTATTAACATTTTTGAATGGTTTATTCCTGTTTTTATCAAATGATTAAACATTTACCCTGATAATGTTCTTTGCAATCTCTTAATACAATCACCCGGTATTGTAATCGCGCATTTTTTGTCATTTCGGTTTGGCTTGTTGTTGAGAGATTTGGCAGAGATTGGAGGAAACTTGAAGGGAAAATTGGAGGTTGAGAATTGCCCATTATAAATTGTACTGTAGAGAGCGTTCCTGACCGTTCCGAAAACTTAGGGATAGATCAACCCTTGCCCCTTAACCGCGACCTGAAATACACCTTCCCAAGGTAGGGCGGTGTGAGTGCCCCCTTCTGCTCCACTTTTTCAAAGTTCCGAATGGTGTCCTCTCCCCTATCTACAATTCCTGATGTTTTCATGATGCCTTCCTTGGTCTTCCACACCCGGCCTTTGCCCCCTCCCCGTCCCATAAGTCGTACACAACAAAAAGGCCCCTGCCTTAACAGCAGGAGCCTTGAAAGCTATATCACAAGCCGAAAATTACTTCTCGATCTTGGAAACAACGCCGGAACCAACAGTGTGGCCGCCTTCGCGGATAGCGAAACGCATGCCTTCTTCCATGGCAACCGGAGTGATCAGCTCAACGTGCATATCAACGTTGTCGCCGGGCATGCACATCTCAGTGCCTTCGGGCAGGGTGATGATGCCGGTAACGTCGGTGGTACGGAAGTAGAACTGAGGACGATAGTTGTTGAAGAACGGGGTATGACGGCCGCCTTCTTCCTTCTTCAGGACGTAAACATGGCCATCGAAAGTGGTGTGGGGATGAACAGAGCCGGGAACAGCCAGAACCTGGCCACGCTCGATCTGGTCACGGTCAATACCACGCAGCAGAGCGCCGATGTTGTCGCCAGCCTGAGCGAACTCGAGGCTCTTGCGGAACATTTCCAGACCAGTGATGGTGGTGGTCAGCTTCTCTTCCTTCAGACCAACGATTTCCATCTGATCGCCGACATGAGCAGTACCACGCTCAACACGACCGGTAGCAACGGTGCCACGGCCGGAGATGGTCATAACGTCCTCAACGGGCATCAGGAACGGCTTATCAGCAGCACGGTCCGGAGTCGGGATGTAGCTATCAACAGCGTCCATCAGCTCCCAAATGCACTTGTATTCCGGAGCATCGGGATCCTTGGAAGTGCTCTCCAGAGCCTTCAGAGCGGAACCACGGATGATCGGGGTGTTGTCGCCATCGAAATCCTGGCTGTCCAGCAGTTCGCGAACTTCCATTTCGACCAGGTCGAGCAGCTCTTCGTCGTCAACCATATCGCACTTGTTCAGGAACACAACGATCTTGGGCACGCCAACCTGACGAGCCAGCAGGATGTGCTCACGGGTCTGCGGCATCGGGCCATCGGTTGCAGCAACAACCAGGATAGCGCCGTCCATCTGAGCAGCACCGGTGATCATGTTCTTGATGTAGTCAGCATGGCCCGGGCAGTCAACGTGGGCATAGTGACGCTTCGCGGTGTGGTACTCAACGTGAGCGGTATTGATCGTGATACCACGAGCCTTCTCTTCAGGAGCCTTATCGATGCTGGAGTAATCCATGAAATCGGCGTCGCCCTTCAGAGCCAGAACCTTGGTGATAGCGGCAGTCAGAGTGGTCTTGCCGTGGTCAACGTGACCGATGGTACCGATGTTGACATGCTCCAAAGAGCGGTCAAATTTTTCCTTTTCAGCCATTGGAAGTATCCTCCTTTAATTCAAACAGATAAAATAGCCTGTTGTAAGGCTATCATACTAGATTTTTCAAGAAAAATCAAGTATTTTGCGCGAATTTGTGCAGAATCAGCCCTTATTGCGCTCGGTCATGATCTTATCTGCAACACTCTTGGGAACCTGCTGGTAATCAGCCGGCTCCATGGAGTACTGGCCACGGCCCTGGGTCTTGGAACGCAGGTCAGTAGCGTAACCGAACATCTCGGACAGAGGAACCATAGCGGTGACACGGGCAGTGCCATCGGTGGATTCCTGGTTCTGGATCGCGCCGCGGCGGCTGTTCAAGTCGCCAATGACGTTGCCCATATACTCGTCAGGAACAACAACGTCAACCTTCATGATGGGCTCCATAATGACGGGATCAGCCTTCTTCATAGCATCCTTGAATGCCATGGAGCCGGCGATGGAGAACGCCATTTCAGAGGAGTCAACTTCATGATAGGAGCCGTCCCACAGAGTGACCTTGACATCCACGACGGGATAGCCAGCCAGAATGCCGGACTTCATCGCGCCCTGGATACCGTTGTCAACAGCGGGGATGTATTCCTTCGGGATAGCGCCGCCAACAATACCGTTGACGAACTCATAACCCTTACCCGGGTTGGGCTCAATCTTGATCTTAACGTGACCATACTGGCCCTTACCACCGGACTGACGTGCGTACTTGGTTTCCTGGTTAGCATCCTTGCGGATGGTTTCACGGTAGGCAACCTGAGGTGCGCCAACGTTAGCTTCGACCTTAAATTCGCGGAGCAGACGGTCCACGATGATTTCCAGGTGGAGCTCGCCCATGCCGGCGATGATGGTCTGACCGGTTTCTTCATCGGTCCAGGTACGGAAAGTCGGGTCCTCTTCAGCCAGCTTAGACAGGGCAATACCCATCTTCTCGCTGCCAGCCTTGGTCTTGGGCTCGATGGCAACGCGGATAACCGGCTCGGGGAAGTTCATGGACTCGAGGATGATGGGATGCTTCTCATCGCACAGGGTATCACCAGTGGTGGTGTTCTTCAGACCAACAGCAGCGGCGATATCGCCAGCGTAGCAGATGTCGATATCCTTACGGTTGTTTGCATGCATCTGCAGGATACGGCCGATACGCTCGTCCTGATCCTTAACAGAGTTGTAAACAGTGGTGCCAGCCTCAACGGTACCAGAGTACACGCGGAAGAAGCACAGCTTACCGACATACGGGTCAGTCATAATCTTGAATGCCAGTGCAGAGAACGGCTGATCATCGGAAGAAGTGCGATCTTCTTCCTCGCCAGTCTCCGGGTTGGTGCCCTTGATGGCCGCAACGTCGGTCGGAGCGGGCATATAATCAACGATTGCATCCAACAGTTTCTGAACGCCACGGTTCTTGTAAGAAGAGCCGCAGACAACAGGAACGATCTCGTTGGAAATAGTAGCCTTACGCAGAGCAGCCTTGATTTCTCCCTTGGTCAGCTCTTCGCCGTCCAGGTACTTCATCATCAGCTCTTCGTCGGTCTCAGCAACAGCTTCGATCAGCTTGTCATGATATTCCTGAGCCTGTTCTTTCAGGTCTTCAGGAATTTCCTCAACGCGCACATCATTGCCCATATCATCATAGTAGATATCGGCTTTCATGTCGATCAGATCGATGATGCCGCGGAAAGTGTCTTCCTGGCCGACAGGCAGCTGGATAGGCACACCGTTGGCATGCAGACGATCATGCATCATCTGTACGCAGCGGAAGAAGTCAGCACCCATGGTATCCATCTTGTTGACGTAAACCATGCGGGGAACCTTGTACTCGTCAGCCTGGCGCCAAACGGTTTCAGACTGAGGCTCAACGCCACCCTTTGCGGCCAGAACGGTAACAGAACCGTCCAGAACACGCAGAGAACGCTGAACTTCAACAGTAAAGTCAACGTGGCCCGGGGTGTCGATGATGTTGATACGATGACGGTTCTTTTTGAACAGAGCCGGATCGTGCTGGGTCTCGGTGTGGCTCCAGTAGCAGGTGGTTGCAGCGGAAGTGATGGTAATACCACGTTCCTGTTCCTGCTCCATCCAGTCCATCGTAGCAGCGCCGTCATGAACTTCGCCGATCTTATGGTTAATACCGGTGTAGTACAGAATGCGCTCGGTGGTGGTGGTCTTGCCTGCGTCGATGTGGGCCATGATACCGATATTTCGGGTCATTTGCAGGGATACGTCTCTCGGCGTTGCCATGGCTTAAACCTCCTCAGTAAGCAGATCAATAACGGTAATGCGCGAAAGCCTTGTTGGCTTCTGCCATCTTGTGGGTATCTTCGCGCTTCTTGACAGCGCCGCCAACGTTGTTGGTAGCGTCGATGATCTCGGCGGCCAGGCGAGCGGACATGGTCTTTTCACCACGGCTGCGGCT
>ULTI01024887.1_pt1 | contig 10991 bp, 10 predicted proteins | sample 1957291 | NCBI WGS metagenome assembly ULTI01 (sample SAMEA4835725, study PRJEB28245) | human gut metagenome | biome: gut microbiome; material: fecal sample | place: Denmark | collected 2008 | reverse complement strand
GCACTTTAATTGTGCGCGACCTTATTTACATTGCCCTGTTTGGCGGCGCGCTGTGGTGCTGGTGGAACAGTATCATCAGCATTGGCACTGTAATTTTAATCGGTGCGGCGGTGCTTGCCGTTATCGGCATCAGCTGGATAAGCATCAGTCTTGAAAACGGGCTTACGGCCGCAGGCGTTATCGCCGTAACGGCGCTTGCTTTTAACCTGCTGCTTATTAACGAAGTTGCTGTGCCGTTCAGCGGCCTGCGTTCCGATAAGGAAATTGGGCTGGAACTTGCGCAGAGCTACCGTGCGGTTGATGAAATTGGCGTGTACGGCAAATATTCCACATCGGCAGTGTTCTATTCCGGCAAAAAAATTATTAAGCTGGTGCCCGATGAAGACCTGGCAAACTTTGCGCCCAAAGCGTACAGCTGGAAGGTAAAAAACGTAATGCCTTTTGAAAGCGTTAACTCGTTTGGCAGGCGCGGCCAGCTGCTTTTGGTAAAAAAGAACGAAGCCGGCAAATTTTTAAACGGCAGTAACGTCAAATGGCTGGTAACCGGCGAAAAAGGCGGCTGGTATATTTTAAAAAGCGCCTGACAGGCAAAACTTAACATTGTTTTAATATAAATTTCAGCTTATGCCGTTACAATAAAAGCGTAAAAAGATAACTTAAATTTGTTTGTGAATGGGGGAACAGCCATGGATAATTTTTACCGCGCCAAAAGAACTGACAACGGCAGCTGGGTTTACGGAATTTACCTGCCGCTGCTGGACGGAGCGTGCATGATTCCGGACGATGCTGCTATCTGCGAGATGAGTAAAAAAGTAGATGGCGTTGATATAAAAGGGCATCTTATTGAAACAGTAGGCATTGAAAGAAATACGCTGGGGCTTTGCACCGGCGTGGAAGACAGCGAAGGCATGCCGGTGTTTGCAGGCGATTATGTACGGTTTAATGTACCGGTTGCCAAAAAGCAGACAGCAGACAACGCCTGCGCGCATGATGTTGTGCTTATTGAAGAAACTCACGAAGGGTTCAGGGTGGCTGCAGACGGCATTTTTACCATTAACGCCGTGCAGTTTCTGGATAACCTGCGCGCCAACGGCAACGGCTTTACGGTTATCGGCAATATTTACGATAACCCGGAATTTGCCGAAGCGGCGCGCCACAATATAGCTTAAAGTACAGGCGGGCAGGGGTGCTTTTTGGCGAAAAATTAACGGCCAGAAGCACATTCGGGCTGGTGTGCCTTGTTATAGGCACGCTGCTGTTGGTGCTGCCTCCAGCTTAACATAAAATAGATACAGGCATAAATAAAAGAGGGCATATCCTTTGCGGTATACCCTCTTTTTGCTGCGTATTTATTTTGTTTTTGCCAAATCGGTATCGCTGTCTAAAATTATGGTAACAGGCCCGTCGTTAAATATTTCTACCAGCATTTCCGCACCAAATTCGCCGGTTTGTACGTTTACGCCTTTAGCGGCGGTAATGGCGTTAAATTCATCATACAGGCGGGAAGCAAGCCCCGGTTCTGCCGCGCCGCTGAAACTGGGGCGCCTGCCGTGGCGGCAGGAAGCGTACAGCGTAAACTGCGATATGGAAAGCACGCTGCCGCCTACATCCAGCAAACTTAAATTCATTTTGCCCGCGTCGTCTTCAAAAACACGCAGGTTCAGCATTTTATCTGCCATGGGCGCCAAAACGCTGCTGTCATCATTCGGGCCAAAGCCCACAAGTGCAACAAAGCCGCAGCCGATGCTGCCTTTAATTTTTCCGTCAATGGCAACACTGCCTTTTTTAACACGCTGTAAAACTAATTTCATTATCAATCTGCGGCGCTGCCGCTAACCTCCTATGCGTTGCATTTAGTAACAAAATCGTGCACTAATGCATTAAATTTAGCTGCTTCTTCATAAAACAGTATATGCCCGCTTTCCGTAAAGGCCTCAAACTGGCCGTAAGGAAGCTGCGCTGCAATGTGCTGCCCCTGTTTAATGCCTGCGGTAAATACCGGGCCGTCGGCGTTCATAACAATTACGGGCACGTCAATGGTGGGCAGTACGCCCGTAAAATCGCTGGAAAGGTAATCCGAATAAATGGCTGCCGAAATCCATGGCGGCAGTTTTCTGAATTCCTCAATTACCCAGTCGGTTCCGGCAGGGCGTTTGCCGTCTTTAAAAATATTGTTGGCAAAGGTTTCAAAATATGCTTCGCGGTCATAAGCAAGGCGCTGGGCAATAACGTTAAAGCCGTCCATATTGTAGCCGTGCAGCCCCTGCGTATTCCAAGCTTCGGGGCTGAAGGGGAACGGCGTCATGTCAATCAGGCCAAGGCCTTTAATCTGTTCCTGCCCGAACTGGTCAAAATACGAAAGCACAATCGGCCCGCCCATGGACCAGCCCATAACAACGGCGTCTTTTAAATCGAGATAGTTAATTAAGTCATAAACATCACAGGCAAACTGTTTAATGGTAATGCCGTGCAGCCCTTTAGAGGAGTTGCCGTGCCCGCGCAGGTCCAGTGTAACAACGGTAAAATCCCTGGCAAGTTCATCCACGTTGCGCTGCCAGAATACGTGCGAGCACTGCCAGCCGTGAATTAACACCAGCGGGCGTCCGGTGCCGCGCACTTCGTAATACAAATGGGCACTGTCGGCCGTATTAAAATAACCCTGTTTCATAATTACACCTCACAATCGTAAAAATTATTGCTGCTGTAATACTTCGACGTGCGCAGCAAAAAGCCTGCCGCTGCTGCGGATGAAAATTTTGCCTGCAAACAAAAAGGCATGGACGAAAAATCCATGCCTGAATTTTTAACTTGCTGTATTAATGTACCAATTTAACGCCGGTGCGTGCTTCAATATCTTTTTCGCCCTTGTCTACAAGGAAGGAAACTACAGCGTCACCGGTGATGTTAACGCAGGTACGCGGCATATCAAGGATACGGTCGATACCTGCGATAAGGGCAGAGCCTTCAAGCGGCAGGCCGACAGCGGTTAAAATCATGGTAAGCATGATAAACCCTGCGCCCGGTACGCCTGCGGTGCCGATAGATGCCAGTGTGCCGGTAAGCACGATGGTAAGCATCTGGGCAGAGTTAAGGTCTACGCCGTAAAGCTGGGCAACAAACAAAGCGCATACGCCCTGGTAAACTGCGGTGCCGTCCATATTAATGGTTGCGCCGAGCGGCAGCACAAAGCTGGAAACTTCTTTGGAAACGCCCATTTTCTGCACACAGGCAAGGTTTACCGGTAAAGTGCCGTTGGACGAGCAGCTTGTAAAAGCAAGCAGCTGCGCCGGTGCAAGGCCTTTAAAGAATTTAAGCGGACTGAATTTGCCGATAACTTTCAGCATACCGCCATATATAAATACAGCGTGCAAAAAGCAGCCAAGGTAAACGGCAATGATAACTTTTAACAACGGCAGCAGCACGGCCGGGCCGTTGGAAGCAACTACCGGGGTAATCAGGCCGAATACGCCAATGGGAGCAAAGTCCATAATAATGCCTACAATTTTGTAGGATACTTCGGCAAGGCCGTTAATGGTGTTTTTAAAAGTATCGGCAGGTTCGCCAACCATGGAAATGCCAAGGCCGAGGAACAGTGCGAAAACGATAATTTGCAGCATATCAGCCTTCAGCATGGATTCTATCGGGTTGGTGGGGAAAATATTAACAATAACCTGCATTAAAGGCGGTGCGTCTTTGGCGGAGGCAACAAGCCCTTCAGCGGGCAGGTTCATGCCTGCGCCCGGCTCAATTACACTGCCTAAAATAAGGCCCAGCACAATGGCAAACGCCGTTGTTACAAGGTAGTAAATAACGGTTTTCATACCGATGCGGCGGATTTTTTTAATATCGCCCAGGCTGCACATGCCCATAACGAGCGAGGCAAAAACCATCGGCACGATTGTCATTTTAATCATGTTCATAAAAATAGCGCCGAAGGGGGCAATCCACGTTTTGGCAAATTCGGCCCCGTCTGCGCCAAGCAGCAGCCCGGCAACAACGCCAAGCACCAGTGCTGCCATAATTCTTGTTGATAACTTCATTATAAAGCCTCCTAAATATGTAAAAAATATATTATAACAAATTTGTATTATATCAAAAAAATAATAAAAAACAAAATTGTATACAATATTTTTGATAGAGGAAGCAAAAATGAAAAAAGCCGCCGGAGCGGCATTTTAATTTTGTTTGAAGCGGTGCAGCGATTTAATTGCCAGCATACTGCCAAACCAGGCCGTAACAATGCCGCCCAAAACATCAAGCGGGTAATGCACGCCGAGGTACAGGCGCGAAAAGGCAACCATTACAGCCAGCAGCATAATGGGCAGGCCGAAAAATTTGGGCAGCAGTTTGTAATACACAAAGGCGCAGGCAAAGGCGGCGGTGGTGTGCCCGGAAGGAAATGAGTAGCCCGAAGCGTGCGTAATGAGCGGAATAATCTGCGGCAGCACCTCAAACGGGCGCGGGCGCATAACGGCGTTTTTTAAAATAACGTTGCTGATAAACGTGCTTAACACAAGCGCGGCAATGGCTGTTATGCCTGCGGTGCGCGTTTTGGAATTAAGGGCAAGAAGAATGCCGGTGAAAATCCAAAACCAGCCCAAATCGCCCAAAAAGCTTATGCCGCGCCAGAAGCTTTGCAGCGGTTCATAACGCAAAGCATCCTGTATGTAAAGCAAAAGGCGTGTGTCAAGTTCTGCCAGGTAAGCCATCATCCTTCCTCCTTTCCGGCTGCGCCTTGTTTTTATTTTTCTTTATTATAAGTTTAACATAGAGGGATTAAAATAAGATGAGAGGGAGAAGGGGTTTATTCTTTTTATTTGTAATATTCTTTGTATTTACACCATTGCATTTTTATTTATTTTATTATTCATCTTCATTCTTTTGACTGACCAAAAGAACGAAGCAAGAAAAGTCACGCGGCTGATAAAAATTTAAACGCGGCACGCCGAAAGCAATAGAATTTTCCGCGGAACTCGCTGCGCTCAAACACCGGGAAAATTTTATTGCTTTTCAGTAAATACCGCTAAATTTTTAATGCCGCGATTGCACTTAATCCGTACTTTTTAACTTTTTAATTTAGTATATTTTACATTTACATCGTATTTTTTACCTACTTATTATCTAACTTACGGCAACATTGCTATTGTTCATAATATTTACCCAAAGTACGAATTTGGGCAGAGCGCGACTTTCAAAAAACAGGCGAAAACTTTAAATAAAAGGCACTTGCAGCATTTGCCGGAGGATGTCTGAGCGCAGCGAGTTTCCGCAGGTGCTGCAAGTGGCAAACTTATTTGGTACTGAGCCGTTAAGTTTTTTGAGGAGCGAAACTTTCTTGGTTCGTTCTTTGGTTACAAAGAATGAACATGAATGATAAAGTGAATTAAAACCATGAAAAACTACATACAAAGATATAACGTAAATTAAAAATAATATAAATGAAAAAGTAAATAAAAGATTATGGCGAAAATGCAAAGACGAAAAGTAAATAATAAAACTCATACCCCTACGCTCAAAAATAAAAAACAAAATGCAGGTATTTTTTGCCTGCATATTGAATTATTACACGTTGAGTCTTACGGAAAGAGGTGAGATTATGCTTTTAGGTATAGATGTTGGCGGAACTTTTACGGATGCCGTTTTGGTAGATAACGGTGCTGTGCATGCGCAGGACAAGCGCCCTACAACGCACGGCGAGGTGCTGCGCGGCATACTGGCGGCGCTGGATGCCGTTATGGACGGCGAGGACGTGGCAAAGATTGAGCGTGTGGTTATAAGCAGCACCATTGTTACCAATGCGCTTACGGAAGGCAAAACGCAGCCGGTGTTTCTGGCAGTAATGACCGGCCCCGGCATGAATGTAAAGGGGTGCTTTCCGGTAGAGCCGTATCTGGTAAGCGGCTATGTTGACCACCGCGGCAAAATTGCGGCGCGCACCGAGTTTAACAAACACTACGGGCTTTTGGATAAACCTTCCGGCGTGCAGGCAGCGGCGGTAAGCGGCAAATTTGCTGTGCGCAACCCCGAAAACGAATATGTGCTGGCGCACGAATTAAAAAAGAGCGGGTATAAAAAAGTATTTTTAGGTTCGGAACTCAGCGGCGAGCTGAATTTTATACGCCGCACCAACAGCGCGTATTTTGCGGCGGCGGTAGATAAAACCTTTGAAGCCTTCGGCAAGCAGGTGGAATGGGCGCTGAAGGAGCGCAATATTACCGCGCCGGTGCAGATTTTAAAGGCCGACGGCGGCACACTGCCTTTGGAGGCGGCGCTTAAGCAGCCTGTTGAAGCGGTATTTACAGGCCCGGCGGCAAGCGTCCTGGGTATTGAAGCACTCGGCGCAGCGCCGGACGGCAAGTGTATTTCGCTTGATGTTGGCGGTACCACAACCGATATTGCTTTTTGGGATAACGGCGAGCCGCTTTTGGCGAAAAAAGGCGCCATGATTGGCAGATATCCGACAGCGGTGCGTTCTTTCCATATGCGCAGCGTGGGCATTGGCGGCGACAGCGCCATAACCAAACTGCCGCAGGGTTTTAAGGTTGGGCCGGAGCGTGCCGGGCGCGCGGCAGCGCTAGGCGGCGCGGCGGCAACTTTGGCAGATGCGCTGATTGTGCTGGGGCTTGCTTCGTTCGGTGATGCCGGTGCTTCCTTTAAGGCTTTGGGCGCATTGTGCCACGAAGGTGAATCGCCTGAGATGGCGGCGCAGGCTGTTTTGGACGCGGCACTGGACGTTATTGAAAACGCCATTAAAGATATGCTGCATGAGTGGAGCATTCAGCCTGTTTACACGGTAAGCGATGTTTTAAGCGGCAGCGATTTTGTCCCGCAGCAGCTTGTAGGCGTCGGCGGCGGTGCGCCGGGGCTTATTCACGCGCTTGGCAGACGCATGGGGCTGCCGGTTGTAATTCCGCCCGGCGGCATGGTGGCAAACGCCATCGGTGCTGCACTGGCACGTCCGACAGTGGCAGCAAGCCTGCGCGCCGATACTACCGAAGGTTATTATTTAATTCCGGAAAGCGGCAAACGCGAACGCCTGCCCAAACGTTTTAACATGCAGGCGGCAGAAGAAATTTTAAGTGCCTGGCTGCACGAAAAAGCAGGCGGCTGGCAGATGGAGAGCAGCGAAACCGAAGTTATCAGCCGCGAATATTTCCGCACGGTGCACGGTTATTACGATACCGGCGAAATTATTTACCTGCGCATGCAGCTTAAACCCGGCATTTTGTATAAAATTACCGGCAGGGAGGTGGCATTTTGAAACAGGCAAATTTAGGACTGATATTTTTCCCGGCTTTTGACTGGATGATCAGCCCCGGGCACCCGGAGCGCCAGGAAAGGCTGTTATATACGCGCGACCAGCTGACGGAAGAAGGGCTGTTTGACCGCCCGGAAATACGCGAATACCGCCTGCGTATGGCGGAAATTAACGATTTGCAGCGCGCCCACGTCGGCGTGCCTTCAATAGCCAAACTGATTACGCCTGCACATCTTGCCTCTGCCGGAGGGTGCATGACGGCGGCCGACGCTGTAATGAGCGGCGAAGTTAAGCGTGCGTTTGCGCTTGTACGCCCGCCGGGACACCACGCTATGCGTATTGTGCATGGCATCCGCGGTTTTTGTACCATTAATATTGAAGCCGTAATGGTGGAATATTTGCGGAGCCGCTACGGCATTAAAAAAATTGCCGTTGTCGATACGGACGTGCACCACGGAGACGGCAGCCAGGATATTTTTTACCACGACCCTAACGTGCTTTATATTTCGTTCCATCAGGACGGGCGCACGCTGTACCCTGGCACGGGCTTCCCGGATGAAGCAGGCAGCCCGGCGGCGTGGGGCTATAACATCAACCTGCCGCTTTTACCCGGCAGCGGCGATAAGGAAGTACACCGTCTGTTTGACGGGCTGATAAAACCGATACTTGACGATTTTGAACCGGAACTCATCATTAATTCTGCCGGGCAGGATAACCATTTCAGCGACCCGCTCGCTTCCATGAGCGTTACGGCGCACGGCTATGCGGCACTGGCAGATAAGTTAAAGGCGGATATTGCCGTTTTGGAAGGCGGCTATTCTATCGAAGCGGCGCTGCCCTATGTTAATACCGGCATAATTCTTGCCATGGCAGAGATGGATTACAGCAAGGTTATTGAGCCTGACATCAGCGCCCTGCGCAGGCCCGACCCGCGCTGTATGACGCGCGTGGAGCAGCTCATTGAGCAGGTGGGCAATATCTGGCGTACGCGCAGGGAAGTTGGCAGAATGCTGCTTGATAAATGCGGCGGCAAATGGCAGCGGCGCAAAGGAATTTATTATGACGAGGAAGGCATCCGCGAGGAGCAGCTGGAAACGGCGCACTACTGTAAAAACTGCAGCGGTTATATAACTGTTGCCACTAATGCGCGCGGCACCCGTTACGGCGACCAGAGCGCTTATGTGGTATGCCTTTTGCGCGATACCTGTGAAAACTGTAAAAAAGCGGCTTATGATGACGCACTGCGCGCCAAACAAAGCTGTGAATATAAATATATTTTACTGCAGCACCCCGATACGGGCGTTGTAGAAATAATTTAACGGAAGATTGGAGTTTATAAAGTGAAAGAAATTGTAATAGCTACAAGCAACCCGGGCAAACTGGAAGAATTTAAGGAAATGTTAAAAGATATGGAGGTTGAACTGCATTACCTTGCCGAATGGCCCGGCATTGAAGCACCGGAAGAAAACGGGCGCACTTTTGCCGCCAATGCGCGTTTAAAAGCAACGTATTATGCCAAAGCAACAGGCATGACCTGCATTGCCGACGACAGCGGGCTTGAAGTGCAGGCGCTGGACGGCGAACCGGGCGTGCGCAGTGCGCGCTACGCCGGCGAAAAGGCAACCGACAAGGAAAACAACGATTTACTTTTGGCAAATATGAAATTGCAGGTTAAGCGTACCTGCCGTTTCCGCTGCGCTTTGTGCGTGGCTGACGCTGCTGGCAAGGTACTTGTGGAAACGGACGGTATCTGCGAAGGCATGCTGCTGCATGAACCCTTGGGCAATAACGGCTTTGGGTATGACCCGCTGTTTTGGTCTACCGAGCTGCACATGGGCCTTGGCGAAGCAACGCCGGAAGAAAAAAATAAAATCAGCCACCGCGGCAAAGCCGTTAAAAAATTGATTGCCAACTGGAAGAAAATAAAATGAAGATAGGTTTAACCGGAGATACCCACGGAAGCATGCAGAACCTGCGCCGCGTTATTGCCGCTGCCCCGCCGGTGGAACAGTGGCTGCATACCGGCGATTACGCGCGCGACAGCCTGTACCTTAAAAGCCAGACAGGGCTTGAAGTAACGGCTGTGTGCGGCAACTGCGACGCGGGCGAAACGGATTTTAACGTAGACGAATTTTTATATTTGCAGGGCTTTAACATCTGGTTGGCTCACGGTCACCGCTATCTGCACGGCGGCAGCCCTCAGGAACTGGTGTGGTGGGCGCACCGCCTGGAGGCGGACATTGTTGTTTTCGGCCATACTCATGTGCCGCTTGTAAAATGGTACGGCGATGTGCTTTTGGTTAACCCCGGCAGCCCTTCGCGCCCGCGCAGCATGGACGGGCCTACCTTTGGCGTGCTGACGCTTAACGAAGGTGAAAAACCGTCTGCAGAAATAATACGCCTTGCAAAGCCGTAAATTAAATGCTTGCTCTTTTAAAAACAAAGTGTATAATATAAATATATAGTATACACTAAATAAAACAGAGGGGAGTAATTTGTTATGTCTTTTGTAGAAGATGCGTTGAAGTTTCATGCTGAACATAATGGCATGCTTGCTGTGGCAAGCAAGGTGCCTCTTAATAACCGCGAGGATTTGGCACTGGCATATACGCCGGGCGTTGCCGAACCCTGTAAAGCCATTAAGGAAAATAAAGAACTTTCGTTTGAATATACCTGCCGCGGCAATACTGTTGCCATTGTAAGCGACGGCACGCGCGTGCTGGGGCTTGGCGATATAGGCCCGGAAGCGGCAATGCCTGTTATGGAAGGCAAGGCCGTGCTGTTTAAAACCTTTGGCGACGTTGACGCCATTCCTATTTGCATTGACACCAAAGACCCGGAAGAAATTATTGAAACGGTACGCCGTTTGCAGCCGACTTTTGCAGGCATTAACCTTGAAGATTTTTCTTCGCCGAAATGCTATGAAATTGAAGACCGCCTGCGCGAAATCTGCGACATTCCGGTATTCCACGACGACCAGCACGGTACCGCCATTGCGTGCCTTTCTGCCGTTATGGGCGCTTTGCGTTATGTAAAAAAAGATATTAAAGACGTTAAAGTTGTTGTAAACGGCTGCGGCGCTGCCGGTTCTGCCATCGGCAGGCTGTTTGTAAGCATGGGCTTTCCGAATGTAATTATGGTGGAACGTGTGGGCGCTTTGTATAAAGGCATTGATGCCAAGCTGGATAAAATTCAGCGTTACCTTTCGGAGGTTACCAATCCGAACATGGAAAAAGGCACTCTGGCAGAGGTTGCCAAAGGCGCGGACATTCTTGTAGGCGTATCCGGCCCGAACCTGTTTACCAAAGAAATTATCGCCGGCATGGCGGATAAAGCCATTGTTTTTGGGCTTGCCAACCCCGTGCCGGAAACGAGCTACGAAGCCGCCATTGCAGCGGGCGCAGCGGTTGCCGGTACCGGGCGCAGCGACAGCCCGAATCAGGTTAACAATGTAACGGTGTTCCCGGGCGTGTTCCGCGGTGCCATTGACGTGCGCGCAAGAGCCATTAACGAAGAAATGAAGGTTGCTGCGGTTTATGCCATTGCTAACCTTATTGACGAAAAAGACCTGCGCGCCGATTACGTTGTGCCGGACGCTTTTGACCCGCGCGTTGCGCCTGCCGTTGCCGCAGCGGTTGCCAAAGCCGCTATGGAAACCGGCGTGGCCCGCGTAAAAGTTGACCCTGAAGTTGTACGCGCCAATGCTTTAAAACGCATTGGCAGATAAGGAGCA
>ULTI01064444.1_pt1 | contig 11008 bp, 8 predicted proteins | sample 1957291 | NCBI WGS metagenome assembly ULTI01 (sample SAMEA4835725, study PRJEB28245) | human gut metagenome | biome: gut microbiome; material: fecal sample | place: Denmark | collected 2008 | reverse complement strand
GCTCCCCCGCCGATATAAGCGGCAAGACTGCCTACAGGGTCTGTCAGCATCGGTGCATCTTCCTTACTGATATACACCGGCGCGCCGGTCTTTTCCGCAACTTCTGCCAGTGCCATAATATGGTCGCCGTGGCCGTGCGTTAAAAATATAGCGTCAACGGTAAGGTTTTCTTTCTGCACCGTTTCCATAATGCGGGCTGCATCTCCGCCCGGGTCGATAATAACGCCGTGGTGCGTTTCTTCGTTAACTACAATGTAACAGTTGGTGGCAATATAGCCAACCTCCATTGCGATAATTTTCATCTAAATCCTCCTGTAAAGCGGTTATTAAAGGTGGTGCACGCTTGAAGAAACCTGGCGTTCAACACTGTAAACGCCCTTCATGCGTTTTATTTTATTCATAATGTTATCAAGCTGCTCCAGATTGCTGATATCCAGCCCCATGGTGATGTAAGCGTTTTTATGCTTGTCGGTGCGGCAGTTAAGCGCGTTAATGTTCAGCTTGGCTTCGCTTGTAACCTGCATAATGTCTGCCATCATGCCGGGCCTGTCGGAAGCGTTGATAACAATGTTAACTTTATAAACGGCGTCGGTAGTAATATCCCACGACACCTCAATCAAACGGCGCTGTTCGTCCGGATTGTTGCTTAAAACATTGGGGCAGTCCGTGCGGTGTACGGAAATACCGCTGCCGCGCGTAATATAGCCTATTACCGGGTCGCCCGGAATCGGGTTGCAGCAGCGCGCCAGCTTAACCATAATGCCTTCCTCGCCTTTAACGAGAATGCCGTGGCTGGCCTTGGCCTTGCTGCGGCGCGGTTTAAGCTCTGCCAAAAGCTGCGAAAGGTCCTTGGTAACTGTAAGCTTCTGCTCTTTTTTATAAAGCTCAACCAGCTTGCTCATAACGCCGTTAAGCGTTACGCCGCCGTAGCCCACGCTGGCATACAGTGCTTCCTCGCTGTCCAGGCGGAACGAAGCAGCCACGGTTTTAAGCTTGTCTGCCTTAAGCAGCACCTTAATATCGTAGCCAAGGCGCTTGGTTTCTTTTTCAAGCATCTCGCGCCCTTTGGCGATATTTTCTTCGCGGCGCTCTTTTTTGAACCACGAACGGATTTTGTTGCGCGTATCGGAAGAACCGACAATGTTCATCCAGTCGCGGCTCGGGCCGGTGGCCTGCTTGGAAGTGATAACTTCGACGATATCGCCGTTGCTTAATTTGTAATCGAGCGGCACAATGCGCCCGTTAACCTTCGCACCAACGCAGCGGTTGCCTACATCCGTATGAATACGGTAAGCAAAGTCAATCGGCACGCTGCCGACAGGCAGGTCAATAACATCGCCGCGCGGCGTAAACACGAATACTTCGTCGGCAAAAACATCCATTTTTACCGTATTTACAAAGTCGCGCGAATCGCTCATATCCTTGTGCCATTCCAAAAGCTGGCGCAGCCAGGAAAGTTTGGCTTCAAAGTCCTTGTCGCCGCCGGACGGCATATTGCTCTTGCCGCCGCTTTCTTTATAACGCCAGTGCGCAGCAATACCAAACTCAGAAATGCGGTGCATTTCAAAAGTACGGATTTGAATTTCCAGCGGCTGCCCGTTATGGTACAGCACGGTGGTATGCAGCGACTGGTACATATTGGATTTCGGCACGGCAATGTAGTCCTTTACACGCCCCGGAATCGGGCGCCACAGGCTGTGCACAACGCCCAGCGTGCCGTAGCAGTCCGCAACGGTATCAACCAGCACGCGGATGGCCAGCAAATCATAAATTTCGCTGAGCTCTTTATGGTCACGCTGCATTTTTTTGTAAATGCTGTAAAAATTCTTCGGGCGTCCCTGAATTTCACACTTAATGTGCTGCTCGTCCAAATGCTCTTTAATTTCCGCCATTGCCTCGTGAATCATGGCTTCCCTTTCGCGGCGCTTTACTTTAACCTGTTCCACAAGGTCGTAGTAAATTTCCGGCTCCATATAACGGAAGGCCAAATCCTCAAGTTCCCACTTAATAGTGTAAATGCCGAGGCGGTGTGCAAGCGGCGCGTAAACCTCCATTGTTTCGCGCGAAATGGACTGCTGCTTATGCACCGGCATATACTTCATGGTGCGCATGTTGTGCAGGCGGTCGGCCAGCTTAATCATAATAACGCGTATGTCTTTGGCCATGGCCAGAAACATTTTGCGGTAGTTTTCAATCTGCTGGTCCTCTTTGCTGATGTATTCAATTTTGCCGAGCTTGGTAACGCCGTCTACAAGGTCTGCCACCTTCACGCCGAACATTTCCTTTAACTGGTCAAGCGTGGTTTCGGTATCTTCAACAACGTCATGCAAAAAAGCTGCGGCAAGCGTGGTTTCGTCCATTTGCAGCTCTGCCAGTATCGTGGCCACGCCCAGCGGATGAATAATATACGGCTCGCCCGATTTACGGCGCTGATTGGCATGGGCTTTGGCAGCTACGTCATAGGCCTTATGTACAAATGCCACCTGGTTATCATTAAGATATTTTTTTATCATTTCGAAGAATTCTTCGACGCTAATTACATGTGTTTCCGGCATATAACCACATCCTTACCCAATCAATTTCCGTGCCCGCCCGCTATTACCTGCGGAGAGGCAAGCATATTGGCACGGTACTGCCTGTAAATCCTACGGCCGGTTTCTTCAGCCTGCCTGAAGGCAGGAGAATTTTCCAGATTATTTTTTCTGACGGCGGCCATGCTCACCTTGCCGCCGCTGCGGTTGATGAAATTCAGTTCTTCAAACACCGTTAAATAAATTTCCTCCATGCCGCATTCGGCAATAAGCACGGCTTCATCAGCAATTACTTCTTTTTTCAGGCGGCAGGCCATTTTTTTATAGGCTTCCGCCAGATGCAGGCGGTTGGGGCAGCGCCTGAACAGCACTTCAACCGCATTATCGTAATCAACATTATTATACAACAGAAATAAACTGCAACCAAGGCTGCCTTTTTTTAACGAGGCTGCAAATCCGGCAACATCGCACTCCGGCAAATCATACAGCACCACGGTGCGCGCCGCATCGCAGCTGCCGTATTCCCTTACAAACGCTGCATCTATATCCGTATTTTTCAAAAAGGCTTTTTTATCGTTAACATAAATAAGTATATCACTTTCGGTTTGCAAAAGTTTTTTTACAAAGGCCTGCTTGTTAATTTCTTCGTGCCGGTAATCGTAAATTGCCAGCTTCTGGGCAAAATCAACAACCTGCAAATTAACGTTTTCCTTATCCTGCCATACATTAATTTTCGGCATAAACACCAGGTCTGCCTCCGCGCCGCTATACATGCAGGGGTAATTTTCCGCTCCGCCCCACATCAGGCACTGGTAAGGCTGCCCGCCGTACAAAGCAGAAAAACGCAGATGCGTATTTTCCGCACCGAAAATTTTGGCATAACGCACCGCAGCGCCCTTAAACGCAAACAGCGGCGCCGGGTTGCTGCTGCCGTACGGCTCCAGCAGCTTAAGTTCGTTTAAAAGCGGCACATCAAGCACGTAATCCTTATCTACCAAAAGGTCTACGTTAAGCACCGGCAGGTAATCTTCCGGCTTTAAGGTACGCGCCACCTCCGCGCGGAACTGCCGCTTAAACTCCTCAATATTTGCCGTTTTTACCGTCAGCCCCGCCGCCTGATGATGCCCGCCGAACTGTACCAATAGCCCGCTGCACGCATCAATGGCACGGTACAAATCAAGGCTCGGTATGCTGCGGCAGCTGCCCTTGGCAACCTCGCCGTCAATGCTTATAAGTATTACCGGCAAATGGTACTTATCTACCAGGCGCGACGCCACAATGCCGATAACGCCGGCGCGCCAGCCTTCTTTCGCCAGCACAATCGCCGTATCAATATGTTCATACTGCGCCAGCATTTTTTCGGCATCCATAAAAATCTCACGGCTTATTTTCTGCCTCAGCGTGTTTTCTTCGTTCAGTGCTTCGGCAATTTCCGCCGCGCGCGCCTCATCCTGCGCCGTTAAAAGCTCCACCGCCAGCTGCGCGTGCTCCAGCCTGCCAACGGCGTTAAGCCTCGGCGCCAGTATAAAACCGATATTTTCGGAGGTTATATCCTTAACCGGGCAGCGGCTCTTTTCTATCAGCGCCTTCAGCCCAATGTTTTCCGTTGTTTCCATCTTTTTAAGCCCGTGCTTAACCAGCGCGCGGTTTTCGCCCCACAGCGGCACAATATCGGCCACTGTGCCCAAAGCCACAAACTCGGTATTGCCGTCCCACAGCGGCTTATCCGGAAAGCGCATTTTATAAAGTGCCTGGCACAGCTTAAAGGCCACGCCCACGCCGGAAAGATGCTCAAACGGGTAATTGCAGTCCTTCTGATGCGGATTTACCAGCGCATAAGCCTCCGGCAAAACCTCCGGCGGCGTATGGTGGTCAGTTACCACAATATCAAGCGTTTTTGGCGCGCCCGCAATTTCCTTTACCGCGCTGATGCCGCAATCCACCGTTACCACAAGCGTTGTCCCGGCTTCCGCCAGATGGTTCAGCGCGTCAATATTCAGCCCGTAGCCTTCGCTTTTGCGCTCCGGTATGTAAGTGTTAACGTCTGCTCCGCAGTCTTTTAAAAACAAATATAAAAGCGAGCTTGCGCTGATGCCGTCCACATCGTAATCGCCGTAAACCGTAATGCGCTCGCCGGCATCAATGCCGCGCCAGATGCGTTCTGCCGCTTTGGGCATATCCTTCATTAAAAACGGGTCGTGGTAAGGCTCGGCGCTGCCGTATAAAAACTCACGCACGCTTTTGGCATCTTTTATGCCGCGGTTCAGCAAAATACCTGCCACCAGTGGCGAAACGCCCGCCTGCTGCGCCAGTTTTTCCGCTTCTTCCCTGTTAAATTCGTTAAACTGCCATATTTTATGTTTCTTCATGCTTTGCTATCAGCTTCTTCCGCAGGTTTTTCCAGTTCTTTATTGCGCTGGCTGTGCATAAGCATTTCTTTTTCTTCTTTTAATTTGGCATTTTCTTTTTTCAGCTGGTCAATTTCAAATTTCAGGCTCTTGTTATACAAATAGTGCTTGGCTTTCAGCATCAGCGTAAAAAAGCCCATCGCCAGCGCGCCCAAAAGCGCAGCGCCCAAAATTACCACAACAAGGCTGGTCTGCACCGTCCACATCAAAAAGCCAACCGTTACATCAGCAGCGTTCTGCACTGCAAATACCGCCACAATAATACTGATAATTAATGTAAAAAGCAAATACGGCATATCATCATCTCCCATCAAAAATTTAAATAAACTTATAAAGTATATTATTCGCTTAAACTATGCAAAATACCTGCCGCAGCCATAAACAGCGGCAATTTTTTTGCATATCGCCGCCAAAAGCTGCCGCATACAGTTACAAACTTTACAAAAACAAGCCTACATAAAAACGCCTGGCGGCATTAACCGTCAGGCGTTAAAAGTTTTATTTATTATCTGCCAAGCCAGGAGCGTGAAGATTTTTTACCTGCTTCTTTGTTTATTTCTACGGAAGAAGGAGCATACAAAAGCATATCGTCCTGCACTTTGGATACGCGCGCACCGATAATATAGCTTACACCGTTAAGGTAATCAAAAATACGGTTGCGCATTACGCAGTCCACAGCTTCAAAAGAAATCATCAGCGTGGAGCCGCTCATCAGCGCATCTGCATATTCACGCACATCGCTGAACTGGCGCGGGGTACGCACCAGAATATCCATATGCCCGGATTTTACAAGGCAAGGCCCGCCGTAGCCAACTTCTTCAGTATCTGTATGCCAAAACTTTAAAGCAGTGTTTTTTAAATCCATCTCCTGTGCCTCCATCCAAATTCATATTTCAGCTAATGTACTGTTAATACTTCTACAAAAAATTTTTAAATCCTGCTTTTGGCAAAAATTTATTGTTTATTGCGCGCACGCAGTCTGCCGCGTTCAACCCTGTCGAGGATTTTCTTGCGCATACGGATGCTCTTGGGTGTTACTTCTACAAGTTCGTCATCGTTAATGTGTTCCAGAGCCTGTTCCAGAGAGAAGGTTTTGGGCGGAATCAGGCGGATTGCTTCATCACTGCCGGAAGCACGCATGTTGCTGACGTGTTTTTTCTTGCAGGGGTTAACGTCCATATCATCTTCACGGCTGTTTTCGCCGATAATCTGGCCTTCGTAAACCTGTTCGCCCGGCACGATAAACATGGTGCCGCGTTCCTGTGCGTTGCTGATGCCGTAAGAAGTGGTTTCACCGGCTTCAAAAGCAACAAGGCTGCCGCGGGTACGGCCCGGAATATCGCCTTTATAAGGCGCATAGCCTGCAAACACGTGGTTCATAATGCCGTTGCCTTTGGTATCGGTTAAGAACTGGTTGCGGAAGCCGATAAGGCCGCGCGCCGGAATTAAAAATTCCATACGCAGGTAGCCAGCCATTTCGGTCATGTTCTGAAGCTCTGCCTTACGCAGGCCAAGGCCTTCCATAACGGCGCCCATAAAGTCCTGCGGCACGTCAATGGTCAGCGCTTCCATAGGCTCAAGCAAATTGCCTTCTTCGTCGCGGTGGGTAATAACCTTCGGTTTGCCAACCTGTAATTCGTAACCTTCGCGGCGCATGGTTTCAATTAAAATGGAAAGGTGCAGCTCGCCGCGGCCCTTAACAATGTAAGAATCCGGGCTTTCCGTTTCTTCAAGCCTCATGGCAACATTGGTTTTAACTTCTTTAAACAGGCGCTCACGCAGATGGCGGCTTGTTACAAATTCGCCCTCGCGGCCTGCAAACGGGCTGGTATTAACGGAAAATACCATGGAAAGAGTAGGCTCGTCGATGCTGATGCCTTCCAGTTTTTCGGGGTTTTCGGCGTCGGCAATGGTATCGCCGATATTAGCGTCGGCAAGGCCGATTAAAGCAACGATATCGCCTGCGGCAACTTCGTCAACTTCAACGCGCTTTAAGCCCTGATAGGTATACAGGCGGCCGATTTTAGCCTTGCGGTTGCTGCTATTGTCCATCAGCATAATGTTTTCGCCGTTGTGGATGGTACCGCGTACAACACGGCCTACAACGATGCGGCCTACATAATCGTCGTAGTCAAGCGTATTAACAAGCATTTGCAGCGGAGCTTCGGTATCAACATCCGGTGCGGGAATGTTCTCTAAAATTACGCGGAACAAGGGTTCCAGGTTGTCGCTTTCATCTTCCATAGAAAGTTTGGCAATGCCGTTGCGGGCAGAAGTTAAAACAACCGGAAATTCCAGCTGGTCGTCGTTGGCGTTCAGTTCAATAAACAAATCCAGAACTTCGTCAATAACTTCGTTTACGCGCTGGTCAGGGCGGTCGATTTTATTAATAACAACAATAGGTTTCAAATTGCGTTCAAGCGCTTTGCGCAGAACATATTTGGTCTGCGGCATAGGGCCTTCGTAAGCATCTACAAGCAGCAGCACGCCGTCAACCATGGTGAGCACGCGTTCTACTTCGCCGCCGAAATCGGCATGGCCCGGGGTATCGAGAATATTAATTTTAGTGCCGTTGTGCATTACAGCCGTGTTCTTTGCCAAAATAGTAATGCCGCGTTCACGTTCCAGTGCGTTAGAGTCCATAACGCGTTCTTCAACATGTTCATTGGCCCTGAAAATGCCGCTCTGTTTCAGCATGGCATCTACAAGGGTTGTTTTGCCGTGGTCAACGTGGGCAATAATTGCAATATTACGCAAATCGTTTCTTATCATAAAAGTCTTTCTTCCTCTCTTGCTGGCTGCTCACGGCAGCAGGGTAATGCTAAAAAAATAATAACGCCGCAGCTTCTTATGCGACTAATCTATTATATTATTTTTAAAAAGCAATGTCAACAAAACGCCGTAAATAAGCAGTAAAAAGGTTGTAAAACTCCCTTCCGCCCAAGCGGGATAAAAGAAAAGGCTTTGCCGTAAACAGCAAAACCTTTGCAAATTATTTAGTTTTAGTGCATTCTTTTACAAAATACAACGGGCGGCCTTTGGTTTCATTAAAAATGCGCCCCAGATATTCGCCCATAATGCCCAAAAAGACAAGCTGCACGCCGCCGATAAACAAAATGACGGAAATCAGTGAAGGATAACCGGCAACATCACCGCCGTAAATAAGCGTTTTAACAATGATGAACAGCATATAAATAATTGCCAGCACCGCAATGGCAATACCTATTATTGAAGCCAGACGCAGCGGAAAAATGGTAAAACTGGTAATGCCTTCCACTGCTAAATTAAATAATCCAAAATAATTCCACTTGGTTTTGCCTGCAATACGCGCATCACGGTCAAACAAAATTTCTTTTTTATCAAAACCAATCCAGCTAAACAAGCCTTTAGTATAACGCTGAGTTTCGCGCAATTCTTTTAACGCCTCAATACACTGCCTGTCCAAAAGTCGGAAATCACCCACATCAGGCTGTACCGGTATGCGGCTTACCTTCTGCAAAATTTTGTAATAAGTATGGCTTGACCACTTTTTAAACCATGTTTCGCCCGCCCTGCTTTTGCGCTTGGCGCAGACATCTTTATAGCCCTGTTCCCACCAGTACAACATTTCCTTAATCAGCTCCGGCGGGTCTTGCAAATCGGCGTCCATAACAATCATAGCGTCGGTATTTATATGGTCGATACCGGCAATCATGGCAATTTCCTTACCAAAGTTGCGCGACAAGTCAACATAATTTACACGACTGTCCTTTGCCCTTAAATCTTTAATTATTTTTAAAGTATCATCCCTGCTGCCATCGTTAACAAACATTATTTCAAACTGGTAGTTTTCAATGCTGTCCATTAACTCTTTAAGGCGCTCATATAACGCTGGCAAGCTCTCCTGCTCATTATAACAGGGAATTAAAATGCTAATTGTTTTCATGGCTGCACCTATTTAAACTTCACTAAAATATGTTTATTATCGGTTTTAATATCGTTTTATTATTTAAAATAACCCAAATGGTAATTTCTATTCATATTCTCATCAGGTTTTACACTAATTTTAATATTTTTAGAAATAATCCCATGTGAATAAAGAGTTCTTGAAATGTTACCACCCATATATTTGGGATGCGGCCAATTATCTCTATTATCACCTCTAGGAACAACTAACTGCATTTCAGTTTTTCCATTTTTATCTGCCGTAACTATTTGATTTATTAAATCATTATCAACATTCACACATTTGTACGGAGCTATATTTCTCATGTTTGACTCTCTAAAATGCTTATCAGTATTTAATGTAAAAATTCCAACTATAAAACATAATAAAGGTAAAACTGTTAATATTTTAGGCTGTTTTTGAAAAATATAGGCAATTGAAACAAACAAAATTACAAATACATAAAATAAAAAGCTAATAGCAACATTAGTATTTCCGATATATCCAGGAGAAGCTTTTGCCGCTATTAAAAGTACATATACAAAACTTAAACCAAAACAAGCAGTACTTTTTAAAATAATATTTTTATATAAATAGTCAATCCTGTTTTTCTCTTTACTTTTTAAATATAAAATAGCCGAACCTAAAATACTAAATAAAAATACTACTATAAATCCCTTAGAAGTTTGTTTTAATAAACCTATCAAGCAATTCAAAGTATCTTTTATAGGCAATTCTAAAATACTACGTCCTATTTGATTAGAACGTCCTCCATTAGCCTCAAATAACAAAGAAATCAACCATACACCTATTAAAGCTACCCATATACGATTTTGAAAGGCGAATTCTTTTAAATAGTTAAAATTTAAAAATTTATTCCCATATTTCTTCCAAAAATTATATAAAATTTCAATAGATATATAAGCAGTTAAAATAATTGAATGAAAAACATTAGAAAAAATTGCAAGATAAATACTTAAAATAAGTAATGCGCTTTTAAATAAATTAACTTGTTCAAGAAAATTTTTAAATCTCAATAAGTATAAAACAATAATCGAATTTAATAATGCTGGTAATGTATAATGAAAATAACAAGTTAAATTGGCGTTATAAAACATATATGTATTATTAATTTTATTCGACTTAAAAATAGAAAAATGTAAAAATAAAATAATTAAAGTAATACATAACACATAAATAGTTGGTAATTCAAAGTTATCTTTAATCACTCTATAAAAAAAGTAAAAATAAGCAGTTATCAATAAACTAAAAATAACAGCAGAACATAACGTGATAGATGCAATATAATCATTGGTTATCGGATAAATGAAAAAAGCAGAAATGTAACCACAAATCGGCATAAATGTTTCCGGTAAAATTTTTATAGGGTTCCATGTACCCCATCTCGGATATGCTCCTCGCATAGCTGAAAGATTTATCCAATCGTCACCATCATATACAACTAAAGGATGTACATAAGAAAAAAATACAAAAAATGTAATGAAACATAAAGAAAAGAATAAAATTTCTAAATTGATTTTTTTAATCAACTTTAATTTACCTACTTTCTATTTTTAGATGTTTACTAATCAGATACAGTTAATAGTTTAGCGCAATTTGCGCTAAACTTCAAGATTTCTTTTTCTCAAACTTATAATGTACTTAGGTGAAGTACATGTATAAACGAATAAGAGATTTACGGGAAGACCGTGACCTTACACAAAAAGAAATGGCAGAAATTCTACATTGCTCGCAGCGCGTTTACAGCAACTACGAAAAAGGTGAACGCGATATTCCTACTGCCATTCTTATTGCCCTTGCCCACTTTCATAACACTACAACGGATTATATTTTAGGTCTGACCAATAAAAAATAAGGCTTTGCTTTCTTTACCGATAAGCAGAGCCTTATTTTTCTGGCAAATTACAAAAACTCTCCCAAGTTTTACCTTGAGAGAGATTTTTATTTTATCAACACAATCAAAAAAGCAGTGCTACTATTGTAACACTGCTTGTATTTACCATTGGTGCCGAAGACCGGACTTGAACCGGTACGGGGATCACTCCCCGAGGGATTTTAAGTCCCTTGCTCTGCCAATTCCGCCACTCCGGCATGAATATGGAGGCGACACCCGGAATCGAACC
>ULTI01074058.1_pt1 | contig 11016 bp, 10 predicted proteins | sample 1957291 | NCBI WGS metagenome assembly ULTI01 (sample SAMEA4835725, study PRJEB28245) | human gut metagenome | biome: gut microbiome; material: fecal sample | place: Denmark | collected 2008 | reverse complement strand
ATATTATCGAACAGCAGGTGGAACAGTACATGGAAGTGTATAATGTTCCCAGAACAGCCGGAGGAACTGGCACAGAAATCGGAACTATTGGCCCAGGTGGTTCTGGTCAGGTCAGTAATATGTCTGATGAAGAAATCCAAGCAATTCTGGCAGCAACCAGCAACGGTAATTATACACCCAAACAACAAGCGCTCGTGAGTAAATTGCAGGACGCATTAAACAGTCCTCTTGGTCTGACAGGATATATGAAAAGTATTGGTTGTACTGTCGCCACAAATTATTGTCAAGCTTTCGTTGCAGATTTCTATTCTAAATGTGGTCAAGCGCGTATCAGCTTCGGCTCCGCAATCAACGCATATAACACAAGCGCTATTTGTAAGAAAGGACAGCAGGGTTACGATACGCCCCCTGATGGTGCATCTGTGTATATAGGCGCAAACCATGTTGGTATTTACATCGGCGGCTGTGTCATCGACAGCGTCTATGGACAAATTCAGGTAATGCCATTTGAAAAGTGGAAGAGCCAAAAATACTACCAAAGTGGTGGCGGCTACTTAGGTTGGGGCTTCAATGGATGGGATGTCTCGTAATATTGACCAAAACACAAAAATGTGGTATAATATATACATAGAAAGGAAGTGAGTACGCGATAATTCGCGTAAAATTATGAAAAAAAGAACAAGCCCTATTGCAATTGTTGCAGCAATCATTGCAGTTATCGTTATTATTCTTGTTTTTGTTGGTATGAATCGTCACAAAGATGATGTCAATCATCAGAATAATGAGTCCGTTACGTCGTCCGCAGAAAGCGAAAGCGACGGTTCAGACATGGCAAGTGCTGAAACTGCAAGTGGCATTGATAACAGTGACATTTCTACCTCGCTCCCCGGAAATATTGTAAAAGAAGTTTTAGAATCTGATGATACGAAAGATTCTGAGCGTGCGAAGGCGAATGTAGTTGCAGAAGCAACCAATATCCCAGACGGAAGCGACACTTCTTTCGTAGAATTCTCGTATGAAAATCCGGAAAGTTCTGATGTATTTCGATACGATAAGAGATACGTACATATGCTGGACAAATCGTACTTTGATTTACAAAAAGAGCGACAAGAGAAATACAACCTAACATTGGCATCGTCCAGTGACGGGAATCCATACATGGTTTTTGGCGGAAATTGCTACGTTTATGACGGAACAGATGAAAATGGCAATGCAAAAAAATACATCATTTCCGGTGCCGATGTGGTCGAATATGATGGAACATTGAATCCGTTTAATACGCATCCCATTCTTCGCAAAGAAAATACCTGTGAACGCATTTATCTTTTCGACGATGAAACAAAGAAAAACGAATTCTTGGAACGTCGCGCACAAGGAAAAGAATTTCTTCAAAACGGTTCAACTGACGATGAGTGGAAAGTCATTTTGAACGGAGAATATCTGCCTGATGCGTACCCCATTATCGATGATAACGGGAATTTAAACCTGTCTTTGGTACAACTGGCAACTGCCTACAATCCCTTGTTTACAAGAATAGATAAGAATTACGTTTATGTGGCTACTGATTGGGGGCTGTATTCTGTGCCTAGCACAGAGTCCGACCAAGCTACAAAGGGAAGCTGTGACTTCTCTAAAGATGAAGACGGCAATGATGTCTATTACGTCACCGATATGGGATTTGGCGGAGTATCTGGCTCGTATGGTGTGGCAGCTAAAGCACCCAAAACGAGAGAGTATTATTGGGTCACGCCGGATGATTTAAACACAATTCTTGGCTGGACAGTTTCCATTAAGGGTCGTGTTATCAGCGTGTGCAGCAATCCGCTTGATGATTCTGACTTGACAGGTGTTATTCAGAAAGTTTCTAAAACATACTACGACCTCAACGGAAACATCATCACTGACCAAGAATAAGACAAAACATAAATCGTCGTTTCTGTGAAAAAATCTATTCGTTATTTCGTAAAGAAAAACATATAGCATTTTAAAATCATTCGATATATACTTATTATAAGCGAATAGTATATAAGCACATTCCCCCTCGGAGTAATTCGAGGGGGATTTTTTTGTTGTTTTTTTACAGCAAGAGTGTACTTATGACATCAAATGAGGAAGATTACCAAATGAGTAGTTATATGTTGATTCACGGAGATTGCATGGATTCATTCGGGCTGATTCATGACCATTCTGTCAATCTCGTTCTGGCTGACCCGCCATACGGAATAACGCAAAACACATGGGATGTTGTGCTGCCATTTGATGATTTTATCGAATGCGACGGAAAAAATCTCAATTATGAGAAATATTTACTGCATTGCTTCAAAAAGAACATTCCCTACAAGGACGCCAACGAGGAATGGAAGAAAAGAAAGCAACAGGGAATTTGGTCACAACTGGACAGAATACTTGCCGATAGGGGAGTGGTGATTCTTTTCTCGGCCGGGATTTACACGAAAACATTGATGGAGTCTACTACGATTCCTTGGAGATACAATCTTATCTGGCAGAAGACGACTCCGGTTGGATTTCTTAACGCAAACCGAATGCCGCTTCGAGCACATGAAGACATTCTTGTTTTCTACAAGAAACTGCCGACCTATAATCCTCAAAAGACAACAGGACATCCGAGAAAGGTCTCAACGGTCGAACATAAACGAAATTCTAAGATGACAGAGGATTACGGGAAATACACAGCAAAAGGTTATGACAGTACCGAACGATTTCCCACGAGCGTGCTGACATTCGCTACTGATAAACAGAAATATGCGGCGCACGGCACACAGAAACCGGTGGCATTGTGCGAGTGGCTTATCAAAAGCTACACAAACGAAGATGATACCGTTCTCGACTTCTGTATGGGAAGCGGCTCGGCAGGCGTAGCAGCGAACAATACGAAAAGGAATTTTATCGGCATCGAAAAGGATGCCGATTTTTTTGATATTGCAAAAAAGCGGATAGAGCTTTGAGGAACGATTATGAGCTTTGATATACTGGGCAAAGACATTGCTGTATTATTCATATTGGCAGTGATATTCGGCATTGCTACATATTTTTATGTGTTGCACAAAGGGAAAAAGGAAAAAAGAACAGTAAGCGCAGAGGATAAAATTATTCTTGGTTTCGAAGTTCTTGCATTTTCTTTTACATTTTTTATCTTTTTTCCTTTAGTAGTTGAAGACGTGTTTGATGCAAATGGAAGCAATTCTGCCTTATGGCATAATCTCGCCGCAATAATTAGCTATGGTGGTGCAGCGTTTTATCTTTTCTGTGGTCAAATTAGTGGTGACTATTTTACAATACAAAAGTTTTTGAAAAAACATAAAAAACATAAAACAAGAGCTCAAAAAAAGAGATGGAAACGGAAAAAATAAGTCGAAAGCATTCTGTGCATTTAAAAATTAAAGCCGAGCAGTAAAGAAAAAGAAATATTCGACTCCTCCGATTGCGGCACTACAAAAAGCATTTCGCAGGCAAGGTCGTACTCTGCAACTGTGATGACCCGACATGGTCTGCTTTTTGGCGGTATTTCCACCTGAACTTCTCTGAGCTCGGCTTAAAGAAGCTGATTTCCACGCACTACGACCGCACCGAGCCCACCTACAAGATGGAGTACGAGGGTGGGGATGACAACAATGTGGAAGTCGGAGTTAAGACCCCGTTGGAAGGCAACGGTGACTTTCGGAATGCTGAGTGCATTAAACTGCTGGATGAGTGCGACATCGTGGTAACGAATCCTCCATTTTCCCTTGCGAGGGCTTACGTCCAGTATCTACGTGAACATAACAAGCAATTCATTATCATCGGAGACCTCAACTGGATTACCTACAAAGAGATTTTCCCGATGCTGAAAAATAACGAAGTCTGGCTTGGATATAACTCTGTGAAAGAGTTCATGCAACCTGATGGGTCAATCAAGAAGTTCGGAAATAAACTGTGGTATACCAACCTCGACATCCAGAAACGCCACGAGAAGCTGATTCTCTGGCAACGGTACTATGACGATGACGGGAATCCTCTGCCGGATGCAGAAGAACGCTACCCCCGCTATGATAACTACATGGCTATCAATGTGGATAAGGTTGCGGATATTCCGATGGATTATAAGCCATGTTGGTTCAAATGCGGCAACGCAGAAAGCTGTCCCTTTGCGCAGGAAAAAGGAATGCATGATGCTCCGGCGTTGTGTGAGCAACCTTGCAATGGCGCTATGGGCGTGCCGATTACCTATATGGACAAGCATAACTCGGATGAGTTTGAAGTTGTAGATGCAAATACATTTATCTCAAACGAAAGTGTCGCTCAAAAGCCGCATGGGCTTATTAAAGATAAAGATGGAACAATCACAACGAAATTGAGTGGGAGCAGAGAACAGTCTATGCTCGAATCCTCATCCGGACGAAAGTGTAACGGCATCATGGGCGTGCCAATCACATTCATCGACAAGTACAGTCCGGAGCAGTTTGAAATCGTTGGACTTGCGGCAGGAAACATCAGAGGTCTTGCCGGAACTGTTTCATCAACAGGAAAAGACGGACCTTACATTAACGGAAAACTCAAATACGGGCGCATCTTTGTCCGTCCACAAGTGTAATGGAGTTATGGGAGTACCTATTACGTTTTTGGATAAGTATAATCCGGATGAGTTTGAGATTATAGGGCATGAGCATGATGTAAATGGCGATGGCGGTGATGGTGTTATACGTGGTCAGTTTGAATATAATGGGCGTGGTTTTTATAAGCGTGTTTTGATTCGTAGGAAAGTAGATGCCTGACGTGAAGGTTATCACAAAAGCGCCAAAAGGAGTTTAAGTAATGAAGCAGATTGAATTCCCTACAATGAATGCAGATAGGCATTCACACATTACGTCAAGTTATCCGTATTCATCATTTGATTACGGTATGCCATGGGAAAATTATCAAAGCACATTTATTAAAGTACCTCATCCCGATACATGTCCATGTTGCAATAAAGTAATGTCGGATGACCTGAGTCCGATAATGGCAATCAACAACATCAACATCGGAGAAGAAAAATACGAAAAATGCAAAGTAGTATCAGTTTATAGATGTGCATCGTGTAATTCGTTGTTTGCAATTTGGAGTGAACATAAAGCAATCAAGCAAGACGAAACAACGCTGGAAGATTTATCATATACATGCAAAATACTTGCCATATTTCCTTTTGAAAAAGTTACAGTATTTACTCAAAACATTACCAATTTGTCTGCGGAATTTGTATCTGTATTTAATCAAGCTGAAATCGCAGAAGCGCAAAATCTAAATGATATTTGTGGTATGGGGTACAGGAGAGCATTAGAGTTTTTGGTGGATGCTTACATACGAAAAAATAGACCAGCAGAAACCATTGATGCGAACCTCCCTCTAAGCAAAAAAATACGCGATTATATTGATAACGAGAAAATTAAAACATTGGCACAAAAATCGGCGTGGCTTGGAAATGATGCCACACATATTATAAACAAACATCCGGACAGAAATATACAGGACATCAAAAAATTTATCAAAGCAATGACGACTATGATAGAGGCTGAATTTGCTTATGAAGATGCAAGTACCATAGAAAGGAATTGAACGACAATGAAAATCACAGAAACCAAAATCAAGGTATCCGACCTTGTAGAAAACTATTCGGATGACGGAGACGGTGGCGTATACGGCTACAACAATCAACTGACCGTACGTCCGTCCTTCCAGCGTGAATTTATTTACCGAGAAGAACAGCGTGCTGCTGTCATTGATTCCGTAATGAACGGGTTCCCGCTGAATGTTATGTACTGGTCCAAGACAGGCCAGGATTCCTACGAGGTTCTCGACGGACAACAACGAACGATTTCTATTGCTCAGTACATCAACAAGGATTTTCCTATCAAAATCAACGGCAACGACAAGTTCTTCCAAAACTTGACCAACGAAGAAAAGCAGGCAATTCTGGACTATGAACTGACGGTTTATGTCTGCGAAGGTACTGAGGCAGAAAAGCTGGAATGGTTTAAGCGTATTAACATCGCTGGCGAGGTTCTGACTCCGCAGGAACTGCTGAACGCTACCTATACGGGACCGTGGCTGGCAGATGCAAAGAACTATTTCTCGAAACGCAACTGTGTTGCTGCGAAGATGGCTGACGGATACCTGAAAGGCAACCCGATTCGACAAGAGTTGCTGGAAAAAGCACTGGCATGGATTGCTGACCGCGATGGCCTTGAATCTGGACAGATGTACATGGCAGTTCACCAGCATGACGAGGATGCCAATGACCTCTGGCTTTACTTCCAGTCGATAATCAACTGGGCGAAGATGCTGTTCCCGACGAAGCGGAAGGGGATTACGGATGCACAGGCATGGGGACTGCTCTATAACAAGTACCATTCAAAGCAGTACAACAGCAACGCTCTGGAATCTGACATCAAGAAGCTCGTGATGGACGATGATGTGACGAAAAAGGCTGGCATTGTCCCGTTCATCTTCTCTGACCGCACTTGGCGCGATGAAAAGCACCTGTCCCTTCGTGCGTTTACTGAATCTCAGAAGCTTCGCGCCTATGAGCGGCAGGGTCACAAGTGCCCCTTGTGCGTTGCAAATGGCATTAACACCGAGTACGCCTTTGAGGATATGGAAGGCGACCACATCATTCCTTGGAGTAAGGGCGGGCATACCACGGATGACAATCTGCAGATGCTATGCAAGGAATGTAATTCGGCGAAGTCAGATAATTGACGTACCGTCGTTGCTTTTGCATTGCAAGAAAAATGTAAAGTGAGAATTATTTTAAAACCTCCGATGTTACAGCACCGGAGGTTTTGCTTTTTTGGAGGATACAAAGATGGCAAAAAGCATTGAACCCGAAGTAAAAAATTGGTTTGCGCAGGCGTTGAGCCAGCACAAAACCAAATATTGCATTGAGCAGGGAACCCTCAATATTGAGATTGAAAGTGCCCTTAAAGCCGCGCCGTCTAAGAGTGGAGGAAACGGTTACGGCAGACAGGATTTTCAGTTAATGGTTAAAGACCCGACCACGCTGAAAAGTATCCCTGTCATGGTAGAAGCTAAGGGTACAAAAGGAAAACTGCTAAAGCTCACTAAACTTGGCGAGGTAGAGCTTGAAACATCATATCCGAAGGACTCCAAAGAAGGCGCTGCTAATCCGCATAAGGCAGGGGATACCTGCTATACCACAATTCAAAGCTATGCAGTGAATGGCGCTGTCTTCTATGCACGGAACATCATTGAATATTCAGATAGCTACGACGCTGCTATTGCGGTTGGTATCAACGGCTACGATGACACAACTGAACGTAAGTATCAGTGCGAGATTTACTATATTTCCAAAGAAAATGCTTTCGTCCCGAAAAAGCTGGGTGATGACATTCAGTTATTGTTCGAAAAAAACATTCATACCCTGATGAGAGCTGTAAACAGTGCTACTCTCACAGACGCAGAAAAAGAACGACTGACCAAAAACGCAGAAACTCAGATTGACGATAATCTGAAAAGGCTCAACCAGATGATGCACGATGGACTTCATATTGAAGCAAACTCTCGCGTTCACCTGATGGCAGGCATGATTATGGCGGGGCTTGGCGTTGAAGGTAAGGTTGCCGCTCTGGAGCTATCTGACCTACATGGGTATACTACTGCATCTGGTCACGATGGCAGAGTATTTATGAATCGCATTACAGACTTTTTGCGTGAACGTGGCTTACCGGAAGAAAAGCGCGAAATCGTTCTGAACAAGCTCAGCACTGTTTTCGTCAACGCGCAAGGGCTGTGGATACCGGAAAACGGAGTAAGCCGTCTGAAAACTTTGTATGCAGAAGTACAGCGCACGATTTTGCCATATGCAAGAACAAAAGGCAGCCAGTATCTTGACTTTACCGGGCGGCTTTTCAATGTTCTTACCGACTGGGTCACTATCCCGGACGGAGATAAAAATGACGTTGTCCTTACACCACGCTACATCACAAATCTGATGGCTCGTCTGTGTGAAGTAGACCGTGATAGCTATGTTTGGGACTATGCTACCGGCACGGCTGGATTCCTTGTTTCTTCTATGCGCCTGATGATTGAAGATGCGGACGCGCATATTGCGGACCTCCAAGAGCGCGAAATCAAGAAACGTGACATCCGCTGCAAGCAACTTCTTGGCATTGAGCTTCGCGATGACATTTACCTGTTGGCTGTACTGAACATGATTTTGATGGGCGATGGAAGCACCAACATTATCATGGGAGATTCCCTTAAATACGACGGAACCTATCAGCAGGGCGATATGAAAGGAAAGAAATTCCCGGCAAACAAGTTCTTGCTCAATCCGCCTTATAGCGCTCCCGGTAAAGGCTTTAACTTTGTCAAAAAGGCTCTTTCCAACATGACTACCGGAAAAGCCGCTGTGCTAATTCAGGAAAATGCCGGAAGCGGTCAGGGTCTGCCTTTTACAAAAGAAATTCTCGAAAGTAACACGCTGCTCGCCAGCATCCACTGTGCCGATATCTTCTGTGGCAAGGCGGGCGTTCAGACGGCAATTTATCTGTTTGAGGTTGGCAAGCCTCACGATGTCGATAAGGAAGTTGTCTTCATTGATATGAGCAATGACGGCTACGCACGTCAGAATCGAAAGAAAGCCTCATCCGATAAGAACCTCCAGAATAAAGACCACGCAGTAGAACGCTACAACGAAATCGTCGATATTATCCTCGATAAGCGTAAGAAGACCGATTACTACCGTGAAGGACAGGAAGTTATTCGTGATACTATCTCGCTCAATGGCGACGACTGGACCTTTGCAAGCCACAAAAAGATTGATACTACCCCGACCGAGGAAGACTTCAAAGCGGTTGTTGCTGCATATCTTTCTTACCGTGTTAAATGTCTAATGGAAAACAAGTAATTTTAGAGGTGCATATATGCAGATGAAGGAATATAGAATTTCTGACCTCTTCGAAAAAGTAGAGGTACAAAAAATCCAAGGGAAAGCCAATGATTTCCCGACAAAGAAGGATGACATTCATACCATTCCGCTGCTCACGTCCACCGGGTCCAATCAAGGCTTTTCGAGATATGCAGCAAAAGAGGACTGCCCGATAATTCTTCAGAATGTTATTTCTATTGTATCGAACGGCGATGCGGGTGCCACATTCTATCAAGGGGAGCCGTTTGCTGTTTTGCAGGACGCATATGCTATCCAGCTCAAAGCTAACAAGATGACCGAAGCAATCGGCTTGTACCTCACTGCTACCATCCGAAAAGTCATCTACGACACCCACGACTGGCTAAACAAGGTTGGATGGAGCAACATTAAAGACGATATCATCACGCTTCCTTCTGTTAGGGGGTGGACGAGATGAATAATTTCGACACCTCTGCGTGGAAAGGATTTGAATTGCAAGATTTGTTTGATTCAATAAATGGAAATGTAGATATAAAAAAAGAAGATATTAACGGAAAAGGAGCCATTGTAGTTACAGCGGGTACAGCAAATAATGGAATTTTGGGGAAAACCGATATAGAAGCGTCTATTGTCCCAAGTAATACAATTACAGTTGATATGTTTGGAAATTGTACTTACAGGGATTCATCATATAAAATGGTGACACATGCTCGTGTTTTTGCATTGATTCCTAAATATGCAATGTCCAATGAACAAATTGGACTATTTATTGTTACCGTTTTAGGAAAAATGATTCAGCAATATTCTTTCGACAATATGTGTTCATGGAACAAGATAAAAGCACAAAAAATTTCCTTACCATCAACTGAAATCAATGAGCCGGACTGGAACTATATGCAGGAGCGCATTGCCGAGTTGGAACAGGAGCGCATTGCCGAGTTGGAACAGTATTTGATTGCTACCGGAATGAATGATTATGAGCTAACCGAAGAGGACAAATATATTCTGGCTACCAAGCTGACCGACGTGGGGGCATCACAAAGCTCGGAATCTGGAAGTGGCTGCTGGAAAGAAGTAGATAGATTTGCATTAACGGATTTATTTGAAATTTCTACAACTAAAGGATTGGACAAAAACAACATTTCATTTTGTAATGATGGCAAATATGATTTTATAGGAAGAACATCATTAAATTGGGGAATACAAGGACATTTAGAAAAACAGAATTATTCCCCATATCCCAAAAATTCATTTTCACTTGTACAAGTTGGAGCGACATGTGTTTTATGGCGTGAGAAAGAATGGTATGCTTCTCAAAATATATTTTTAATGATTCCCAAAGACCCCAAAATAAAAAAATCATTTTTATATATTCAAGGCGTACTTAACAAACAACTAAAGAAATACGGAGCATCTTATAATAGTTATCCAACACTCAAAAATTTACGAGAAACAACAATTTTATTACCGACTACAACTTGTGGACAACCAGACTGGGACTTCATGTGCAAGTACATTCGCGCCATCAAAAAAGTGGTTATCGCAGATGTTGTGAAGTATAAAGATGAAGTTATCGCGAATACGAAAATTGTAACGCAATAAAGGAGAATAAACAGAAAAAATGAATGAAATGTCAAAAAAAGAGATTATTGAGTTATTCATAAAAACGTTATTCAATTGGTTTTCGGAACTTATTGAAAACAAAAAGAAACCACGGATAAAGGATGTAAACAAAATAGAAGAATATCCAATCATTTCTGCTAGAGTCGATGAAAAAACAAGAAGATTATTGACATATAATAAGGAGTTAGAAAATGTACCATATATTATCAATATTATAAATCACACAAATCATCCAATCGAAAATATCAAAATCTACTTTACTTATGATAGACTTCCATTTGCTTCAATTTCTGTTCTCAAAGCAAAAGAAGTATATCCATTTGAAGTAGGATTTATAACAGTAGAAGAACAAAAATCACCAAATGGAACACTTAGTTACAAAACGGATGCCTTAGTTGGAATCAACAAAAACCGCTTAAAAGATTTTACTCCGAATATAATAAAAGGAGAAAATAAATATATTATTGATTTAACCGATATACCACTAC
>ULTI01007902.1_pt1 | contig 11036 bp, 9 predicted proteins | sample 1957291 | NCBI WGS metagenome assembly ULTI01 (sample SAMEA4835725, study PRJEB28245) | human gut metagenome | biome: gut microbiome; material: fecal sample | place: Denmark | collected 2008 | reverse complement strand
CCGGCACCGCCTGGGCGGGCGGCGGCGGAGACCAGGGAGGCACCGGCGGAGGCGGCTCGGCCGCGCAGTTCTGGGCCTACAAGGACGACGCGACGGGCTCGTGGGGTTCCGCGACGGACCTGAACAGCGTGAGCCGCGCCATGGCCTGGAAAGGCGTGACCATGGACGATTCGGCCGGCAAGGCCGCCAAGGCGTTGAGCGACGCGAACGCGGAATGCGTGGCCGGCTTCCGCCAGAGGCATCCGGGCGAGGGCGACGGCGATTGCCGCGTCGTGGCCGTGGGCGCGGCGTCCGGCAACGGGTCCACCACCAGCGTGTGGAACGGGTCCGGCGTCTACGACGCGAAGATATGGAAGGACAACTGGTACAAGTACGTCGCACCGAACACTTACAACTACGCTGGATCTCAGTCTTATCACACCGGCGATGGCTTCAGCGATGATCCGTCGAACAGCGTCGACAAGATCATGGAACGCCATGTCGACTCGACCCGCAGCATCGTCGTGATCGTGCTCGACAAATACCAGCCCGCCCCGCCGAACTACACGCTGAGCGTGGCCACGAAGGCATCCGGCACGACCACCAAGGCCGGCGACACGCAGAACGTGGCGGACACGGTCACCACCAGCCGTAACGGCAGCTCGATCAGTGAGAACGTGACCGGCACCAGCACGCTCCGCTGGGCCGGCGTGGACGGCACCACCCACAACACATGGAACGGTGATACCGAAGTCACCGCCGAAGGCTACTACTACGCATCCGAGGACGAAACCATCCTCCAGCCCGTCGCACGCAAAGACGGCGAAACCGTCGACCAGATCACCAGCACGCTGAGGTGACTGTGAACGTCCCGAATCTTCCAGCTACTGGAAGATTCTTCCCGCTGACGAGCACATGAGCGCACCAAATTCTCCAGTGGGTGGAGGAATCTGCCCATTAACGGTTACGATCGCATGGTCGGCACATGCGAGAAGAATCAGTGGCATGACTGAAGCCGCACATGATGATTATCAGTTGCCCGAAGAATTCGAACACTGTTTGAAACTTGCCCCTGTACGCGATGCGCCTAGCGCGTTGGACCGTGTCAAGCAGGTCGTACGCATTCTGCACGAACCAGGCGGATGCCCTTGGGACGGCGAGCAGACCAACACGAGTCTGCTTAAGCCGCTATTGGAAGAAACCTACGAATACATCGACGCCGTGGAAACGAACGATCGCGACAACATGCGTGAAGAACTCGGCGACATGCTGCTGCAATCCGTTTTCCAAGCGCAAGTGTGTGCCGTGGATGCGCAGGATCCGTTCGGCATCGACGAAGTGTGCAATCGTCTCGTCGACAAGCTCATCACCCGACATCCGCACGTCTTCCAATCAGACGACGCTACCGACGCTTCCGCGCCAGCACCGGAAAATGCGCAAGATACGTTGAAACTGTGGGAAGCGATGAAACAGAAGGAAAAGCATCGCAAGTCCATGCTCGAAGGCATCTCCCACGCGCAAGGCGCATTGCCGCGCGCCACGAAAATCGTATCGAGAGTACACAAATCGCAGTATTGCGATCAGCTTGAAACAGCATTCACAACAAGCGCAAGTCAAATGGACGAACAGCATGATGGCGATCATCCTTACGCTGACGAAATCATCGCCATCATCCGCAAAGCGCAACGTGACGGCGTAGACGTGGAATCCGACCTGCGTTGCCGCCTGCGCGACATAGAATCCGAAATCGAACATATCGAAAGGACCATGAACCATGAGTGACGTCAAAGCACTCGACCCTGCGCTGCTCAAACAGTATTCCACAGACTTCAACGCTGACCGCGCCAATCTGGTGGCAGCCAACGCGGCAGTATCATCCGGTGTGCTCGCCGCAGCCACCGACTATAAGGGCGAGCGCGTGCTGCAGAATGATTTCTCCATCGAGCTGAAGCAGGGGAGTATCACCAATCAGCGTAGTTCGGGGCGTTGTTGGATGTTTGCGGCGCTTAATACGTTGCGTTATGAGTTGATGCATCGTTGGAATTTGGAGGATTTCGAGTTTTCGGAAACCTACCTGTTTTTCTGGGATGCGATGGAGAAGTCGAACACGTATTTGGAGAATGTGCTTGCCACGTTGGATGAGCCGCTGGATAGTCGTGTGTTCGAGGCGATTAATTATGGTCCGGCCGATGATGGTGGTTGGTGGCAGATGTTCGCTGATTTGGTGAACAAGTATGGTTTGGTGCCGAAGAGTGCTTATCCGGAGTCGGCTAATTCGAAGAGTTCGGATGCGTTCAAGCAGTATTTGAATACGAAGCTACGTGAGTTCGCGTCCGATTTGCGTGACCGTCATACAGCTGGAACGTCGTTGGATGAGTTGCGTGCGTTGAAGAATGCGGATATGGCTACGGTGTATCGCATGTGTGCGATTGCATTGGGTGAGCCTCCGGAGCGTTTTGATTTTCTTGCGCGTACGAGCGATGACAAGGATGACGGCAAGAAGAAAACCACGGGGGAGGGGCCGTCTGAAAAGGCTGCGAAAACCGGTAAGGATGAGCGTCCGCAGATTCGTGAATTCGGTATCACTCCGATGGAGTTTTATAAGAAGTACGTGCCGGTGGATGTGAACGATCTGGTCACGCTATGCAATGTGCCGATGGAGAGTCGTCCGTTTGGCAAGCGGTATCGTATTCGTTTTTCCGCCAATGTGGCGGAAGCGGGTGATATGGAGTTTGTGAACGTGCCTCTTGACGTGTTCAAGAAGGCTGCTGTGGACCAGATCAGTGACGGTCATCCGATTTGGTTCGCTTGTGATTGCATGCAGTTCTCGTTGCGTGGCGATGGCTATTTTGATTGCGATACCGTGCGCGTTGACCAGCTTTTCGGTACGAAATTCACGTTCGACAAGGCCAAGGGATTGGAGTATGGCGATTGCCCAAGCAATCATGCCATGACGTTGACTGGCGTGAATTTGGATGCTGACGGGCGTCCGAACCGTTGGAAGGTGGAGAACAGTTGGGGCAAGGATAATGGTCAGGATGGCTATTATGTGGCGTCCGATGCTTGGTTCGACCGTTATGTTACCGAACTGATCATTCGCAAGGAGTATCTCGATGAGACCACACGCGAAATACTGGCCGATCAGCCGGTCGAGCTTGAACCTTGGGAGCCGCTCACCAAGCGAAGCCGGTGAAGGCTTGCGCATATCGCGCATGATTCGGTTTGATTGCAATAAGGAATGAGATAAACAGTGGAGGGCGTCGATTGACAGATTCGGCGCCCTCCACTTATTGCAGTATTTAGTCATTACTTAATTGCTATTCGGCAGTACCAAGGCATGCTTCGAAGGAACGGCGGGTGAGGCGTCCACGGTTGACGACGCCCACGAGCTTGCCTTGTTCAACCACCGGCACTTTCTTGTACTGCTGATAGCCGAACATCTGGCAGACTTGCGCGATATTGGCATCCGATTGCACAGTGACGGCCGGCTTTGCGGCAATAACCATGACGTTCATATCAAGCAGTTCTGCGTGAGACAGTTCCGGGAATTCGCCGCGGGCCATGCCAGTGACCAGCGTGGAAATGTCGGAAACCGGCGCGTTGTCTTGTGCGAAGCGGCGCAGTACGTCGCTATCGGAGATGAAGCCGACCACGTGGCGTTCGTCATCGACGATAGGCATGCCGCTGATGTTCTTTTCCAACATCATGCGCACTGCGTCACGTACCTCGGCATCCGAGGCTACCGTGTAAACGTCATGCTGCATCACATCGGCAACGGTCTTGACATCCAAAGCGGGAACATGCTGTTGCGCGGACTTGTTCCATCCGGCGGCATCGCCGATGGCGTGAACTATCTTGCCGGACAATGGTGCGACGATCAGCATCTGAATCGGCAACGCGATGGTGAAATTGTAGGGGAACATGCGCCAGAATCCCGTGAACGCGCCGAATGTGAAACCGAATGCCATGATGGCGCCGAATACGGTCATCAGCACCACCATGAGGAATTTGACCGTGATGCCTTTCCATACCGCACGGTCGGTTGCCGCGCAGAATGTATTCATAATCGCGCGGGAGCTTGGCGTGCAGATGCACAAATCGCAAATCATGCCGACCACGTAGGCCAACGGCCAGTCGAACAATGCGTAGCTCCACGCCGCCGCACCGACGTCACCGATACGTACGCCGTAATTGAGTGCCGCCATCACATAAATCATGATCGCGGACATGATGAAACTGAAGAGAATGCCCTCCTTGCCGTTACGTGGCATGGAACTTCCTTTCGCTATGCGTTCGATGTGTTGCTGCATCGGCCCCTCTGGTCTGTTCCGCACGTCATGTTCCAACAGGAGCGCGGAAGGCTAGGGGGCGCATAACGAAATCCGAAAAGGTTCGGACGATCGCAATGGCGACTTCCTGGCAAACGAATCGACTCAAGCCCTCAATGGGCATGCAAGATGCGATTCATGAGTCGGGGCCGCTTGCAAATCACAGATTGTTCGCAGACCCCAAGACAAATACGGAAATACCGAACGTGCTCGAAACGCATGTGGAAAGAAAAAGCCGGACGTTTTCGCGTCCGGCATAAATACAATCCGAATAAAACTCGAATTACTCGGCTTACTCTTCGGCGACCAATTCCAGATAGGAATCGTTCCACAGGTCTTCGTCGCCGTCAGGCATGAGCAGCACACGTTCAGGGTTCAATGCCTGCACCGCACCCTCATCGTGGGTGACGAGCACAATGGCACCCTCATACTTGGCGATGGCCTTGAGAATCTCATCGCGTGAGGCCGGATCAAGATTGTTGGTCGGTTCGTCAAGCAGCAGCACGTTCGCACGGCTCGTCACCAATGTCGCCAACGCCAAGCGGGTCTTTTCGCCACCGGAAAGCACGCGAGCCGGCTTCAACGCATCATCCCCGGAAAACAGGAACGAGCCGAGAATCGAACGCGCCTGCGTATCATTCAGTTCCGGAGCCACATGAATGAGGTTTTCCAACACTGTGGCATTCAGGTCAAGCGTGTCATGTTCCTGCGCGAAATAGCCGATTTTACAGCCGTGACCGTAGTCCACGGAACCGGTGTCCGGCTCTTCCAAATGCGCGAGCAGACGCAGGGTGGTGGTCTTACCAGCACCGTTGTATCCCAAAATCACCACACGCGAGCCCTTGTCAATAGCCAGATTCACGCCGGCGAATACAATGTTCGAACCATACGCTTTCGACACATCCTTCGCCATGATCGGCGTGCGACCGCACGGAGCCGGCTCCGGGAACCGGATATCCGCCACTTTCTCCTGCTTTTGCGCTTCGGACGTGTTCTCGAGAAGTTTCTCCGCACGACGCATCATGTTCTGCGCGGCCACGGCCTTGGTCGCCTTCGCATGCAGGCGGATACCCTGCTGCATGAGGCGTTCCGCCTTCTTCTCGGCCACTTCACGTTCGCGACGGCGACGTTCCTCATCAACCACGCGCTGATGCAGGTAGGCTTTCCAACCAAGGGAATACATGTCGATCTGTCCGAGCTGCGCATCCAGATGCCATACCTTGTTCACCACTTCGTCCAACAGTTCGGTGGAGTGGGAGATGACCAGGAATCCACCCTCGTATTTCTTCAGGTATCCGCGTAACCATTCGATGGAGTCGGCGTCCAAATGGTTGGTCGGCTCGTCAAGGATTAGCGTATCCGCGTCAGAGAACAGGATGCGGGCCAATTCGATACGACGACGCTGGCCGCCGGAAAGCGTACCCAATTGCTGGCCCATGACCTCCTGCGGCAGGCCAAGGCTTGCCGCCATCGCAGTTGCCTCGGACTGTGCCGCATAGCCGCCGGCCTTTTCGAAATCCTGCATGGCCTTGTCGTAACGGTTCATCGCTCGGGTCATGACGTCCGGATCCGGATCGGTCATCTCCTTTTCGGCCTTGCGGATACGACTGATGATGGAAGCGATGTCTCGCGCGCTCATCATGCGGTCGAGCGCGGTCTGTTCCGGATCGGCAGCATGCGTGTCCTGCGGCAGATAGCCGAGCTTGCCCGATACACGCACTTTGCCGGCGGTGGGCAGCATGTCGCCGGTGATCACGCGGGTGAGCGTGGTCTTGCCGGCGCCGTTACGTCCGACCAGACCGATCTTGTCGCCCTTGGCGACGTGGAAATTCGTGGGATGCAGCAACGTGCGCGCGCCGATCTGAATCTCAAGCTCCTGCGCTTCAATTGCCATGCCTCAACACCTCTGCACTTTCGTTACTGTCGTTCCAAACTGGCTGTGCCGCACATAACGGCCTGCCCATCATTTCATAAGGCCAAACGCCAATCGAACATCATACCGAACGCCTGTAACCACGTGAATCCCACCGCGTGGTACGCAATCGCAAATGGAATAGATTGCGCGGAAGCGTAACAATCAGATTATTCTGGTGAGCAGGCAAATTCGGAAGGGAGCAAACATGAAGAAAGCTTTGATCATTGTGGATGTGCAGCCGACATTTTGCGAAGGCGGCGAACTGGGTGTAGCCGGTGGCAATGCCGTCGCGGAACGTATCGCGGATTACGTGAATGCGCATCGCGGCGAGTACGAATACATCGCAACCACGCAGGATTGGCATATCGAGCCCGGCTCACACTGGTCGGAGCAACCCGACTATGTGGATACGTGGCCCGTGCACGGCAAGGCCGGCACTCCCGGCGCCGAACTTCATCCAGCGATCGCCGCGCTGCATGTAGAGCATCATTTCAAGAAGGGACAGTATTCGCCGTCATATTCGGGGTTCGAAGGATACGAGGATAATACGGATTCGATTCCTTCCCGCGAACAGGTCGCCTCTGACATGGCTACAGGGCGTACGCTTGTCGTTGCATTGGAATCCGCGGGTATCGAATGCGTCGACGTGGTTGGCTTGGCCGAATCGCACTGTGTCAAGGAAACCGCGCTGGACGCCCGTAAGCTTGGACTTGAAGTGCATGTCATCGAAAACCTGACCGAACCGGTCAGTGAAGAACTCGGCATCGCAGCCCGCCAGCAAATGCTCTCCGCCGGCGTCATCCTCGACTAGTTTCTTGAGGAATGGGACAACGAATGGAGAAGGGATTGTTCAGCAGGCGTGTTTATGAGGTGGTGCGGCGCATTCCGAAGGGTAAAGTCGCCACCTATGGGCAGGTTGCGGCTTTGGCCGGAGCGCCACGCAACGCGCGTTTTGTCGGCTATGCCCTGCATTCGAATCCTGAGCCGGGTGTGATTCCATGTCATCGTGTGGTGTTCCGAGACGGCTCGTTGGCACCCGGATTCGCGTTCGGCGGTCCGGAAAGACAGCGGCTTCTGCTCGAAGAGGAAGGCGTTGTCTTCATCTCTCCGAAAGGTATGCCCGAACTAAGCGAGTCAGGCAAGATGAAAGACTCGAACGCCGGAGCTTCCGGACTGCGAGTCGATCTCGCCCGTTGTCAGTGGGACGCCTAGTCGCTTTCAATCCGTGTCAACCGCTTACGCCCCCAACGACATTTGCTTTATCCGCCGTGGTTGGATAATGGGTGCCTGCCATAAGGCGAAGAAAGCAACGGGGACGCAAAGGTGGAACGGCAAGGCATGTGGCAACAGGACGCACCAGGGGCGATATCGGTCGGAATGCCGGTTGTATCGTTGGCACCGGCTCCGCGAACCATGGCATAACATCGGCTTAAGTCGTTGGAAAATAGCGCGACACGCCGCGATTTGCGGAGTTGGCATGCTTCATGTATATTTTCTACTCGTTGCCCACCACGGTGGAAACAACTTGCGGACATAGCTTAGTTGGTAAAGCGCAACCTTGCCAAGGTTGAGACCGCGGGTTCGAGTCCCGTTGTCCGCTCCATTCGAAAGCTTCCGGAAGGAAGCTTTTTTCATATCCGACCGCAAATCCGGGCGTCATCCTCAATTCATCCCGACCGAAATCCGAACTGGAATCCTCCTCTGTTGAGAAAACGTTTGACCACAATGTGAACGTTCTCTTGAAAAGAGATAATCCATGCGAGAGGCTAGGAGAAGTTCCGCCAAAACAGGCAACGATGCCGGGGGAGAGCGGAACGGACGGAGGCAAAACAAATGAACGAGAACAGCGACATTATTTTCGTGCCGGACGATTCCGCCAGCCACGAGTGGACGGAACGGGACAGCGAACTCGTAGAGGAGTATGCGGCCCAGCTTATGAGCATGAGCATCTAGCCGGAAATTAGATGGGGCCGGGTTCCCTCTTCCATGACAGGAAAAGACGTCGCATTCGTACTGTAACTGCGGCGTCTTTTCCTTGTTTTCGTTTAGAATGGAGACTTGCCGCCAAGGCATCGAACACATGGAAAGGCGTATTGTTGGCTGAGATCAGACGGGAGATGGAACGGCTTCGACCCGTATACGAAACCGGTGTCCTACGGTTGCTGCTGCGTAACAATTCCATGCTGTACGTCGCGTTGTTGCGTTCCACGTTCGACCCGCTGACGGGGGAGCTGCCGCGCGAAATCGTCGAAGAACGGTTCGCGCGCAGTCTCAACCGGCTCATCGAAACCGGCGATTACACGCTGAAAGACGGGCAGACTGCGCGCGAGGCCGCGCATTCGGTCCTGCTTGACCTCGCCCGCGAAGGGGAAGGCGACTACGCCTGGCTCGCCAATTCCATGGACGTGGCCTCGCACCGCTACCTGTACCGTCTCACAGCGCGAGCGCACCGTGCCATCGAAGCGCTCGACCGGCTTGAGGACACCACGAAAGCGCTGTCCGGCGCGCAGGCCAACAGCATCATCATGGAAATCGAGCATGCTCGCATGCAGTTGACCGCCGATCCGCGCGAACGCATCCGCCTGCTGAAGAGGGACATTGAGGAACGGCAGAAGGAAATCGACGAGCTGGAACATAGCGAGGCCTTGGAAAAGCTCACGTCCGAACAGGTCGGCGACATCATCGGCGTGATTCACAACACTCTGCGAGGAGTGCCCATCGACCTGCGCGAGCTCGCCCTTTCCGAACGGGACAACGGCGACGCGCTCCGACGGCGCATGCAGGCCGGCGCCATGAGCGTGGAAAGCATCCTCACCGCATACCATGACGAATACCGACGTGCGTTCCGCGAATCCGACAGCGGACGTCGTTTCGAAGACGCGTTCCAAGTCATCGTCACCGACGAAGGCCGGCGCGAGATCGACGACGCGGTGCGGGACATCGCCAGAAACCCCTATTTGGATGGCGAGCCGAGCGTGCTGCTCAACCAGGTGCGTTCCGAACTCAAACGCATCTATGAAGGCATCGAGGACGTGCGCCGGCAGATCCGCACGTCCGACGAGGCGGTCAGCCGTCTCGTACGCCAGCAGACCGACACGAGCTACCGGACCATGCTCGCCAAACTCAACCAGCTGTTCGCAAAGACCAGCGCCGAAGCCAAAGCCCATCCCAATGACCAAAGCCGGCCCTACCATACGGACGCCGGGCAGGCGAAATTCCCGACATTGCCATCTCGTCCGGCCAGATCAATGGCGCGCGCCGCATCATCCAGCCTGAACGACGCCCCAGCGGCGACCATCGAAGCGCCGGACCTCAAGAACATGGTCGAAATATGCGGGCCGCGGCTGACGCGCATGATCAGGCTTATCCGCAGCAATCCGGTGACGACATCGGACGGCATGTTCGTGGACCTCGCGGCAAGCTTCAACCAGCTGCCGAAAGCCGAACGGAGGGAAAGCGAACTGGTCGGCTTCCTTAGCGCCCTGCGCACGCAGGACGACTCGTCATACGTGACATGGCGCTGCATATCGATCGACGGCAGCGAACGCGTATGGCGCACCAAACCCATTCTCATCACCGAAACGACGCTCGACGACATCATCGAGGAGAGATAAGCATGACGGACTATATCGAAGCCAACATCGAGGAAACGATCCTGACAGAAGGGGAGCCGGTATTGGAAGAGGCCGGCAGCCAGCAGGCCTCGACCGCGCTGTTCAACGGCGACACCGGCGACATGCCCGTCGAAGCGCGCATGGCCGCGATCGCGCTCAAACGCGAACGCTACATCGACGGCAGCCTGTATGACCTCGCCTGCGAGAACCGTGAGGTCGTGGAACGTTCGCTCAACAACGACATGCTCAGACTGGTCGACAACACGAAATACCGCATCATGTACGCGTCGCCGGTCACCGACTCGGAGACATGCATCCGTTCGTTGAAAACACGTATGAGCCTCACCCGCGAGGAGGCCGCCACGCTTGCCGCGCTACGCATCAAAGCGTTGGAATACGAAAACCAGAACGCCGAACCATGCGACTGGCTTATCAGCTTCGACGACATCCGCGCATTGCTCGCCACCGGCGCGGGATTCCTCACCGCCAGCAACGACGAGGAAGGCACTGCGAAGAAAATCACGTCCATCATCTCACGCATGCGCACCTACGGGTATCTCGCGCCGATCGAAGACGACGACATGTACGTCCTCACGCCACTGGTGCCCATGGTGCTCGACCGCGGCCTCGCCGACCAGTGGCTCGGATCCGAAACCACGGACGAGAACGCATTCGCCGACGGCCGCACCAACGCCGGCCCGGACGACAGGCCCATGGAAGACATAGAACAAGACGCATTCGATTTCAACACCGACGACAACCGTTTCGACGAGGAGGAACACTGATGGCAGACGGCATGAAGATCGTTTCCGACAAGTGGATGCTACAAAGCCGACAAATCGTCAACTGGGGCTCATACGGCGGCTGGCACGAATTCCGCCCATCCATGGACGAAACCATGCCGGTGACCCTGCTCGCCGGCGCCAGCGAATCAGGCAAATCCACACTCGTCGACGCGCAAATCTCACTCCTCTACCCATCCGGAACCCCCTACAACAAGGCGTCGAACTCCGGACGTTCGGAACGCAACGACTACACCTACCTGCGTGGCATGATCGGCGTAAGCGATAGCGAAAACGGCGAAACGCCGATCTTCCTGCGCGGCAAAGACGCCGACGGCACCCCACAGAACATCTGGGGCGCAATCGTCGACACCTACGTGAACAAAACCGACGGAGGACTGCTCTCCTGCGGCAAATT
>ULTI01060709.1_pt1 | contig 11090 bp, 10 predicted proteins | sample 1957291 | NCBI WGS metagenome assembly ULTI01 (sample SAMEA4835725, study PRJEB28245) | human gut metagenome | biome: gut microbiome; material: fecal sample | place: Denmark | collected 2008 | reverse complement strand
GGACCGCCGAAGCGGTCCCTGTCGATTATGCATGATGCGTTTTTGTCCGGGGGATCACTTTTTCCTGCCCAGGAAGAAAAACACCACTGCCGTGGCCGCAAGCGCCGCTGACACGCCGGCCGCCACAATCAGCAGGACCTGGCGATATTCCTTGGCGACCTGCTTGGCCTTGTCCCAGGTGCAGCCGGCTGCCTTACAGGTGCTATCCTTCACAAGCTTTGCCGCCGAGCAGCTGACAGACTTCACCAATCCCGTGAAAAAGCCCACCACGGCTTTACCCGTTTCGCACAGTGCATCCAGCACACGGCTGCCGGTTTCGCGCACGGTTTCCATGACTTGTTCCATATAGGTACACCTCCTATAGTATCTTTCTATTGCTATTATAAAACGGCGGGGGCAGGCCGTCAACAGTTTTTCGGTTACAATTTTCCTTGGAATTTGCCGCACCGGGTGACATAAAAAGCAGGATTAGGCGCATATGCTTGTCTATCACCATTTAGATCTATCGCCATTTACAGAGGAGGGCTTTGCATGAAAAAGCTTTTGCGCCGATGCACGGCGGCTCTGCTGGCCGCAGGCACCATCTGGGTGGTGGCGGCTACGGCAGAGAGCTCATCCGCCGCTGCAGCCGTCAGCGCTATGCGGGATTCCTTTCATCTGCAGCGGCTGCTGGTACAGCTGGAGCTGGGCGGTGCGGCCCGGAAGAAGGGGATGAATCTGTCCACGCTGCTGTGCCTGGGGCAATCACCCCTTTTGTGGGCGGCCTACGGCGCACTGCCGGAGGAGGAGCCGGAGCCTGTGCCGAAGCCCGTGGAGCCTGCGCCTGCGCCGCAGCCGACAGGGCCTGTGGAAGGAGATGCAGCAGCGGGGCTGACCTTTGCCGATAACGGTGCGCCCAGCCAGACGGTGATCCCCAGCTCCGGGAAAAGCTATACTGTAGCCGGGAACGTGTACATCAAAAACAGCTCCGATTACACCCTGGATCCTGCCGCCCTGGATGGGACCTTTCCGGCTAAGCTGGGCAGTGCCGATGCGCCCCAGGTGCTGATCCTGCACACTCACGGCAGCGAGGCCTACACTATGCCCGCCGGGGAGGAATACACCCCCAGCGGCAGCTATCGCACGGCGGATACGGAAAAGAACATGATCCGCATCGGGGATGAGATGGCGGCGGTGCTATCGCAATACGGCATATCCGTGCTCCACGACCGGCAGATCCACGACACGGACTACAACAGCGCCTACGACAAGAGCTACAGCAGCGCCGCAGCATATCTGGAGCAGTATCCATCCATTTCGTTTGTGCTGGACGTTCACCGGGACGCCATATCCGATGCGGAGGGCCGGCAGTACAAGGTGGTGAGCCAGGAGGACCCCCGGGCTGCCCAGGTGAGCATCGTTATGGGCAGCAGCTATGATAGCTGGATGGATAATCTGCGCCTGGCGGCAACGGTACAGGGGCACCTGCTGGAGCAGCACCCCACGCTGATGCGGCCCATTATCCTGCGGTATTACGGCTACAACCAGTCCCTGAGCACGGGGTCTATGCTGGTGGAGATCGGGGCGGCGGGGAACTCCCTGGACGAGGCCGTCTATGCCGCCCGGCTGTTTGCTGCCGGATTTGCCGAGACCGTGGGCGGGGTGAGCACAACGTGACATTTTGCCGGGCTCCGGCGGCACTTTGCCATTGCAAGCCGGGGCAGTATGTGGTAGAATGCTGAAAAAAGGGCGCAGCTTCCCGCGAAAGCTGCGATTTCCCAAAGGAGGATACATTTATGGCAGAGCAGATTCCCAGCGGACAGGAGCCGCAGCCGTCCGCCGAGGACGTGGTGGTATTTTCTCCGGAGCTGCTGAAGCTGGCCAAGCAGCGGCAGGAGCATCTGGAGGAGTGCCGCCAGGCCGCCGACGACGGTGACTGCGCCGCCGCCGTGCAGATGGGGAGGAACTATCTCTACGGCACCGGCGGCGTGCAGAAAGACCCGGAGCAGGCTTTTTACTGGTTCAGCCAGTCCGCCCCGGACGATCCCGTGGGTCTGTACTGGCAGGCTGTGTGCTATGACAGCGGCACCGGGGTGGAGGCAGACGAGCACCGGGCCTTTGCGCTGTTTCAGGAAAGCGCCGACATGGGCTATGCCCCGGCCATATGCGACCTGGGCGTGTGCTACGAAAACGGCCAGGGCACGGAAAAGGACATGGACCGGGCGATCTCCCTGTATGAAAAGGCTGCCGATATGGACTATCCCCAGGGCCAGTGCAATCTGGGGGCGCTGTATTATGCCGGCGTGGGCGTGGAGCAGGACTATGAAAAGGCGGCCCACTACTTCACCCTGGCAGCCGAGCAGCAGTTGCCCCGGGCGCAGTATTTTCTGGGCCTGTGCTACGAGTTCGGCAACGGCGTGGAGGAGGACGTGAAAAAAGCGGCCCTGCTCTACGAGGAATCGGCCCGGGGCCGCAGTCCCGACGGCATCTGCGCCCTGGGCGTGCTGCACATTCAGGGCAAGGGCGTTCCGGAGGACGAGGCCAAGGCGGCAGAGCTGTTCCGTCAGGCGGGAGAGCTGGGCCTTTCCCGGGGCTGGGTTCTGCTGGGCCGGTGCTATGATGACGGCCTGGGCGTGGAAGAAGACGCCCATGAGGCCGCGCAGTGCTTTTATAAGGCCGCGCAGGCCGGCAGTGTCGACGGTATGTATCGTCTGGGCCGGTGCTATGTCTATGGCCACGGGGTTTCCCGGAATGACGAGGAAGCCTTCAAGTGCTTCACCCGGGCGGCAGAGGCAGGCCATGACCGGGCCATGTGCTCTCTGGGTCTGTGCTATGAGGGCGGCCAGGGTACGCCGGTGGATCTGCCCAAGGCCGCAGAGCTGTACCGCCAGGCGGCGGAGCTGGGGAATCCGGAGGCCCAGTGCAATCTGGGCGTACTGTATCGCTATGGCCGGGGCGTTCCGGAGGATAAGGCCAAGGCGGCGGAGCTGTTCCGGCAGGCGGCGGAGCAGGATTTTCCCCGGGCGCAGTATTTCCTGGGGCTGCACTATGAGATGGGCAGCGGGGTGGAAATGGATGCCGCCCGAGCGGTAAAGCTGTACGCCAAGGCGGCAGAGCAGGGCTATCCCGATGGGATCCGCGCCCTGGGTGTGTGCTATGAAAACGGCATTGGGGTACCGGTCAGCCTGAGCCGGGCCATAGAGCTGTACCAGCAGGCGGCCGACCTGGGGGACACGGACGCCGCATACTTCCTGGGCAACCTGTATTTCTCCGGCAAGAAGGTCCCCCATGATTATGACCAGGCACTGGCCATGTATGAAAAAGCGGCGGCAGATGGTCATCCCGGGGCTCAGTGCCAGGCGGGCTACTGCTACAAGCGAGGCCTGGGGTGCAAGAAGGATGTGGACAAGGCCTTTTCCTATTACAGGCAAAGCACCGAAGGCGGCGACGAAACGGCTGCCTATAATTTAGGGTGCTTCTACGAGCATGGTGTAGGCTGCACGGAGGATCCTGCCAAGGCGGCGGAGTTGTATGCCCGGGCTGGCAGTTTGGGTCTCCCCATGGGGTGGAAGAACCTGGGCCTTCTGTATGCCAGGGGCCTGGGCGTGCCCAAGGATCCGGAGAAAGCCAGGAAATACCTGACCAAGGCGGCGGAGCAGGATGTGCCCGGCGCCGCCGAGGCCCTGCAGACCCTGACCCCGGCCAGGGCCTTCCCGGCCACCGCCTTGCGCATCGGCTGCCTGTTTTTGCTGGTGATTGTCGCCTTCCTGGGGATGGGACTGTGGGACGGCGTCCCCTCGGAGCGGCTTTTCAGCGGCGGCTTTGCCGCTGCCTTCGCCGCCTGTGCGGTGTTCATCCGCAGTAAGGTGGAGCAGCGCCAGCCGGAGCTGCCCAAGCCGCTGCGTATTCTGTATATAGTTTTGGGCGTACTATTGGTTCTGGTGGGTATACTGGTCCTGCTGTCCCTGCCCGGCAGCGGGGAGCCCATTACGGCAGAGGACTATTGGCTCGTGGGATGTGCGCTCTTGGGCGGCGGTGCGCTGCTGTACCGCGCCATGGGCAAGAAAAATAAGGCGTAACAAAATCAAACAGCACAAAAAAGGAACACATCCGGAGGATGTGTTCCTTTTTGCACACGGCAGCTTCATATTAAGACAGGATTTTTCTGCCTTACATGTTAACCTTAGCGGGGCAGACAGCGGAAGCTGTCAAACACTGCCAAGGAGAATGCTGTCCGGGGCCTGCACTGCCTTCAGCCAGGCATCGGCGGTACGATCCTGCCCGAAATTGCAATTTTAATCCAGTATATTTCCATCCGTGGAAAGAGTTACGACCTGCCACGGAATGAATTTCCCGCTGTTTTGCAGGGCTGTTTTCGCGGCGTGCTCCAATCCGCCGCAGCAGGGGACCTCCATGCGCACGATGACCACGCTTTTGATGTCATTATTACGAATGATCTCGGTGAGCTTTTCGGAATAATCCACGCTGTCCAATTTGGGGCAGCCTACCAGCGTGATATGTCCCTTCATGAAGCGCTCGTGGAAGGCGGCATAGGCATAAGCGGTGCAATCGGCGGCAATGAGCAGCTTTGCTCCGTTAAAATAAGGCGCATTCACGGGAACGAGCTTGATCTGTACTGGCCACTGGGAGAGGCGGCTCTGCATGGCGGCAGGAGCGGCCGCGGGCCCTGCCGGCTCTGTATGTCGGATCGTTTTCATCCGCGCACCGGGGCAGCCGCCGGGAAGGCGCATCCCCGTCTGCTGCATCCGCCGCTGCTTGTTGGCCAGCACCGCTGCCTCGTCATAGGCGGCAGCCTCCCGCTCCACAAAGGAGATGGCCCCGGTGGGGCAGGCAGGCAGACAATCGCCCAAGCCGTCGCAGTAGTCATCCCGCATAAGCTGCGCCTTGCCGTCTACCATGGCGATAGCACCCTCATGACAAGCGGCGGCACAGGCACCACAGCCGTTGCACTTGTTCTGATCGATTTCGATGATCCTCCGTTTCATTGCAATACCTCCTTGCTTTTGTGATTTGATTATAATAGAATTAAATCAACAAGTCGGTTGATTTTTCAACGAAAGAGGTTTTTATGAAAGATTATTTATCTGTAATCCGTTCGGCCCGGCTCTTCTCCGGCATATCGGAGGAGGAATTGACACCGATGCTCACTTGTCTCAAGGCCGAGAAAAAGGACTTCACCAAAGAGACCTTTGTACTGCGCACCGGTGATACAGCGGACGCGATCGGCCTTGTGCTGTCGGGAACTGTTCTGATCATGCAGGAGGATATTTGGGGAAACCGCAATATTCTTTCCAAGGCGGGACCGGGACAGGCTTTTGCTGCCGCATATGCCTGCGCTCCCGGCTCCAGGCTAAATGTGAGTGTTATGGCGGAAACACCTGTCACCGCGATGTTCATAAACGTAAAGCGCATTCTGGATGTGTGCCCGTCCGCCTGCTCGCACCACAGCCGGGTGCTACGAAACCTCCTCGGTGAGCTTGCCGAGAAAAACCTGCGTTTAGGCGAAAAGCTCACACATATGGGACAGCGTACTACACGGGCAAAAATCATGTCCTTCCTTTCCGCAGAAGCGCAGCGGCGGAGAGCCTGCGAATTTGAGATTCCGTTTTCAAGACAGCAGTTTGCGGATTATCTTGGCGTTGAGCGCAGCGGGCTGTCACAGGAGCTTGGAAGGATGAAAAAGGAAGGGCTCCTTGATTATCACAAGAGCCATTTTATCTTGCGGATATAGCGGCTTGATTCCATGAGGGATATATCATTGGTTGTGGAGTATTTGCTGATGGAGCTCGGTAAGAGGCAGAAACAAAACGGAGCCGGCATGGCTCCGTTTTGCATTGCTTCGGTGGTGGCTTCGGACAGCATCTGCGTGTCAGCCGCCGCACGGAGGAACAGGTTGGCCGTGTAGATAGGCAAACACGACAGGGGATTGGCCGCCAGTGTGCCGCCCACATAGGCCCGGTGCTTGCCGGTGGCCAGGCCCGCTGCTGTAGGACCATAACCGTCAATAGTTTTGTGAAAAAAGAGAGGGGGAGGACAAAAAACGGACGAAATTTATCGAAATTAAGCGGAGAGAGGAGCCTTTGGGGCGCTGGCTTAGCACAGTGGATATGATAAACATCGCAGATTCTGCATTTTCCCCCTTTTTTGTCCATTTTCTCCTTAGGGGCTTTACTTTGCGAAGAAAATAGAATATAATATAACATGCATTTACATGCCATATGGGCATTGCTACGCCCTGTAGCGGGCAAAATGTTGCATTTACATCTAAAATGAGGAGATGCAAGAGAAAAAACAAACGGTCACTTTTCTTTCTTGCTTGGCAGAAACGAACTATGGCTATAAAAAGATTCATCATTATGGCAGACGGGAAGATGAAGCGGTGGAATAATCAACAGGTTCCCAAGCATCTGCTCCCCGTCCACGGCGAGCCTATCCTGCTGCGCACAGCGCGGCTGGCCCAGCGCTATGCGCCGGAGGCACAGGTCATTATTACATCCCATAACCCCGACTATGAGGCTCCCGGAGCCGTGCGCTATGAGCCGAAAAGCAACAGCTGCGAGATCGACCGCTTTACCTGGGAGCTGATCGATGATGATGTCTGCTTCTTATACGGCGATGTGTACTACACTGAGCAGGCTATCCGCCGGATCGTGGAGATGCCGGTGAAGGCCCTGGGCTTTGCCAGGAACGACACGGAGGTATTTGCCGTGAAGGTGGCAGACGGCGCCTACCAAAAGGCCTGCATCCGGAAGCTGAAGGAGAAGGATCCCGCATGCCGTGGCTGGCAGCTGTATGAAATGGCCCAGCGGGATGGCTGTGCGGAGATATGCCGCATTGAGGACGAGACCACCGGCTTTAACACAGAGGAAGAATATCGGCGCTTTGCGGAAAAGGCGAATTGCTGACCGGACCGCCTGCGGCGAAATCCAAAAAAGAAAAGAAGTACATATATGGACGTTTTTAAACTGTATCGGAATTGCTTTAACCGCCTGCGGCTGTTTGTGCTGTATTGGCGGCGGATCGTGTTTGCCCCCAACCACATGAAGGTGGGCTTTTTTACAAAGCTGCGGGCCAATTTCTGCGGCGGCTTTTTGGCCGACCAGTGGGCGCTGTACGCCCTGGACGGGAAGAAAAAGAAAGAGTACCTGTCGGAGTTTGATTGGTATCGCTCCCGCTACATAAACGAGCCCTTTGACCAGATGCTCAACAACAAGGTGGTGGCCACGGAGGTGCTGCGGCAGTATGTCCGGGTGCCGGAGGTCTATCTGGTGAAGACCCGGGCGGGCATTGTGGATGCAGGCCACTGCACAAAGGACGGCGCCGTGGCCGTGGAGACCCTGCGCCGGCGCCGGGAGGCGTTTATGAAGCCCTTCGGCAAGGGCAAGGGCAACGGCGTACACCGCCTGCGCTATGACGGACAGGACTTTTGGGTGGATCAGGAGAAAAAATCCGCCGAGGAAATGAAGCGGTTATTCGAAAAGGAAAGCGAGTGGTATCTCTCCGAAACCATCACCCAGCACGCCTACGCAGCGGGGGTGTATGACAAGACCTGCAACACTATCCGCATGATCACCCTGCGGGATCCTGACAGCGGCAGGATCAAGCTGTTTTTCGCCGTGCAGCGGGTGGGCACGGCCAAAACTATCCCTGTGGACAACGCCAGCCAGGGCGGCCTTGTGTGCAAGATCGACCTGGAAACGGGGCGGCTGTCCCATGCAGAGTCCCTGCATACCACGCAGATTTATGAGGAGCATCCGGACTCCGGCATCCGTTTCGACCAGGTGGTGATCCCGGATTGGGAGCAGACCAAGGCGGAGATCGTGAGCCTGGCGGAGAGCCTGCCTTTTTTGCACTTTGTGGCGTGGGATGTGGTGAAGATGGAGGACGGCACCAACTGCGTCATCGAGGCCAATACCTCCTCCGGCGTGAATATCATCCAGCTTTGGGGCGGTCAGCGCAACGGCGAGCTGGGGAATTTCTACCGTAAGCACGGTGTCATCCGGTGACAGTGAGACCCTAAGTAAGAGACCCTATGGGAGGAATCAAAAATGAGCGAAAAAAACAATAAGACTATAAACGGGCAGAAGATCTTCTGCCTGGCCTGCATGGGCCTGATGGCAGTGGCCAGCGTTGTGCTGGTGATCATGCTGTTTACCTCGGGCCTGCTGAACAAGGGCATCGTGTGGGCCATCACCGGCGGCCTGGCGCTGCTCAACGGCCTGCACATCTGGCTGCAGCTGGGCAAGGGAAAGGTGCACGTGGGCAAGACCGTGTGCGGCGTCATCGCCCTTCTGCTGACGGCGGCCATGCTCGTGGCCATGGTGGCCGTGGGAAAGGTGTCCGGTGCGTTCCGCGACATCTCCAAGGAGCGGAAGGAGGGCATCTACGTGGGCGTATATGTCCGCACAGATGACCCGGCCAAGGAGCTGAAGGACGTGAGCGGCTATCTGCTGGGCATCGCCGCACAGCCGGATCGGGACAACACCCTGCGGGCCCTGAAGGACATGGAGGATGCCGTGGGCATGGTGGAGGAAAAGGAGCTGGACTCCTCGGTGGACCTGGCCTCTGCACTGCTGAGCGGCGATGTGGACGCCATGCTGCTCAACGAGGCATTTCTCGACACCCTGGAGGAGACAGACGGCCTGACAAACCTTTCGGATCAGGTGAAGCTGATCCATGAGTTTTACTATGCCCAGGAGCCGGAACAGGTGGTGCCTGCCAATACGAACGTGCTGACGGACAGCTATATTATTTATCTCAGCGGCTCGGACGCACGCAGCACGGATGTATCCGTCCGTGCCCGGAGCGACACGAATATTCTGGCGGTGGTCAACCCCGCCACCCACCGGATCCTGCTGGTGAACACACCCAGAGACTACTATGTGCCCCTGGCGAGGAACGGGCAGATGGACAAGCTTACCCATGCGGGCATTTACGGCATTGAGGAGTCCATTGCCACGCTGGAGAACCTGTATGGCGTGGATGTAAGCTACTATGCCCGCATTAATTTCTACGGACTCAAGGATATTGTGGACGCTGTGGGCGGGATCGACGTGGTTTCCCCCCTGAGCTTTACCCTGAGCACCAACGCCTGCTCCAAGTCCGGGGAGATTGACCGGGAAGTGGTGGAAGGTGTTAACCACATGGACGGCGCCAAGGCTCTGGCCTTTGCCCGGGAGCGCTACGGCTTTGCCGACGGCGATAACCAGCGGGGCAAGAACCAGATGGCTATCCTGCAGGCGCTGACGGCCAAGCTGACCAAGGCTTCGACCCTGGTGAATTATCAGAGCATCCTGGCGGCGGTTTCCAACAATATGACCACAAACCTCAGCTATGAGGATATAACGGCCTTGGTGCGCACACAGCTGACCAGCATGTCTGAATGGAAAATAGATACCTACGCCGTGACCCAGGGCAGCGGCAGCACCAGTCAGCCGTGCTACTCTCTGGGCGGAGCTGTGGCATGGGTCATGCCGCAGAACGAGGCATCTGTGCAGACGGCCCGGGAGATGATCCAAAATGTGCTGAACGGGACAGAGGATAGCCAATCGTAAGAGAACAATGGACAGAGATAGATATAGATAAGGAAAGGCGGAATCATGAAACACCAAGGGATGAGAAAACTGATGGCGCTCCTTCTTGCCGCCGTGCTGATGCTTCCGTGCGTGGCTGCAAGCGCCTTTGCCGAGCCGGCTTCGGGAGAGAACGGTTCCGTCGATGGGACAATAAACGTGGGAGGGGTGACTACTCCGGGAGATTCTGCGTCCGGCGGCTCTACTGATCCCGGTGAGGACCCGGATCCGGGTGTGAATCCGGATCCCATTGTGAACCCCAACCCGGGTGAAAATCCGGATCCCGGGGTAGACCCGGATCCCGGGGTAGATCCGGATCCCGGTGTAGACCCGGATCCCGGTGTAGATCCCGATCCCGGTGTAGACCCGGATCCCGGCGTAGATCCGGATCCCGGGGTAGACCCGGATCCCGGTGTAGATCCCGATCCCGGTGTAGACCCGGATCCCGGCGTAGATCCGGATCCCGGGGTAGACCCGGATCCCGGAGTAGACCCGGATCCCGGTGTGGAGCCCGATCCTGGAGTAGGTGACCCTGTGGTGGCGCCGCCGGCACCTGTGCGGGACGCATCACTGCGTTCTATTTCCATAGCCTGCGGGGAGCTGTATCCCGCGTTTGACCCCCAGATATATGAATATACGGTTTATGTGACGGCGGAGCAATCGGAGAAAAGCTGCGCCATTACCGCTGTGCCCAGCGATCCCTATTCCAGCGTCAGCGTCAGCGGCGAGGAAAAATTCGTGAACACGGATATTAAACGCAAGATCCGCGTTTATAACGGCGGCCTTACGGAGGAATATACCCTGCAGATCCATGTGATGGATAACAGCGAGTATTACGCAAACGGTGTGCATTACGAGCAGATGAATGAGCCGGATTTGACGGCGCTGCCGGGCGTATTCCGCACGGTGAGCGCAACCGGCTTCAAGGGGCGGATCGCCCAAAGCACGGGATTGTCCATGCTGCTGGTGCAGTATGAGGATTCAGCCAATGCCGAGCACACCATCTGGCGGCGGTACGAGCCGACATCCCGCACCCTGACGACGGTGTCCTTTGTGACCATCGAGGGGAAAAAATATATCTCCTGCGACAGTGAGGATAATATCCTGTTTCTGAATAACAAGCAGGGAGACATGTATTACATCAAAAATGCGGACGGGCAGGTGGACCTGCTGGTGCGCACGGACAATGTGGCCCTGGAGGAAAAATCCGGCCTGCTGAGCCATATTTCCACGGCAGCGCTGCTGGCAGTGATTGCGGTGTTGCTGGTAGCCGGTGTGTGGCTGCTGCTGAACTGGAAAAAGATGAAGGTAAAGAGCAAAAAGAGCGAGGAGATCGCTTATTTCCGGCCGTATCTCAGCTCCTATACGGAGGAGCGGGACGGGCAAAGAGAGACAATGGAAAAATAGAGAAAGCGCGGTGGTGAGGAACAATGGACGCTGTTGCAAAAAAAATAGAGATCCGCGAAGTCAGTCAGCGCAAAACGGCCTATTTGTTTATAAAGCGTGTGTTTGACATCG
>ULTI01029094.1_pt1 | contig 11108 bp, 9 predicted proteins | sample 1957291 | NCBI WGS metagenome assembly ULTI01 (sample SAMEA4835725, study PRJEB28245) | human gut metagenome | biome: gut microbiome; material: fecal sample | place: Denmark | collected 2008 | reverse complement strand
GACGGTCAAGGTCAACATCGGCGACGGCCATATCGCAGGTAAGGAGCTTCGTTGCCGCCAGCTTAGAGCCGTTTTCGTAGACGAGGTTCTCGCCCGCAAAGACCATATCGGTCGTGGACTCGCCCTCGCTCGCGTCTGCATAGGCATAGGCACAGTACAGGCGCGCGCTCTGATTGGAGATGAGGCTGCGGCGATAGTCTGCCTTACCGATAATCTCGTCCGAGGCCGACGGGTTGAGGATCACCGTCGCACCGGCAAGCGCCATCTCGGTCGAAGGGGGCGCCGGCACCCACAGATCCTCGCAGACCTCAACGCCCAGCACCATATCCTCGGCACCTTCATCACAGCAGCGGTAGAGAAGCCCCGAACCCAGCGGAACCGGACCCTGACCGGCAAACTCGACCCACACAGGATCCGCAGGCGCCGGAGCAAACCAGCGGCGCTCATAGAACTCGCCATAGTTGGGCAGATGCTTCTTGGCCGTGAGGCCCAAAAGCTCGCCCGCGCAGCACACGGCGGCGCAGTTGTAGATATTCTCGGCAACTGCAACGGGAAGGCCGATGGTAAAGACAATCGGCAGCTCGCGGGTTTCATCGAGAATATGTGCCAGTGCGGACTCGCAGGCATGCAGTAATGTGCGGTTATGGAACAGATCGGCTGCGGTATAGCCAGTCAGGTTAAGCTCGGGCAACACCAGCGCGCGAACGCCGCGCTCGGCAGCATCGCGAACAGCCGCCAGCGCAACCTCGGCATTGCCCTCGACATCGGCAACGCGAATCCGCGGCGAAGCCGCCGCCACACGCAAAAAGTCATCGTTCTTATTAGCCGAAACGCAGCATTGCCTTGTTGATCTGGACACTGGAGGCCCCTTCTACCCTGAGATTCAGTCTAACGGACGTTCACATATCTCTAACTAGCCAAAGCAACCTCCCAGTTTACTGAGAGGCCAACCTGTGCTAAGAGCATGTATTTCAAAAATATCTTTAATTAAAAAAGGAGAAATCGATAATCGACTTCTCCTTTAAGCGAGGCGAGTAAATTCCGAAACTAATGGCAGAATTTATCCATGTAGTCCTCAAAGTCGAACACTTCCACCACGACGCCCTCTTCCTGAAACTCTTTCAGTTGCTCCAAGAGATCTTTGTTAATAACGTCCATGCAGAAACCTCCTCTATCTAATTAATTGTAGTATATCTGCTTTCATGCAATTATCAACCAACTTGTTTAATTGCTCCTCGTTTGCCGATAGTCCCTCTTTTTTCAAAATGTCGCGCACCTCGTTCTTAGTAATCGGCTTTTCAAACAACGAAAGCAAAGCGAACGAAAAATCATTAACCGCACACATTCTATGGGTGGCACAACTCAGCAGTACTCTTAACCCCTCTTTTGAGCGTCCGACTTCTTTCACAAACGAACTTTTAACCAATTGAAAACCATTATCGTGCATTACATAATCGGCATCGATATTTGTATTCAGCAATCCATAATGCAACAGTTCTTCTATCGCCCTTGTCAGCTCGAGGTCGCCCTGATCAAGGATAAGAGAAATGCTACAATCGGCCTCCAATAAACGGGCCAACTTAAGGTATACCAACTGGGAAACAGCATAGACATGATGGTATTCAGAATTATAGATGTAGGCAAATGGCTCAACGAGCACGACAGAGGTCTTGGAATCCAGCCAGATTCGATCAGCTGGATTTAGACTAGTTAGCCGTCGCTTTACTTTGGTCAAATGTCCCTTATACCTGACAGCGTGAATAGAATCTAGGATCCAGGTCACCTCTGAAATATGAAGCCGCTGGGGCAAGTCAATTGTGTCGCTACCGTTTATGACCTCTTGCATATAAAAATCAATATGATGCTCATCAGATAAGGATTTTGCTTCATTTAAAGTTAAACCAGTGCCTGAAACATAATCCACTTCGAGGCGCAAATCCTCATATTGGGACTTCGGCATTACAGAGACACCATACTTATCGGGATGATTCCAAACATCCGACCCCATAACGAGACCAAAATTCGTAAATCCTCTCGTGGAATATGGAACACCACATACCTGTTTTGAATAATTCAAAACATTCTCTGTATAAGCTAAGGTGTTCAGAGCCTCTTCTTTAGTTTCGGTCGGAAAGCCAATCATAAAGAATAGATGAACAGGAATACCCGCATTGAGACAATCATGGATATTGCGATCAATCCAATCAACTCTCGTGTTCTTCTTCATTAGATCAAGAACTCTTTGGTTGTATGACTCGAGGCCAAACTGAATCTGCCTACATCCACTTTGGTATATCTTGTTGAAAACGTCTGTACTTAGGGTTGGAGAGAACCTCGTTTCTCCATGCCAGAAAAACGTTTTTCCCGATGCGTTTATTTCATCCGCGAGTTGCTCCATTCTTTTGCCTTCGAATGTTTCATCCACAAAAGAGAAAACTCTCGTGCCGTATTTTTCATTTAACCGACACATTATTTCAAATACTCTCGATATAGGCATCTTTCGGTAACAACCACCGGTAGCACCGGGAATGGTGCAGAAGGCGCAATGATTAAAACACTGCCTAGAGGAATAAACCGGCAATATTAACTCAGGCATGAAGTATTTAGAAAGGGCGAAGCCATCGAAATCGGGAACCGTATCGTTGATAAATGTTTGCTCAATCCGATGGTTTTTATATATCTTCCCACCTTTAGCATGGCAAAGGTTTGGAACACAGTCGAGATTGTCATCACCAGAGTCAAGAGCCTCAAGAAGACGTGCAAGCGGCTCTTCGCCGTCATACATCATTATCGAATCAATGTATTCAAAAAAGGGATGCCATTCTTTCATGCAGTCATCTGCTAAACGAGTAATGTAATTGCCGCCCAATGAGACGTGTTTAACAGATGGACATTCTTCTTTAATCAGTTTCACTAACGTAACTGCAGAAATCAATTGGAAACAGCCGCTCACCGAAATCCCAATAAACTCGATTTTTTCCCTCTGAATACGCTTAAGAAAGGCAGTTTCATAGAAGGAAATAAACGGATTATGCAAGGTATCCGCAAGCGATTTCATTATTTCTGGTGTCGAATAATAATCATAGGGCAGATCTATGGAGTTGAACGTGTATTTAACTCCATATGAGACGTGATTTATGATATAGAGTGCATTTCTAAAAATGTTTTCAGCATATTGTCTTTCTTTTAGATTAAAGTATCTCTTCGATCTGAAAATATCTTTTGCCTCGTCAACATTAAGTGCTGACTTTTGTATCAACTCGATTGTTAATTGAACATTCGAACTAAACGAATCCTTTGATTCCCGATACCTTTTACAGCACTCTTCGACATGTCTAAAAGATAGGAGGTCATCGTAAAATTCCACGTTTAAGTCAACGATGTCAACTTTATATTGTTCAACCTCTTGAAGATATGACTTCAAAACAGGCAAGGCAAGATACGGCCCCACTGGACTCCATCCTGGGGGAAATACTAAAAGCGTTTTAGGCATATCAACGTCACATCTTTCGCAAATAATTCAATTGAAACACAACTACCATCATAATTGAAAATACACCAAGTCCTGTAACGAGAATTGAGAACATCGCGATGCTCGTGAACAGCGAAACAAGGAGTGTTGAAATAACAACAGCAACCGATTGCAAAGACTCCCTAATTGAAAACAGGCTTATCGATTCAGATTCGTCTCTCGCCAAATCCTGCAGCGATGTTATGAGAAGCACATCTTGAATGGCGTTTCCGGCACCGACGATAAAAAGGAAAATAAACGATATTCCAGACGCATAGCGATAGCCAAACGCCAGATACGCACCGAGCGCAAGATACGTCACAAAACAATATGATTTAATGCAATCGGAACCATTAATTAAACGACCATATATTGTATTTCCGAACAACAGTCCGATTGTAAGACTACTCTGAAGGAATCCGTATTGTATCGATGACGAGTCAAATTGCAATTGCGCAATAGCTGGCAAAAGAGAATTCAGAGAGCCGAATGCCACGCCACTAGAAATATCGATTAATAGGAAACCAATTGCCAAGTGCTTCGCGCTAAGATCACTAAATGCAGTCCTGTTTTTTTCATTTTTGCTTATCCCCTCTTTATCATTAACCTCGATAACCGACGGAACATCTCGCAGCAACCAGAACGACGCGGCAAAAGAAAGCGCGTCTAATGCAAGAACAGCCTCCGCCCCAAATTGAGCGACAACAAAACCGCCGGCAACTGGCCCCAGAACCATCATCAAATTCTGCAGAAACCCAAACGAATTATTAATTACGTCGCGATTGATACTATTCGTATTGGCTCTTAACAACGAGTAAAAGCAGGGCATTTCAACCGTTCGGCAAAGCGATACCGCGCACGTAATAGCAAACATACTCCATTTACTATCAACAAAAATATAGCAAACGAATAATCCCGCGCGAATTAAGTCTGCCAATCTCATGGCCTGCAGCGTCCCGATACCCATCTTCTGAGGCAGCTGCGCGAGCGCAACTGAAAACAGAGAGGGGGCAAATCTACAGCAGACCATCAAAGCAGTTGCAGAAACATCGTGAGTTACCTCGTAAATCAGCATTGGCAAAGCAATATTCGCACACCAATTGCCTATTTCGCTTATCCCTCTAGCAATATATAGGACCCGAACCGGACGGCTAGCTCTCAATACCGTGAACATCACGATTAACCTCGTATTTCAGGCCTCGCTCATCCCTTAATAGGAATCCATAATCAACCAAGTACCGCCTCAACACGGCATAATCAGGATAGAGCTGTGACAGCACACGATTAACCTGAAGCTCCGTATAACTTGTATTTAATTCAAAGAAAGAGACGGCCCATAGCAGCATGATTCTTTTATAGCTTTCCTTTTTTGGAATTGAAACCAGCTCGCCATTCTTGAGAAATCGTTTTTTAAAGTCTATTAGCTCATCCATTCACATCCTCCATTTCATACGCATCTAATACTAAAAATGCATACGCTTTAGGTCATCGCATTCGGCTTCTATATTCGAACTAAACTCGAACTAATCTAAATGATTTGCTCAAACACTCTTCGAAAGCTCGTTTTTCACTTTGAGTAAAATGCCCTTCCCAGTCAGTCCACGAACAGGAAGGCAACTCACAACGAGCGGAGTCGAAGCCCTCTGCCGTCGGTCGTTCAAAATGCACGATAACCTTTTCGATATCCCCATCTGCTATCAGGTCAGAATGAACGACCTCGGTACCGTCTTCGAATGTCATATACGGGTACATCACGTAAACCACCTCACAATCGTAAATCCAGTTTAGCATCAAGCTATTGCACCAAAGACAGCAAGCCCCCCTTGATGAGTTGATGGTATCTGTTAAATGTCACGTACGATTCACATCTGGTGGGTACCCTGATGGCTACATGAAACGAAGCAGATTTACACCGGGAGGACCCCGTATGACAACCAAGTACACCGACGCGCCGCGCACGCGCGTCATGACACCGGCCGCGCTCAACAACGGCGTGCACGAGAACCATTCCATCGGACAGACCATGGCCATCGCGCCCAAAAAGGGCCTGTTTGACGACATTTCCATTCCCCAGATCATCGCCGGCGCCGCAGCTGCCGCCACGAGCGTCGCACTTGCCTCCAAGATTGGTATCGCTGGTTCAGTAATTGGCGCCGCCGTGAGCTCGGTCATCACCGTTGTGTCATCGCAGGTCTACCGCCACTTTATCTCTGCCAGCGCCGAAGCCATCAAAGGTACGCACGCCGCCGTCGACTACCCCGCCGGCGCCTACGAGCCCGTTGAGTTTAATGCCGAGGAGCACCTGGGCGGCGCCGCGACTACGCAGGAGATGCGCCAGATTGCGGGGCGCGCGACCACGGCGCGCGTTGCTCCCGACAGCCTGCGCGCCAAGGCGGCGGCAGAGCGCAGTCAGACGCAAAAGAAGGTCATCGTCTTCTCGATCGCCATCGCCATCGCCGCGGTCATCGCCTGCACCGGCGCCATCCTTATCACCACCGCCGGTGAGGGTCTGGGCGAGCGTCCCGAGCCGATTCTGTCGTCGCGCACGACCGAGCACGACGCGGATAGCACTGGTCAATCGCAAAGCCAGCAGGCACAGGCGGACGGCACGCAAGACAGTTCTACCTCTGCCGATTCGTCCTCGAACACCCAAAACCAATCGCAGAGTGCCAATTCCTCTACGAACAGCAGCGGCACGCAATCCGGCACGACCGACTCAAGCCAAACGACTGATGGCTCTCAGTCGAGCACGGGCGACCAGGCGAGCGGCAATACATCGGGCACGGGATCTACCGACAGCAGCAACACCAACAGCTCGAACAGCTCGAGCGGCACCGCGTCCGACACGGCATCTGACAGCTCGAGCCAAGGCACGGCATCGGGCAACTAAGCACGTTTGCCTCTCATAGATAACCGACCTGCATAACGGGCGCGAACCGGCAAACGGTCGCGCCCGTTTGCCTTGGGCGCCGAGGTAGCAAGCCCCGCACGATGGTAAGATGCTTTGGTGTGTAAAGAGGAGATTTGCCATGAGCAAGACAATAGTTACGCCCACGCTATCGCTGGGCAACCACATCTATCTGTATCGTCTGCTGCGCGACGCGATTGGGTGCGGCAAGCAAACGTTTATGACGCAGGTCGAGGAGGCGCTCGCCGCCGGCGACATGACCGCTTATGACCTGGGCTTCGAGTCCACGCGCGAGCTGCTCGAGGAGCTCGACGACTGCATTAGACTGACCGTCTTTAAGGGCGGTCGCCTGTATGCCACCGTCATCGCCAACGATACCTGGGATGCCGCCCTTGCCAAGGGCGAGGACAAGCCCAAGGCAGCCAAGGGAGCCAAGCAGTCCTACAAAAAGAAAAAGCGCGGCGAGAAGGACCTCAAGGCCGTGCGCCCTAAGCACGTTAAGCGTCCCGAGCCCGAAGCCATGGTTGAAGCCGCGCCGGAACCCGAGCCCGAGGCAGAGATCGAAGTCGCTATTGAGGTAACAGCAGAAGCCGAAACCGAAATCGCCGCCACGACCGATTCCAAAGTCATATCCGAGCAGGAAGCCACTGCGGAGCTCGACGAGGCTCCCAAGTCGACAACCGAAGAAGCCGCTGACCAGCCTGAGACGCCTGCGTTCCAAAACAGCGATGTCTTTGGCGACGAGGCTGAGGACGATCAGTCCGACGAGCCCGCCGATCAAGGCGCTACCGAGTCGGCGCCGGAGCCCGAGACGCCGCAGCCCGCCATCTCGCTCACGGTCGTCTATGATCCCGAGAACGCCAACGCCGGCATCACCACCATGGCATCCACGCCCATCGAGGCAAAGCCGAGCGTCGAGAACGAGAACGCGACGCAGGTTGAGGTTGAAACTGCAGCTGCAGACGCGCCCGTCACCGTGGAGCCCGCAGATTCCACGATCAAACCGGACTCGACGCCAGAGCCCGCACCCGTCATCAAGTCCGTGCCCACCGCTGCTTGCGACCAAATTCCCGCACCGGCACCGGCTCCGGCACCCGCAGCAGCCCCAACCCCCGCACCTGCAGCGCCCGCCATCCCCAAGGACTTCCCCGTCGATTTCACAACCGAGATCTTCTGCCCCGGCCCGCTTCTGCACCAGCTGTCAACCTATCTCCCCTACGGCGCCGACACCCTCGGCATCGTCGGCGAGTACTACTGGATCGCCCGCGAGCGCGGTACCATCGAGGTCGCGCGAAACCGCGCAAGCTTCCCCCTGCGTTACACGCAGGCCGGCGAGCGCCGCGAAGTCACCGTGCGCATCCGCCGCAACACCACCGGCGGTCTCGGAGCCGCCTGGGCCATCGACAAGGTCGAAGCCCCGGTCGAGTAAAAAACGGCCTCGGATAGCCAATTGACCATCCGAGGCCGTTTGAATTCAGGCCTTTTAGTTGTCATCGGTGCATATAGACACCAGAGAAGCAAGCTCATCCTCAAGTTGCGGAGCAAAGTATCTAAAAGAAACCTGCGCTCCAGTCGGTATCGACTCAATCATATTCGCAGCATTATCTGAAACTCGGTACGATGCAGTTTCACCTGTCTTCAAATCCTCTATTGAACAGACAGAGTCTTCAGCATCAATCGACCTAAGCACGCCTTTTCCTTGTAACATCACATCGGCATGCCCGCCAGCTATTTCTAATGAACCTGAGTCTGTCGCAGTCACTTCTCCGGAACCTCCGCGCGATATCTCTTCCTTTGTTGAACAGCCCACCAATGAAGCCATCAGCACCAAAGACAGAGCTAGACGAATCGCCCTACTTCGAAAAAGTCGTTCCATAAGTCCACGCATAATAGCTCTGATCATACTTCAGGAAGGATAAAGATGAATTCCAGCCGTCCGCTATGCCAATCATCTGCCTTGTCTCTCCAGTTTTCTTACCAGTAAGTGTGGCGTAAGCCTCCGCTGTTACAGAATGGGCTGATCCGTTGTACAAACTCGCATGTAAAACATTCGGTCTATTAGAGTTAATCTCATTTTGAATGCTCGCGACAGCCGGAGAGGAGACAGTGCGGGCGATAAGAGTACTTCCTCTGCTTGCGCAGTAATTTGTAAACCCCGTTGCACAGGTTGATATCGGCGTTCCACCCAAAACAACGCCGGGAACAGTCTGTTCTTCATCGGAAAGAGCATGGGTATTGGTGTAATTCCATATCTGCATATATTGCGAAGGGTCGCTATATAAATTGGCAATGCCATACAGTTCCGCAACGTTCGAAAAAGCTGTCACCATACAAGCATAGTGGGCGGTAAGCCTCTTAATCTCGCTTTCATCATATGACATAAACTGAGAAATGGAACGAAATCCAGATACTGTGTAATCCTGCATTTGAGTTGCGTAAATTACAACATCGTTCCAGCTTGAGGGTTTATTCGATAAAACGACAGGCCGTCCTTCTATGGAAACAGCCGGGATTGTTCTTCCGCAATTTGTTGTTATTGAACCGTCCAAAGATTGCACGCCGAATTCGAATGGATTGATCATTACGACTGGGTTATTGAACGAATAAGACTCGACACCAAGATCTCCTCCCCGATCCATAGGGCTGACTAAGCCGTCTCCAAAACGATATCCCGTAAGTATTTCATCATCTGAAGCATCTAAAACCAAATAGCCCGCGGCTCTATTGGATGTCACAACCGGAACAATGTAACCAAGCGGGGACCCATCAACATCTACAAAAGGAATAGGGTCAGAAGGCGTATACGAATAGCCGAGGAGTCCCTTTATATATTTATCGGCAAGCTCTTGCGCAATTTCAGAAGTAAATTGTATCTGCTCACCATCAATATTGCCCGTCGAAGCAAAAACCTCTTTCGGACGTGCGGCTAAGGCGACAATTGAAGACGCGACAAGTTGCAGAAAACGACGACGCGAAAGCATATGTTCTTCTTTCTAGAGAAGCGACTTATAAGGTACTCCTATTCTATAATCTTTTTTTAACGTTACAGCACTGGTTATATTTCAATTCGATTTGCTTATGTCCTTGCAACCCAATGCGTCTTTACGTTTTAAACGGAATTAGAAAATCACTCATAGCAAAAACGGGCTTTAATCCCAAAGAGATGACTTTGATTATGAATCAAACCAGCAGCCAGGGCATAGCTGCAGTGCAATCGCTACAAGAAAGGCCGCCCTTGGTGGCGGCCTTTCTACTTGCTACTAGTCACGCGTCAGCTTGCGGTGGATACGATGCGGCTGGGCTGCGTCCTCGCCCAGGCGCTCGATTCGGTTGGCCTGATAGGCCTCGAAGTTGCCCTCGAACCAATACCAGTTGCCCGGATTCTCATCGGTGCCCTCCCACGCCAGAATGTGCGTGGCGACGCGGTCCAGGAACATACGGTCGTGGCTAATGACCACCGAGCAGCCCGGGAACTCGAGCAGCGCCGCTTCGAGCGAGGACAGCGTCTCGACGTCGAGGTCGTTCGTGGGCTCGTCGAGGAGCAGCAGGTTACCGCCCTGCTTGAGCGTGAGCGCCAGGTTCAGACGGTTGCGCTCGCCGCCGGAGAGCACGCCAGCGCGCTTCTGCTGGTCCTGGCCCTTAAAGCCAAAGCTCGCCACATAAGCGCGGCTCGGAACCTCGGTCTCGCCGACCATCATGTGGTCCAGGCCGTCCGAGACGACCTCCCATAGGTTCTTGTCGGGGTCGATGCCGGAACGGTTCTGGTCGACGTAAGAGATCTTGACGGTCTCGCCCACCTCGAGCTCGCCCGAAGTCAGCGGCTCCAGACCCACAATCGTCTTGAAGAGCGTAGTCTTGCCCACGCCGTTGGGACCGATCACGCCCACGATGCCGTTGCGCGGCAGGGTGAACGAAAGGTCATCGATGAGCACGCGGCCATCGAACTCCTTGTGCAGATGATGGGCCTCGAGCACCTTGTTGCCCAAACGCGGGCCCACAGGGATGCGGATGTCGGTCCAGTCGAGCTTCTGGCTTGCGCGGGCCTCGGCCTCCATCTCCTCGTAGCGAGCCAGACGGGCCTTGTTCTTTGCCTGGCGAGCCTTGGGCGAGCTGCGTACCCACTCGAGCTCGGCCTCCATGCGCTTGGCGAGCTTGGCGTCACGGTTGCCCTGTGCCTCGATACGCGCGGCCTTGGTCTCCAGATACGTTGAGTAGTTGCCCTTGTAGGGATAAAGGTGGCCACGGTCGACCTCGCAGATCCACTCGGCAACGTTATCCAAGAAGTAGCGGTCGTGCGTAACGGCAAGCACCGCGCCCTGGTAGTTGTGCAGGAAGTGCTCGAGCCACAGGATCGACTCGGCGTCCAGGTGGTTCGTGGGCTCGTCGAGCAGCAGCAGGTCGGGAGCCTCGAGCAGCAGCTTGCACAGGGCCACGCGGCGGCGCTCGCCGCCGGAAAGTACGTTGACCGGCATGTCGGAATCGGGCAGCTGCAGGGCGTCCATGGCCTGGCCGAGCTTGGAATCGATATCCCAGCCGTCGGCGGCGTCGATCTCGTCCTGGAGCTTGCCCATCTCGGCCATGAGGGCGTCCATGTCGCAATCCGGGTCGCACATCTCCTCGCCGATCTTATTGAAGCGATCGACCTTGGCGATCATATCGCCAAACGCCATGCGCACGTTCTCGATGACG
>ULTI01045475.1_pt1 | contig 11201 bp, 12 predicted proteins | sample 1957291 | NCBI WGS metagenome assembly ULTI01 (sample SAMEA4835725, study PRJEB28245) | human gut metagenome | biome: gut microbiome; material: fecal sample | place: Denmark | collected 2008 | reverse complement strand
CGTTATATTTTATTAACTTGCGAAACTTGAATTAATTATTTTATTCTTGTATTTTTCAGAGAAGGATACTATTCGCAAATTTTTAAAACGGTAATGATGTTTGAACTTACGAAATTTAACCCTTGGCTGGTAGGGTGTAATTTAATAATGATCCTTGTTGGATATTTGATAGTCTTTCCTTCATTAAAATATCCGCATCGTTTGAGCACAAATAGACGGCGTGGAGCATATTGCACAATTGTTGTTTTTTGTGTTTTTGCTTTTTGGGGAAGTGATTTTTTTCATGTGTATGATAACTACAAAGAATTGCTCTCAACAGGATGGACCTTGGAATCTGTTTATCAAATAATTGCTCAAGAAATCGCACCTAATAATTACTTTCTATGGCGACTTGTCGTTTGGGGATTGGCAACGATCTTTATTATAAAAACATTTAAGTGTGTTAATATAAATCAAGATTTGGCAGTCAGTTTTTTCCTTATGATATGGATATTATGGTTCTCTTATGCACGTGTTTCATTGGCTATGGCTATGGTGTTTTTGGGCTTGGCCCTTGTGTCGAAGTCACCTAGATCATTTTTCTCTCTTTTGTTTGGCTTGTCTTTTATTCTCTCTTCTTTGTTTTTCCATAAAAGCGCAGGTTTTATAGTTTGCATTGCATTTTTGGCCTTGCTAGTTCCCAATAAATGGAATAAAAAATGGATCCTGCTTTTATTATGCTTTCCATTGTTGGTGTATTGGGCAAGTACATATTTAAGTTCATTTCTCATTGGTGATTTATCCTCTAGTAATGATGAAATAAACTCATATATAGAACGAGGCCAGGATTACATGAATAATGACTATTATATACAAGGATTTGGTTATTTTCTAGGACAATTATTGGAGCGTGTTCCTTATTATATGTTATGCTTGAGCTCGTTAAAAATACTTATTTATAAAACTTATTCGGTACCCAATAGAAATGTCGTGGTTTTTATGAAAGTATTGGTTCTATTGGTAACCGTGGCCTCCGTGTTTGCATTTGACATTTCGATAAACACACAGCTAATTTATGAGCGATTTATGCGATTTTCATTTATACCCTCATGTGTTTTGTTAACCTATTTTTGGACTAATCGTATTTATCCTAAATGGCATAAATGGACTTTTAATATAGCATGGATAGGCTCCTTGTACCAAATTGTATATATGTTGTATTGTTCAATACTGTATAAGGGAAACTGATGGTGTTGTTTTAACGATACAGCCAATTATATGTTGTAATACCTATTGGATGTTGAAAATTATTTATTATATGAAACTGTTATTAACTTCTTCTTCGTTCAAAGGTGGGGGAATTGCGTCATACGCAGTGGAACTTATCAACTCTTATGCTGAGCATTTTGAGATGAGCGTCCTTATTGGCGATGATTCATTGTATCCACTTGATAAATATGGTGTAAGGGTTTACCATTATGATATGGCGGATACCTCTGAAAAGAATGCACGGGAGGTATTAACGCTCGTGAATAACGAGATTAAGCCAGATGTGGTCATTAATAGTTGCTCTCGATTAATGGCTTTGCTCACACCTTTTCTTAATAATGAAATTAAGGTTATAAACGTGAGTCACTCCCTGCGTTATGATGAGGCTGATTATGCAGGTTTTAATAGTGAGTATGCTGATAAAGTAGTAGCATTGTCAGGTTATAACAAGGAGTACTTAGAGCAGACATTTGATTGTAGTGGCAAAGTTGAAGTTGTTTATAACTTTGTTCGAGAACTACCAAATCAGCCTCAATTACTACAAAACAAATTAAAGGCAAAGACCCCGGTAATTGTATTTACGGGAGGAGGTACAGCTGCAAAGTCTCCTGAAATAATAATTGGCATAGTATCCAAATTGCTGAAGACAGAGTTGGATTTCAAGTTTTATTGGATGGGTACAACAACACCACCATTTAAAAAAATACAGCCCTTTAAGGATATCAGGGATATATTGCCTAATGATCCTCGGTTGATTATAACGGGACGAATACCACGGGACAAAGCGATACAAATATCGAATGAAGCTAATATTTTTCTAACCCCCTCGCGTAGAGAAGGGTGTCCGATGGCCTTGCTGGAGGCCATGCGAGTTGGAACAATAGCAATAACCTCTGATTTTGACAATGGGTGCAAGGAAATAATAAAAGACGGGTATAATGGATATGTTATACCTCATAAAGACTTAAATGGTTTTGTTGAACGCATAAAAGATGTCATTTTCAATCATGACCAATATGCTGCATTATATAACAAATCCTATGAGACGTTTAAATCTGAATTGTCTTTTGATGTGTGGAAGACGAAAATGGATACTATAATCAAGCATGGTGGCATCGTTCACAAGGAGAGAATGAATGCCTTCAATTCCGAATTGTACATGACAAGCAAAGGCAAGCTGGATGCAAGGAGCAGATATAATGTGCGTAAACTCTTAATATGTGAGTATTTGCCGTCTGCCATCCATTTTTGGAAATATTTTCTTAAATATAAATTGATAAATAACAATGAGTCTGTTTCATAACGCAAGTGTTGATTATTTAAAGTATTTGGTACACAGAATTACTGTAGGAATCAGTCCAAAACTAGAGATCAATCGATATTTTAAAAAAATATTCGGTCATAAGGCTAATCTAAAAGATCCTCAGTCGCTAATAGAAAAAATCTATTGGATGCAATTGCACAGCGATACACGGCAGTGGACTTTATTCGCAGATAAATATCGTGTTCGTGAGCATATAGAATCTATGGGATTTGCGGCATATTTGCCAAAGCTTTATGGAGTTTGGAAGAACCCAAATGAGATAGATATGACTTTATTGCCTAATAGTTTTGTTCTGAAAGCTAACAATGGGTGTGCAACTGTTATCGTCATTAAAAACAAGGCTGTTTGTAATTGGGATAGTGTCAAACTGGAAATGAACAATTGGTTCAAGTATCCTTTTGGATATTCTGGTTACGAACCTCATTATTTACATATACCTCCCTGTATTATAGCAGAAGAGTTGTTGGTTCAAAACACAGAGTTGGCAGAATTGTCACCGAATTCAATGGTGGATTTTAAATTCTGGTGCTTTAATGGTCATGTTGAATGCTGTTTAGTCACCTATGGTAGAGAAAATGGATCTTTGTTTATAGATTTATATGATTCAAAATGGAAGAGGATTATTTCCAATATAAAAGACTATGGAGTAGAAAAGATTAATCCTACTGTGACAGTCCCTCAGCCCAAATGCCTCGATAAAATGCTAGAAATAGCATCAACTCTCTCAAAAGGACAGCCTGAAATGAGAGTTGATATGTATCTTGTTGACGACAAGCCTGTTATAGGAGAACTTACCATGTCTTCTGGATATGGTTATTTCACAGAAAAGTATTATAACTATTTGGGAGGTTTTGTAGACGTCTCTTTGTTACCTCAAAAGCAATGAAACTTTGTATAATATATAATTTTGCGCAGCACTATCGCACAAATATCTTTACCCTGATTGATAAAACATTTAAATGTGGATGGGTGTTTGGCGATGCGATGAGTGATGTGAAGAAAATGGATTATGCGCTCCTCAAAGGATGCGTGACGGAATCACATACCAAGCGTCTCTTTGGTGGTTGGTATTGGCAACCCAAGATCATAGCGCAGTTGTTCAAGGATTATGACCACTATATCCTTCTTGGTGAGACCCGTGCTTTGAGCACATGGGCGTTTTGTGTACTTGCGCGGCTTTTCAAACCAAAAAAGAAAGTATATTTTTGGTCTCATGCCTGGTATGGAAAGGAAACGAGAATTGAAGAGTTGATAAAAAAGGTCTTGTTTCATTTGCCAAATGGTGGGGTGTTCTGCTATGGCAACTATGCGAGGGAGTTAATGATAAAGGAAGGGTTTGATCCTGACAAGCTATATACGATTCATAACTCGTTGGCTTATGACAAGCAAATAGAAGTAAGGAAACAATTGCAGGAAACGTCTGTTTATCAAGAGCATTTTGGTAATGATAATAAGAATCTTTTCTTTGTGGGCCGACTTACCTCTGTGAAAAAGTTGGATCAGATATTGAAGGCTATGGTTGTGTGTCGCGATAAGGGACGGAACTATAATTTGACGTTTATAGGTGGTGGCGAGAAGGCAGAAGAGCTGAAACGGTTGACACGGAGTCTTGGCCTTGAAAAGCAAGTTTGGTTTTATGGACCTTGTTATGATGAAACTGAGTTGAGCTCGCTCATATACAATGCTGATCTCTGCGTGGCACCTGGTAATATTGGACTTACTGCCATGCACGCTATGGTGTTTGGTACTCCATGCATCACCCATAATGACTTTCCTTATCAGATGCCAGAGTTTGAGGCGATTAAAGAAGGTGTTACGGGTTCGTATTTCGAACGGGACAACGTGAACGACCTTGCAGGACAAATTGACAGATGGTTTGATGACAACGGGCTAAAACGCGATGAGGTTCGTCGTGCGTGTATGAAGGAAATAGACGACGAATGGAATCCATATTTCCAAATTGAAGTTTTAAAGAAGAATTTGAAGTGATATGTTTCCAATAGCACATTATATAAAGGGGATGGTGAAAAACCTCTTTAATCCCCGAATCTCGAATTTTTCTTTTGTCTCTGCTAATGCCGAGGTCGATAAATCGGCCTATATCTATCGTGGAGTAAAGGCTAAGAGAGCAAAAATCGGGGCATATTCTTATATAGCTGCCAATACTGACATAGAGAATGCGGAGATAGGCAAGTTTTGTTCGATTGCTGATCATTGTCGCATTGGAATGAGTAGTCATTCGATGCGGTGTGTTTCAACGTCTCCGATTTTCACGCAGAAGATCAATGCGCTTCAGGAATGTTGGGTAGAGACCGAGGTGTTTACACACAAGTCCGAGGATGAGCGTGTTTTTATTGGCAACGATGTGTGGATCGGTTCTCATGTACTTGTCAAAGGAGGAGTACATATAGGAAATGGTGCTTGCGTTGCTGCAGGAGCAGTGGTTGTCAAGGATGTTCCCCCGTACGCTGTAGTTGGTGGTGTGCCAGCCAAGGTGATTCGCTACCGTTTCTCGCCCGAAATAATTCAACGGCTCTTAGAATTGGAATGGTGGAATATGGATGAGGAGATGTTGAAAGACAATATCAGTTTCTTCCAGAGGGATAACATTAGTTTGGACGAAGTAAACGCATTCGTTTCAAATGTTGTTACTAAATCAAGTGTGAGGTGATACTGGTGATTGATAATTTTTGCTAAGTAATGGAGTTATAGTGAAGTCTTTTCGATCGAGATGTTATTATTGATCGTTGGCTCTGTTTGAAGATAACTATGGAAATGATGATTCGTACTGTGTATTTTTTTTGCTGTATTTGAAATGCCGCATTATATATCGCAAGTAGGTATATTTTAGGGGCTTCAGCGTGGTGTGCAATGAAAGGGTCTAATATCCTTTTTAACAACGCTGGGGGGGGGGATCAACATTTTCTCCCATCCATTCAGCAATATGTTTGGATTGTCGCAACGATGCATTATTGTGGCAAAAAACGGTGGAAAGATAGTCATCAACGAAGGGGTTGGGATGAGTGAGTGTACCATCTACTCTATGGAAAGCATTACCATCGGGCGCAATACTGATATTGGTTCGGGATGTAAAATCATAGACAACGATTTCCACCCCTTACCCTATAGTGAGTGTTACCCTGTGGAACGGCTTGATCTTCTGAAAAAGCGCCCCGTTGTGATAGGGGAGAGCTGCTTTCTTGGTGCCAACTCCATTATATTAAAAGGTACGACATTGGGAAAGAACGTCGTGGTAGGTGCTGGAAGTGTTGTGAGTGGCACGTTCCCCGATAGTTGCCAGAGACGAAGTTGAAGACCAATAAACAGCAAAGGGCCAATCTCCAGGCTACAGCCTATGACCGGCAATCTAGAGGCAGGTGTTCGCTTTGCTCGCTTGATGTTTCATTTCGCAAACATTCGTAGGCCCTACTTGGATCCTTTAGAGTATCTTTGTGATGTGTTCCGTAGAATCAAAAAACAGCAAAGGACAAGCTGACGAATCTACTCGCTCATAAATGGTATCCAGCAACTCTTGCCGTTTAAAGGTAGGCTGAGCTGCGCTTTTTCTTAAAAGACAATAAAAGATTGCTCACTTTTCGGGCTTAACGGTTCTAAAGTGATGGCTTACAAATAATAAAAAATCAAGACTTTGTTAGAATAGACAGGTATAGCTGACTCGCTGATAAATAGTGGGAACGCTGTATTAGTGGAATACAATTAAGTTTTTACATATGGAAATAAGAAAGTTTTCATCAATTAAACTTGCTGATGTTTTTTTTGATAGTTTAAAAGATGATTATCCGGAATTTGAAAAATGGTTTGCGAGAAAAAGTGTACAAGGAGAGGAGGCCGTTGTTCAATATGATAAAGAAGGTCATTTGCAGGGATTCCTATACACTAAAGATGAAAGTAAAGAAGTGGACGACAAGATAACTCCTTTAATGGAATCTAAGAGACGTTTGAAGGTTGGCACTTTTAAAATAGATGCACATAATACTCGCTTAGGCGAAAAATTTATCAAGAAGATAATGGATCGTGCAATCTATGAAGATTTTGAGGAAGCATATGTTACAATATTTCCCAAACATAAGCGTCTTATAGATTTACTTAAAAGGTATGGTTTTAAAGATTATGGTACAAAGAAGGAAGAACAGGTCTTACTAAAGGATTTTTCTGTTTGTACGGGGGATATGCTATATGACTACCCTCTTATACAACCTAAGCAGAAACGAAAGTTCTTACTATCCATATATCCAAAGTTCCATACTCCGTTGTTCTCTGATTCTATATTGAAGAATGAGGTTAGAAATTCAGATGATTTGGTAAAGGATATTTCTTTCTCTAATAGCATTCATAAGATATATATATGTTTTATGCCTAAGACTGCTACTTTGAAAAAAGGAGACCTTATTGCAATATACAGGACAAATGATGGCATGGGGCCTGCCCGTTTTCGTAGTGTTGTCACATCAATTTGTCAAGTAGAAGAGGTGAGAACAAAGTGTGACTTTTTATCTATTGAAGAGTATCTTAAATATTGTATGTCTTATAGTATCTTTCAAGAGTGTGATTTGCGAAAATGGTATCAGAATGATAATTTAGTTGTCATTAAGATGACTTATAATATAGCTTTAGCCAAGAGAGTAACGAGGGGCATGTTATTAGACGAAGCAGGAATATCTCCAAACTTATATTGGGGATTCTTTCAACTCACAGATAATCAATTCGACTATATGTTAAAAAGGGGAAATGTCAATAAAAATTTTATTATCGATTAAACCTCAGTATGTGGAAAAAATCATTTCTGGGGAGAAACGATATGAATTTCGCAAAAAGGAATTTAAGAGGAGAGATATAGATACGATTGTCGTTTATTCATCTAGTAATGTAAAGAAATTGGTTGGTGAAATCAAGTTCAAAAGAATTCTATCTGATACTCCATATAGAATTTGGCAGAAAACCCATGCGCAGTCGGGTATGACAGAAGATAGTTTTATGAGATACTATATGAATAAAGATAAAGCATATGCTATAGTCATAGATTCTTTTCTCCCTTATAAAGAACCGATTGAAATTGATGCTAAATATCCTGGTGTTAAAGCACCTCAATCATATAGGTATATAGATGAAAGCGATTTTTAAGTCTATTCTTTTGTTGTTTGTGGTGTTATTAGCTATTAGTCCAATAATAGTCTATTGTATTACATTGTGCGAATTTGGTTTTGCAGAAACGTCTAGTGATTTTGCTGTTTTTGGAGACTATATTGGTGGTACTGTAGGTACTATAGTTGGAGCTATCAGCATTTATCTTGTTTATATCACCTATACATCCCAAGTAAAATTTGCAAGAAAACAAGATGAAGCGATGAAACGCCAACAGTTTGAAACAACTTTCTTTAGCATGTTGGAGCAACAGCAGATCATTAGAAGTCAGTTGAAAGGAATTATCGGTGACAAGACTTATGAAGGAATTTTGTATCTTCAGGGCCTTAAATCGCAACTTGAAGATGCTCTTTCTGAGTTAAACTATATTCAAGATGAAGTTACCGAAGACAATAAGGTGATGTTGAAAAATAAAGTTAATGATCTCTATATAGATTTTTTCCTACCAAATGTTTCTAACTTGGGACATTATTTTCGTCATCTGTATCATATACTTAAGTTTATAGACGACTCACAATTGTCGGAATCTAAAAAATATGCGGATTTGTTGCAATCTCAACTTAGCAATGATGAACTTTATATGATAGCTATTAATGGTATAAGCAATTATGGAAGGAAGAAAATGCTGCCATTGATGGATGAGTATGGACTCTTGGAGAATTATAATGCCAATGGAGATATGCTCACTGTGAGGCTGTTATCTATATTCTATAAAAAAACTAAAAACAAGTATCTCATGCATAAAACAGGAAAAATTATTTTTGTAGGAGGTGTACATGGTGTTGGAAAATCAACGTTTGTCTCCATGATAAAAAGTAAATATTCACAAATAGAGAGTTTATCTTGTAGTGATATAATTAAATGGGAGAATCCTACTCATAAAAAAGTTGAAAATGTTGGCGAAACACAAAACACATTGTTACGAAACCTTCCTTACTTTATAGATCAAGATAAAAACTATATTTTGGATGGACATTTTTGCTTGTTGACAGAACACGGCGACATAGAGCGTGTTCCTATCGTAGTTTTTGAAACGATGTCTCCTTCAATGATTGTTGTGTTGAAAGAAGAACCAAATGTTATATGTCAGAGATTAATTCAACGAGATTCACACAATTATTCATTGGAGCTAATAACTGAATTTCAAGAAAAAGAAATAAGATATGCAAAAGAGGTGGCTGATACTTTAGGTGTACCTCTTGAAGAATGTGATTCTACTAATCGTGATAACGTGATATTTAGTGTGTTGGATTCAATTTAAGTAGGGTCGTATGTATTCGGTGAAAGCCGTATTGTGCGCCTAGAAAAAGTTTCGCATCTTTGCACCAGAATTTAAAATGTTCAAATTATGGTACAAGGCAAGAAAGCATTCAACAACAGCAAGCCAAAGTTCGCCGATGTTGTGATCGGTGACAGTGAGGCGAAGGAAATGCGTGTTGCGGCAAATAGTCGCCCCTCCCGCAGTCCTTATCTAAAACTGGTCTATCCCAATGGCGTGACGCTCATCCTTCCTGCTGACATCAGCGTCGAGCAGCTTCGTGCTTATAGAGATGCCGATAGACAACACGGATACTGAAAGGTTGATACGTGACATGGTGATGGGTAAGAAGTCTTATTTGTTCTGTCGAGACTTGGATGCCTGCAGGCGGGCAGCGATGATGTACTCGTTGTTTGGTACAATGTAAGGTTTTACGGATGTCATACATATTCTCCGTAACTTTTAACACAAAACGTTCTTTATTATCAATAAGCAGTTGTATCTTTGCACGAAAATAAGAGTGGTATGGATAGAAGTAAAATTATTGACACGCTCAAACAGCGAGGTGGGTTCATAACCACAGGCGAAGTGAAAAGCCGTGGTGAGTATGAACAGCTTCGCCGTGCAATAGAAGACGGAACGCTTATGCGGATTCGTAATGGTGTTTATGTGGAAATGTCTGCGTTGGCAAATAATATGATAGATGTGGAGCGTATAGTTCCGCATGGAGTGCTTTGCCTGTATAGTGCGTTTGCTCATTATGGGCTTTCCACGCAAGTGCCTTCCGCTACTTGCATTGCCATTGAAGCCAAACGAAAGGTGCGCTTGCCCGAATATCCCCCGATTGACCTTTATTATTGGAAAAAGGAGAATTTGGAGTTTGGTATAGTAAAGAAGAACATATCAGTATATGAAGTACTCATTACGGATATGGAGCGAACAGTCTGTGATGCCGTAAAGTACCGAAACAAGATTGGACTTGATGTTTGCGGTGAGGTGATAGACAACTATCTCAAAAAGGAGACCCGCAATGTGTCTTTACTTCATGAATACGCACAGAAACTGAGAGTGAAAAAAATATTGACTACATATTTGGAGACAAGGCTATGACAAAAAATATAGGGAAGTCCATTAGGACACGCTTGCTGAACCTCGCCAAAAAGGAGAAGGAAGACTATATGAAATTGTTGGTGAGATACTTGCATGAACGCTTGTTGTTTCGTATCTCTGCAAGTCCTTACAAAAGCCACTTTCTTTTGAAGGGCAGTTCTTTGTTGTATGCCCTGGATGAGTTCAAGGCTCGTCCAACCATTGATATTGACCTGTTGGGAGAGCACATCAGTAATGACAGAGAAAATCTAAAAGGCGTCTTTCAAAAAGTGTGCGCCATTGAGTGTGAGGACGATGGTGTAACTTTTGATGCAGCCTCGCTAGAATTAGAGCCGATAGCCGTTGAAAAGAAATACCCTGGCACCTGTGTAAAAGTTGTAGCTCATTTAGACACTATAGTACAAAAGGTATCTGTTGATATAGGATTTGGTGATGTGGTAACGCCTTATCCTCTGTCATTGGACTATCCGTTGTTGTTGCCAGGTGTTCCCGCCGTGGAACTATATGCCTATTCTTTGGAAACTTTTATAGCAGAGAAGTTTCATGCAATGGTTGACCGTGACGAAAGCAATAGTCGCATGAAGGATTTCTTTGATGTGTACCAGTTGTTCACTAACCATGAGATTGATACAGAACTTCTAGCGGAAGCTATTGTCTGTACATTCAAGAACAGGAATACACCTTACCGAGAGAACCTAGCTCTTTTCACAGACAAGTTTGCAGCAGACTCAACTCGCAATGTTTTGTGGAAGGCTTTCTTGAAAAAGATACGTTGGAAAGAGCAGATTGACTTCTCAGTAGTGATGAAGTGTGTCAAAGAGAACCTACAAGAGTATTGGAGTAGGGAAACATTAGGATGATAGCTAAAGAATGCAAGAAAGAGTGCAAGAAAGAATGCAAGAAAGAACTGTCTGATATTCAGGCTCTTATTTAAAAAATATTATCTAGGGAAAATAAGACTACTATAGCAGATTTAGCAAGAAAGACCGGTCTTTCTGCAAGAAAGATTTCAAGCGAACTAAAGGCTTTGCGAGAAGATTTTCACGTTCTTAAACGTGAAGGAGGACGTAAGGAGGGTCATTGGGTAATAGGTGACTT
>ULTI01044339.1_pt1 | contig 11287 bp, 8 predicted proteins | sample 1957291 | NCBI WGS metagenome assembly ULTI01 (sample SAMEA4835725, study PRJEB28245) | human gut metagenome | biome: gut microbiome; material: fecal sample | place: Denmark | collected 2008 | reverse complement strand
TTATATTATTAGGAGGACATCTTATGAAAACAGAGTACGAATATATTTTGGAAGTCTTCAAAACGGGAAGTTTTTCCAAAGCTGCGCAGAACCTTTTCATAACTCAGCCCGCCTTGAGCATTGCCATCAAAAAAATAGAAAAAGATATTCATATGCCCTTGTTCGACCGGAGCCATAAGCCCCTTACTCTGACACCAGCGGGAAAAATCTTCATTACAAACATCTTGCAGATGAAGGAACTCGAAAACAATCTGACCCGTTCCATCCAAGACTTAGACAATTTGGAAAGCGGCGAACTACGCCTTGCTGGGACTCAGTATCTTAACTCCCATGTCATCCCTGCCGCCATCGACCAATACATTGCAGCCCACCCTAAGGTCTCACTATCCCTTCTCGAGGAAAATTCGGGAAAACTAAATGATCTTTTGAAGTATGGTCTTGTTGACATGGTTCTTCACTGCGGTGAATACGATTCTAGCAAGTATCGTGGAATTCCCTTTTTTAGAGATCATCTTTTCTTAGCAGTTCCCAGAAAATATATTTCGGCTCCTCCTCTTCTAGAAAAAAGCTATTGTGCAGAGGAACTTCTAAAAGATGATTTTCTGACAAATCCAAAGCCAAAAGTTCCTCTTGAATATTTTTCCAATGTTCCATTTCTGCTACTTACGAATACCAATAACTTAAGAGTTCGTGCTCTTGCAATTTGTCATGAAAATCAGTTTACGCCAAACATCCGGTTCCAAGCCGAGCAACTTGAAACAGCTTATTATCTTGCAGCCCATGGTCTTGGTGCGACCTTTATCAGTGATGTTATGATCAGGGAGCATCATTTCCCGAATCTAGTATTCTATCCGATAGACTCACCTGTAGCAGTTCGCATATATCACGCCGTCATCCATAAACATTCCTATCTTTCCCGTCACATGGAAACCTTCATCGACCTAGCTAGGAAAACATGGAAAGGTAAAAGTAATTATTGCATAGATGATTGAATCCATGACATACTAAAAAGGACGTGAGTCATTTACTCACGTCCTTTTTAGTATGTCACAAGAAAGTGCATACAAGAAAAGTACAGTTATAGTCCAGTCCACCCCACATACTGCAACAACATAGTTACTATAGCTGCAACAAAAACCTGTCCAGCTATAATATTTATAACCCACTTAAAGTATCTGGGAAACTCCACATGTGCCATTGCAAGTCCACCCATTAATGTACCATTTAAGGGTGTAATCAAATTACTTAATCCATCACCAAACTGAAACGCCTGAACAGTAACCTGACGAGTTATACCAATAATATCAGCCATCGGTGTCATTAGCGGCATAACTACAGCTGCCTGACCGGAACCAGATGGAATTAAAATATTAATCAAAGCATTGACAACAACCATAAATCCGGCTCCCAGGACCGGTCCGAGTTGAGCTAGTGGAATGCCTACCCAATTAACCAACGTATCAAGTATTTTTCCATTGTTCAAGATAACAGAAACAGCACTTGCAATGCCAACTACAAATGAAGCCGTTACCATCGGTCCACATCCCTTTATGAACTTCTTAGCAATATCATTCATACTGAATCCTGACAAAATTCCCGCGACCACCCCCATGCCGAGAAAATATGATCCAATTTTATTTGCTTTCCACCCAAACTTAATTGTCATACCAACACATATAATGACACCTATTAAAAATGTGCCGACAACAATAGTCTGTCTCTGTGTGAGGAAGTTTTGCGTTATCTTGTCACTAGTTTTTCCTAGAGTATCATTTTCAGAAGATAAAAGCATCCCAGATCCATAATTAAGGCTTTTGGTTGGATCTTTTTTTATCTTTTTATAATAATTCCACGTTACTAAATACATAAAAATAATATTTAGTATACAGCAAACAGCACGGGGACCAGTTCCGGAAAAAACTGGAACTTCGGCTATCATCTGTGCAACACCGAGTACATTAGGATTAGCGAATCCTATTGAAAATCCAGATTGCATGCCAAAATAAATGATCATAAAGCCTAAAAAATCATCCCCGCCAATTGCCCGAGTTAAAAACATACCAATAGGAATAATTGCTAGGCCTATATTTCCAAAAACACCCGCTGAATTTCCTAAACCTAGTGAGAACATAACCAAAGCAATTGTAAGAGCTTCTTTTCCCTGCAGTTTTCTTGCCATGACTGTAAATGTTGTTGATAAACATTTATTTTCCTCAAGCATTTGTATTGCCGAACCAACAAAGAATATCATAAATATTGTTTGGCTCGACTTTATATACCCTTGAAATATAGCTTGAAGCATATTCCAAGGCGTTTGAGGATTGCCTTTGATATAATGAAAACTACCCGCAATAACACGGCTTATTTTCCCGCTAGCGACGCGATCGAAAGCGCCTGCGGGAACAATCCAAGTTAACAGCATTGCTACCGTGCATAGAATAAATAACAAAGCATAAACATTTGGAAACTTTTTAGTTAAGGCTTGCTGTTTGCTTTGCTTTTGATCTCCCCGACCATTCATAGTAACCCTCCTTTCAGGCAATTGATACTACATTTCTTCGGAAATATTCATAGCCCACCATGATTGAAGTGCACACCCATACAAAATAGCTTCCTCGTTAAAAAGAACTTTAGAGTTATGTTGCCCATATAAATATGGAGTACTCTTATCCGGCCCTGCTCCTATTGACATAGATGCAATTTGTTTTAAATGTTTAGCAATAAATGCAAAATCTTCTGAACCATACTTAATTGCTGGTTGAGAATCAATTTGATCCAATGGTATAATCTTTTTTGCCAAATCTAATAAATTGTCAACAAAATCAGAAGTAGCTACAAGAGATGGGACAAAACTATGTATTGTATACTCAATTTTTACGTCAAATACACTTTCCATCCCCTTTAATACTTCCCAAAATCGATTTTCTAAGTATTTTCGGCTCTCTTCATCATACGTACGTAGACTGCACTTCATAATAACCGTTTCTGGAATAACATTGTATGCGTCTCCTGCGTTTATAGAAGTAACCGAAAAAATATTATGTTTAAATACATTTACCTCTCTAGCTACAATACTATTGAGAACATTATAGATTTGAACAGCTATATTAATGGGGTCTTTTCCTTCAAAAGGTCTTGCACCATGGGAGCCTTTTCCATGAATAACCACATCAAAAGATGTATTCGATGCAAACATCTTTCCTTTTCCGTAGCCTAACTTACCTAGAGAAAGTTTAGCATTAACATGCATAGAAATTCCAGACACAATGTTAAATTTATTCAAAAAATCTGCATCCATAAGGCGTTTTGCGCCCTCTCCAATTTCTTCTGCAGCCTGAAAGAGTCCCACAACTGGACCTTTTATATTATGTTTTTTTAATAGGATTAGAGCACCCAATAATATCGCAGCATTCATATCATGCCCGCAACAATGGGCTCTATTAGGGGTTTTAGAAGAAAAAGGCAATCCGCTTTCTTCATTCATGGGGAGTGCATCAAGTTCGGAGCGAAGCAACAATGCACTATTGCCACCATTTCCGAGTTTTACTACAATACTTCCTTCAAATTCTTCCCAAGAAAGGTTTTTGCTTTCTAAGCGTTTTATAAGTTCAGTCTTTGACTTTACCAAATCAAAACCAATCTCAGGATATTGGTGAAGCGTTCTTCGGAATTGAATTAGTTCCGGGAGAAGCAGTTTCGCTTCTTGAATAATTTTATGCATGCTTCTACACCTCCTAGAATACTCTGCACCGCACCTACATCCGTATAGTCTATTTACATTTATAACTCGTTTGCTACTCCATCAATTTCTCAAGATTGAAATGAAGAATTTCTGGAACATTGGACAGATTATCATTTCCCAGCACAGCATTATAAACGCTCATCATCGCATCAATATTTGGGGTGGCAACATGATATTTCTGAGCAAGAATACGAATTGGCTCTATACCAAATGGCAAATCTTCAGTAAAATGCCTAAAAGAAAAATTAGTAGGAGATTTAGCGGTTTGATAACTTGGAATCGATTTGAAAGCTACATACAAATCATCATATTGACTGTCCCAAGAAAAATTAAAGAGATCTAAAAGGGATTTGGCTTTAACACCCAACTGATTTAGCAGATTAATTCTCTCTCGATCGACGGCCTCAACAAATTTCACTCCCATAGGTGATGTGTAATTCGAAGCGAACATGAGAGTCTCTTCCCCGCTGTCTATACGAGATAGATTAAATAAATCCAAGGGGCAATGCGCTAAAGGATTTGACATATTCAATGTTGTTTCAAGGACATTGGAAACTGCTGAAAATTGGGGAAAAAGTTCTTTTAACTCCTCGATGAGCCCCTCAACCGCATTACAAGGGAAGCTTCCAAGTGTTACCTTCTTCTTCATAGACTTCAAAAAGCATTTTCCAAGTTCATTAAGCGGCGACGCAAAAATTTGTGCCCCAGTTTCAGCTACTATAATTTTTTCTGCAGAAATCTCATTGCCCAGGTAATGAACGAATTCTGTAGCTCCCCAATTACCATTAAATACAATAATCCGTTGATTCTCGCGCAAAAGTCCTTTTAATTGATTTGCAATCGACTTATGGCCCTCAGCAGTAGTAAAAACCAGTATGTATTGAACTCCAGATACTGCATTTTCTAAACTGTGTTCACATGGGATTTGATAATGTCCTGTAATAACTCCAGTTGCCTCAATACCGTTTTTATTTATGATATCCACTTTCGAAGTATTACGATCCCAGCCTATAACGGTTTGCCCGTTTTCTTTTAAGTAGCATACCGCAGCTTGTCCGGTTCTTCCTAATCCTAATACTGCAAATTTCATACATTCACCTTCTTTAATCATAGTTCTTACAATAGGCATTACATAGACTGAAAGTCACAATAAGGGCAAGCCCTTATTGTGACCTTCCAGGTCATATAAAGTTACATTTATACTTCTGGATTCAATTTAAACCATCCCGCCAATTTGGCAATGATGAGAATACATACAAAAGCTACCGTCCAAGCAAGACCAACAGTCAAATTACCGTACTGAGCAATCAAGTTTGGCATCATACTCGTAAGAATACCACCTGCAATAAACGGAGAACAGAACGGTCTGCTGGCCGCAAAAGCTTCAGCGGATTCGGTTTTTAATTCTGGATCAATCAGACGAAGCAGGAGGAAACCAGTTGCTACGACACCGCAAGCAGTACCAAATACAATGATGGAGTTTTCAAACCAGTTGTGAGTGAAGAGCCGTCTGCCAAAGAAGAACAGGAGGAACGGCATGATAATCATGAACAAACCCTGTTGAATGATAAGTGGCAGTGCATACTTCACAATGACCGTAATTTTAACGGAAGAAATGGCACCGGCAACCAGGAATTCCAAAGCTAGGCCTTGGATTCTAGACATGGTAGGACGATCAATGCATTTATTCCATTTTGTATTAATAATAAGAGCCTGAACAACAAGACCACCAAGCATAGCAGCAATGAACCAGTAGAGGTTAAAGTTGAAGAAAACTTTGAGTACGCGCATAAGCAAGTAGCCAATAATAACAGCTGCACCAACGAGGCCGGCATGGAAAGCGAAGATATCAATCACGTTCCGGCTAATCGTAATATTGCTTCCGACTTCCTTACGCTCGCCATCTAAAAGTTCTTCAACTTGTTTATTGTCAGAAACGACATTATGAATATATCCCTTTCTGGCTGCATAGTTAATAGCGATCGTACCGCCTATAACCCCATACAGCAAACCAATGGTTGCAGAAGTGATAGCAAGGGAAGATCCATCCCCATAAGAAAGGCTATCAAAGACCATCTTCATCCCACCAGCAGTACCATGTCCGCCGGCCCATCCTTCTTCAACAATGGCTGCAAACAAAGGATTTACGTTCATAAAAGGAGTAAATATCAATGCGCTAAGTAAGCAGGGAATTGCATATTGGGCAGATGTGGCCAAATAAGACCATGTACATTGCCCGCCTGTTACGCGTCCTAATTTTCCAAGTTTCGGAAAGCTGCCTGTAATAAGCATCGGAGCAAGCACCAAAATAATCAAACGTCCACTTAGCGCACCCCAAGAACTGATGATATCCTTTGGAATAATGCCCAGAACTTCTGGTCCTAGGATAAGTCCAATCAGACCAGCAATTAATGAAGCTGAAATATAATACTTTCTCAAGAACTGCAGTTTCACACGAATGAAAGTCGAAAATAAAAGTAAAATTCCTAATAAGGACGCGGAAAACAATAATGAATCGACCATTGTTCCTGTAATTGGTTTCATACCGAACATAATTTAAACTCCTTTCTTAACATTGTTAAATAGAAAAATGAACACCGGCTCCAGGTCCTAAAGGTAAATCAAGGAAGAACCAAATGAGCAATTCTGCAACCATAAAAATAAAGAAACCTAATACGTAAGGCATCATATTGGACATAAGCGTTCCAAATCCAGCTTTCTTATCATATCGCTGGGCAAGAGCCAAAAGCATCCCAAAGTAGGCAAATGTAGGACAAATTGGATTGGTTACGGCATCACCAATTCGATATGCCATTTGTACAAGTGCAGGAGAGTATCCCATTAGCATAAACATTGGGACAAAAATACTTGAGAATAGTGACCATTTCGTGGAAGCAGAGCCAATCAACAGATTAAGCAGCATACTCATGCAGACGAAAAGCACTAGAATCATCGAAACAGGCAAACCGGAGAATTTTAATGCGTTTGCTCCTTTTATCGCAATGATCAAGCCCAAGTTCGACCAAGAGAAGAATTTAAGAAACTGGGCAATGAAATAGAACATAGCAATATAATTTGCCATACCAGCCATTGCCTTTGTCATGGCGTTAGCAACATCATTAAAATCTTTGAAAGTACCTGCGGTATACCCAAAAGCAAGGCCAGGAATTGCAAACATAAGAGCAATCAAGACCGTCATACTTTTCATCAAAGGTGCTTTGGATGCCAGTAGAGAACCATTTTTATCGGCTAAAACACCGGTAACACAAAGGAATCCTACCACCGCTACAAAAATTACAAATGAGATAAGTGCAGCTTTAAGCCCTTTTTGCTCCTGATCACCTTGCGCTGTCATACTTTCTTTGTAATCCCCTTTGTACGTTCCCAAGCGGGGTTCGACAATTTTAACCGTAATTAGCGTTGAAAAAAGAGTTAAGAAAATAACTGACACCGCTGAAAAATACCAGTTCATGGAAGGACTCAGTGAGATATCCGGAAGCAAAAGCCGAGCCGCAGCTTCAGTAAAGCCAAAGTTAATGACGTCCATGGACGTGATCATGAGGTTCGAGGCAAAAGCACCAGACACAGACGCATAAGCGGCTAACATGCCAACCATTGGGTTTCGCCCCATTGAAGCCCAGATTAAGGCCCCCAAAGGCGGCATTACAACGAATCCTGCCCCACCGGTACAGTCAGCCATAACGCATGCAAAAACAAAGATAGCAATAACCTTCAAGTCCGATCCTTTAGAATTTGCAAGGCCCCTAAGAGCAGCATGGAAAAAGCCCGCATTTTCAGCGATTCCCACACCTAACATGCAAGTTAAGGTTAGTCCTAACGCAGGAATTCCCGTGAAGTTATTCACAAATTCCGTTAGCATCCGGACCAATCCTTGTTTGCTAAACAAATTAACAACTTGGACACTCTTGTTTGTTACTGGGTTAATCTCACTTACTCCAAAAAATGAACAAATTCCGGATAAAAGCACAATAGCTGCAGCCAACCAAATAAACATCAAAATAGGATTTGGAATTTTATTTCCTAGCACTTCTACAAAGTGAAGGAATTTTTCCAGTGGTGAATACTTAATACTCTTTTCTTCCATCAAATTTTTCCCTTCTTTCAGAGGGATCTTTCCACCAAATCCGCCTTTACGGTATATAGCATCGGAAGGATAGATGGGAAATCAACCTCCATTAAATTTTGAACTGCAGATACTCATTTCCTTTTTTCCTCACCCTCTCTAAATAGCATTCTTGGATAAGATTTTCTTGATCACACATACACACCTACGTCATCCTAAGGTATAATTAGGGATGGGGGTGGACTATATGATCAGTTTTTTAAATCTTGAATTCTTTTTAATTTTATCCGAGGAATTAAACTTCAACATAGCAGCCAAAAAACTTCATATCACTCAACAAACCTTAAGCGGTCATATTAGGAAACTGGAAATACATTTTGGAACTAAACTATTCAAATATGGTCCGCCCCTTGAAATTACGCCTGCAGGGATATTACTTCGTTCCTATGCGGCTGAATTATTAGAAAAAAAGAAGCGAATGGAAAATGATATGCTCACACTGCGGGCTGCCAAAAGCGGTACACTCAGAATCGGATGCACTTTTGCAAGAGCTCAATTTCAACTTCCACAAATCATTAAAGACTTTAATAACAAATATCCGTTTATTCAGGTCAAAATATTTGAAGGTAACACGCCCGATGTAGAAGAAATGCTTATGAAAAGAAATGTAGACCTTTCCATAGGATTTGTCCCTGAAACGGGCCAGAATATCATAAGCCTTCCACTTTATGACGATCCATTTTTGATTGTCATTCATCCCTCCGTTATCAGCAAATATTTCCCTGATCGAAAAACAACGGTGTTTAGCCTCGACGACCATAAGACACTTAAAGAAATCATTGAAAATTGTCCGTTTCTTTCGCTTCCTTTACGTACGACCATTGGCAAAATCAGCAGCGCGTATTTAGCGTCTAATAACATCAGTCCTAAACACACCATTGAGCTTCGTGATGTAGGTACGATGCTTGCTATGTGTTACGAGGAAGTAGGATTCATGTTCTGTCCTAAAACACTTGTAAGGCTTTCTACTTATCCTTTCTCAGAAAAACATATCATCCACCGGATTCCACATCTTTCAGCCCTAAAAATTGCTATCAACATTCCGGAGGATCACCATCTTTCAGAGCCCATGGAATCCTTCATTGAAATTGTCCAAACCTCATTAGGCGTTACGCCTGATGTGTTGGATGAATGACAATTCTGCCATTATCAAGTTTAGTCAATCTTTCATACCCATCTTCAGTAATAAGGACCGTATCAGAGTGTCTGACTCCACCCCATTTTTTATCCATAAGACCAGGTTCAATTGTAATAACCATACCAGGTGCCAAGGGAATTTCGTTATTTGGGGCTAGTGAAGGGAACTCATGTGCTGAACAACCACACCCATGGCCAATCCTACCAGGAAGAATATTTTCAAAACCTGCATCAGAGTATACTTTAGCAGCAGCAAAATATAGTTCCTTGAAAAGGATTCCAGGTTTTAGGATTGAAAAAACAGCTTCTCTAGCATGCAACATAGAATCATACGCATGATTTTTAAATTCGCTTGCTCCACCGATAATGATTGTACGTTCGTTTTCGGCATGATACCCATCAGTTTTTGCCCATGCCATAGGCAATGTTAAATCGCCTTCTTTTGGATAATAATGTTTAGGCGCATCACACCCGTATGAAATATGATTTTCGGATAAGCACCAAACGTGAAGGCTATCAATCATGCCACCTTCCGAAGTCCCGTATCCACAGACCTCACTATCGCGATATTTCTGGTGCCAAAGCTTTCTCATAGCATATTGTCCCTCCGTTGATGCTTCGGCCTCAGAATATCCCTGAGTTAAATAGTCAATCGTAGTTTTAACACCCATATCAACCAGCTCAGCTGATTTTCTAATGCAAGAAATCTCATACTCATCTTTTACGATTTTCATCATATTTAGCATATGAGAAACTGATTCAATTTTTTTAGGTTTCAATTTTTCTTGGATTTCTTTATATTGTATTACGTTCATATAATCCAGTTCTAATCCAAGTGTGCCATCGGCTTCCCCCATCAGACACTTAATTGCATCTATTGGATCCATTGCCACAGGGACATTATCTCCCCATTTGCCATAAAGTGAAATCTTATCAATTGCGCTTTCTTCTCTTGCGTGATCCGCACGCAGCGAATGGACCAGTAAAATAGGATCTTCATCTGGTCTCATCAGAATGTAGACATGACTGGAATTAATTACAGGATTAAAATTACTGAAATACTTCACATTCTCAGGTTTCTCAATGATAACCGCATCAATATGATTTTTTATCATTAAGCCTTTTAAGTTTCGAATACGATTTTCTACATAAGATTTGCACCGCATCCCAGCACCACCTTTACTTTACGATTGTTTGCTCAATCTCAACTTTCACTTTCTTAATATAAGAAAGCATATCATCATCCAAAGGGTAACGAATAACACAGCCCGGAGCAAGAATTAATTTCTTTCCATGGGTTTGTTTGATGGATTCAAAAATTTCTTGACGAATTTCATTCTTTTTATGATTCGTAATATTCATTCGTTCGATTCCACACATCAATGTCTTATTCGTAAAAATTGCAGCCTCTTCCATACTCGGAAGACTCTGCCATGCGTGATAGTTGAAAATTTGAACAGGATAGTCCTTTAAGAGGTCAAACATAATATCATTGCCATGAGCGTGCAAAACATTACACCAACCCTTTGAAGCCTTTAAAACGCGGATGTCATAAGGCGCCCCAAACTCAGCATAGAACTCTTCGCTGCATACGGAATAATTGGACATCTGTGTCGCAAAGAATATACCATCCGCCCCCATCTCAATTACTTTCTCTACTAATTTGCAAGTTGTATTGGTAATTTTTTGAAGGGCATGGTGAATTTGTTTGCCGTAACCTTCTTTAACAAACTCCTGAATTCTATCTTCGCAGAGTTTATTTGCCGTTGTAATCGGGCTAAACACAGTAAATATAATAGGAACTTCTTCTCCCTTAAGTTCTTCTAGAAGCAGTGATAAATACTTTTGTTCCCGCTTTAGGGCACCTTGATCGATAGGTGCTTCCTTGATATTTTCCCAATCTTCACCTTTATTTACGGGCGTTGACACAACTTTAGCAACACCACCGGTCAATACATCCGCATAATCAACCTTTGCGCCAAAGTCTTCACAGCTATACATTCCATTATTCATCGTTTTGATGATATCAATATCATATTTTTTGTAGAATTCAACGGTCTTCTGAGTTATTTTGACTGGATCCAAATCAATCCCAGGCATATGTGTCCACATGGAATATGGGATATGATTAGGCTTTTTTCCTTTCAGAACACTTTTAATTAACTCCTTTTTAGTCATAATAACCCCTTCTTTTCTTTGAAAAATATATAGAAAGCGAATACCGCTCTGAAATGTACCCTCTTTACTGGACACCCAGTAAGGAG
>ULTI01073887.1_pt1 | contig 11300 bp, 10 predicted proteins | sample 1957291 | NCBI WGS metagenome assembly ULTI01 (sample SAMEA4835725, study PRJEB28245) | human gut metagenome | biome: gut microbiome; material: fecal sample | place: Denmark | collected 2008 | reverse complement strand
ATAATGAACCAAAATTGTAATTAAAATGTCTTTTCATACGCATTTTTTGCATTTGGAAATTCTATATGATAAGATGTATGTAAATATACATTCATTAGAAAGCCAGGTGCAAAAATGCGTATTTTAATTTGTGATGACGATACTCTGATAATAGAACAATTACAGAAATATATTGAATCCTACTTTGAATCAAACCATTTAAAATGTCCCGAATTAGTTTCCTTTACCAGTGGCGAATCTTTATTGGCTGATAAAAACGAAAAAGATATTGTTTTTCTGGATATTGAAATGCCCGGTATGAATGGAATTTATGTAGGAAATGAATTAAAAAAAGCAAACAAAAATGTCCTTATTTTTGTGGTGACCTCATATTCCGAATATCTGGATGAGGCAATGCGTTTTCATGTATTCCGCTATCTTTCCAAGCCTTTGGACAAACAGCGTTTTTTCCGAAATATGAAAGATGCCTTAACATATTACAATTCCATTACTACCAAAATTCCTGTTGAAACTAAACAGGGTATGTATTCGTTTCCCGCTTCTCAAATCATTGCCATAGAAGCACAGGAACGAAAAGTAATTGTACATACTGCCCGGCAGGATTTTGACTCCATTCATAATATGGACTACTGGCTGGAACATCTCCCCAAAAACAGCTTTTTCCAAACACACAGAAGCTTTATTGTTAATTTCGAACATATTGTAGACTTTGATCATTCAACCATACATTTATCGAATCAGCAGATTACCGCCTACCTGACACGCAGGAAATACAGTTCATTTAAAAATGCTTATCTACTATATCTGGAAAGTATGAGGTAAAAATAGATGGAACATATCATTTTACTTTTTTTTAGCTTTTTTACAGAAGCGGTTATATTATGGCAATACGCCTCCAGCCTTTTTACCTCTTCTTATAGCAATAAAATAAAACTGGCACTATTGAGTGCTTTTTATGCTATATTGTTTCTTATTTCCCTGCTAGGACAAACAGGGCTTAATGCCATCAGTTTTTTTGTGATTAACACTATTTTTCTTTATATGTTGTTTAAGCTCAAGTTGTTATTGGCACTATTCCATTCCGCCATACTTACAGCAATTATGGGACTATCTGAACTTGCAGTTTTCGGAATTATATCAAGGTTTTTTCCGCATTTTGTCTTAGAAACAGATGCCGGAATTATTTTTTATACGGTTTTTAGCAAGATTTTATTTTTTGCAGTCATCTATTTATTAATTCATCTGCTCAAAGGAAAAAATATAAATCAGGAACAGTACGATCGCTCAGGACTTCTTTTAATGCTAATTCCGGTTTCGTCTGTTTTTATTATGTTTACTTTTCTTGCTATTGGTGAAACATCAGCCTTTGCCCAACCTGTTGATTTTATGGTAACAATCTGTGCTGTTTTTTTGCTGATGGTCAATCTGCTTGTATTTGGCATCAACCAATATAATCAGAAAAAATCACAGGAATATACCGATATGCAGTTGTTGCTCCAGAAAGAATCGGATTCCGCCCAATACTATGAAATGATGCTTTCGCAAAATGAAAATCAAAGTATTCTGATCCATGATATAAAAAAACATCTTCAATCTATCAAATTACTCAATGAAAAAAATGATTCTGATAAAATAAATGCTTATATACAACAGCTTTTGGAATCTTCTGACTTAAAAGAAACCTCAAAAATCTGCGATAATGAAATGCTGAATGCAATTCTCTGCCGCTATCAACGGCAATGCAACGAGAAGCACATTGTTTTTCATACTGATATCAGAAGTGATACTGTTCAAAATATTTACCAGCACGATTTGACATCGTTATTCTGTAACTTATTGGATAATGCAGTGGAATCAGCAGATAACATCCCTGATTCTTTTATTGAGCTTACCGTAGAAAAAAAGGAAAATTCACCTTTTATTATTATCATACTCATAAATTCCTGCCGAAACACACCTGTGTACGATCAGGATGGAGTTCCTGTATCTCATAAATCAAACAAAGGCAGACATGGCTTCGGAATCAAGAGTATTAAAAAAGTCGTGAAACAATATCACGGAAATTTGCAAATGTATTATGATAATGATTCCGGTACTTTCCATACAATCATAACCTTAAAACAGTAAACGCTAAAAAATTAGGCAATCACGAACTTTTTATGTGATTGCCTTTTTTGCGCATTTCTGTATGGACTGAACTTGTTTTGTACCTCTAATAGTGGAGCGAACTCCTGTAATCTTTAAAATGTTTGTTTTCTAAACACTCCCTGGCAACATTTAAAGTTTCCATTGACGTTTCCATTCTATATTTGCTAAACTAATACAATTTTCCTCAAGCAATAATAATTCCCTCCTTTTGTATATTTGAATAATACGGCAAGCTGTTTACCCAATTTTTAAAGTGTTTTTCATTTTTAATATTCACACTTATCGGCACACCATACTCAAGTTCAATATCATAAGCTGCATCAAATATTTCATCCTCTATCTGTATAATCCTATCATCCGTCAGCTCCGTCAAAACCATTATATCCATATCTGAATTATCTCCATAATCTCCTCTTGCATATGAACCATATAATATCATCTGCTTTAACGAATCACCCATAATGCTTTTTGTCTTATTTCTGAACTCACATAATATCCGGTTTCTATCACTCATATTATCACTTCCTAATTCTTTTGACACTCCCCACAGCTAAAGCAGGGGGATTCAGGTTTAACTAAAAGTTATGTAACTTTCTAATTTACAGTAAGCTTATGCACTTCTTCTTGCAATGCATTCAGATAATTTAATATTTCTTCAAATTCCGGTATCTCCCCATATATCATATTCCTCATTGCATTATAATCTGCCTTTAATGCATCAAGTACACCATCACTTGGCATAAGCTCAATACTATTTAATGTTGCTGTCTCATAATGTGCACCTTTTGCGTAATAGAATTTCTGCTTAAATGTAACATCCTTTTCAAGCAATTCTTTTCTTGCAAAAGCACTTTCTTTCACCCAGGAATTACCTAGATTATAAACATCATATAAATGTCTTGCATATCTTGCTGGTAACACTTTTCCTTCTGGAAAATTTGCTATTTTATGTAATATGGTTAGTTTCTCCCAAAATGTACGCTCTACATCAATGGTCAAAACACTTGTCTCTTTCTGTGTAAATACATCCGGATATTTCTCAGCTGCAAAAGGACTTACTACAGTCTCATGTGATGGCATCCATTCAGCTAATGGACCTATTTCCAATCTTACGCAGGAACGAAGGTATTCACTCTCAAAAATCTGTGGATAATAGAAATTAACAACCATTTCGTCTTCTGAATCAACGGATACCCACTCTCCTACCCCTAACTCCTCTTCAAGTTCTTTATTGAGTTTTGGAACAAATTCATTTTCATAAAACCTTGCCGCCTCTGCATTAATTTGCTTATTGAATTGATCCTGCTTTGTTTTTGACCTTTCACTCCAAGGATTTCCCTCATCAGTAATTATTTTTCTCCAATCCAAAATTAGATCGATATCTTCTGAAAATCTCTCTATTACATGATATGATTTCGAAAGACTCGTTCCACCCTTAAATACAAACGCTTTTTTATATTGGCAATCATGGAAAAGGTGGTCTAGCATAAAGCATACCCAAAAGTCTTTTTCCACTACATTAGGTAGCATTCCCATTTTTATTGCCGTTGCCTGAAATAGTTCAGTCCTATCTTTTACTGGTAACTTTGCAACTTCTCTCATATTATTCTAAACACACCCTTCTAATTACTTCGTATATCCACTCACTTACGCCAGTTGCCTCTTCAAGAAGCTGTTTCCTTTTATCCTCAGGAAGTCTATTCTTCAAGTTGTTAATAACACCTTCATCAATTCGCTCTTTCCCAAGTGTTTTTATAGCCTCTACTACCAGTGTTGTTGACTCTGACATAAATGAAATCTGACGGTTGGCTCTATGCTTAAATTCGATATTAACATTATCCCATGCAAATTTTCTATATGGACCATCACTTATATAGGACCATACAACAGGAACCTGCGTTGACAATCCCAGTTTATTTAACGCTACATCTCCACATGGTGCTATTGTCCAATGATATCCTCTTGCAATTGCATAGGCTACTTTTTCCGGATTAGCAGGAACATATTCCTTAAGTAAATTGCTATATACAGGTTTTTCGTAAACTCCATTGATAATTCTTCGAATTGCTTTCTCTTCTACTTGTCTACCCAAACATTTTCGTATTGTTGTAATTGTTGCAATATCAGTAAAATCTGATGTCACAAATACTGCGCCATCTTCGGCATCTAATATTCTCTTTTTTATTTCTGCATAAATTCCACTTGCCATAACAACACGCTCCTTAAATTCGTCACGATTATTATATATTTTTCGTGACAAAAAATCAATTCTTTTTTTTGCATCCCCTTATATATGCAGTTTCCGAAACTGCGCCGGTGTCATCCCGGTAAGTTTCTTGAACATGACGATAAAATGGCTGGCATCTGAGTATCCCACATCAGATGCTATATCCTGCACCTTGCGCCTGCTGTTTATAAGCAGTAATTCCTTGGCTTTATTGATACGGTAGTTTGTCAGGTACTCATACACCGAGCAGTTCATAAACTCCGTAAAAACACGCGATAGATATTGCTGCGATACAAATACACGATCGGCAAGCTCCTTGGCGCTGATATCGTCCATGTAGCTTTCTTCTATAGCATCTATAACAGGCTTTATAAAACGCACATAGCTTTGGTCATCACTGTCGTGTGTGTGATTAGACTGGTCTGAAAGCAAAAGCATGATGCCATAACAGTCGAGTGAGAGCATTTGCGTATCACTGGAGCGTTCCTTAAAGTCTTCTACTGCCCTGTTAATCGCTTCCGACACATCCATCCCCTTATTCTCATCAATCAGCCGGTATTCCTTTTCATCAAACATTTCCCTGAAGGCTGCCGCCATTGTCCCTGTAAAAGTGGCAAACTCTGTTTTCCAGGGCAGGCTATTGCCGGATGAGATGTTTTTATTGTGATAGGAGTGCGGCACGTTTGGAGCAATAAGAATCCCTTGCCCTTTTTGCAACTCAATCGTATGACTGTTTGACAAAATATTGTCTGAAACAGCCTGATTTCTGCTGTATACCGTTACCTCACCCACACCCTCCTTCGTCTGTAAATAATGGTACAGCGGATACCCCTCCGGGCGGGTAACGCTTTCCTGCTCCCAGTCATTACCGACAGAGTCGAATTGAAACGGTTCTCTTGCGAAATTGCTTCCAAAATAAATAGGCATGCTTTCTCCTTTCAAAAACGGTTTAGTTTCAGAATGTTATATAATTTGGTTTATGATGTTATACTATTTTCCGTGAATCTATTATATGATTAGTGCATAAGGAACACACTTATAGTTTAAGAATATCATAATATTGGGGTTAATACCATAACGGAGGTAAAAAATGCAGTCAAAATTCAAAAGAATCCTTTTTGGAGGAGATTACAATCCAAACCAGTGGCCTAAGGAGGTCTGGGAGCAGGACATGGCATACTTTAAGGATGCCCATATCAACAGCGCCACAATCAACGTTTTTTCATGGGCTAAAATACAGCCGTCTGAGAATGAGTATAATTTCACAGAGCTTGACGAAATAGTTGACATGCTCTCAAAAGAAAACTATGACATCGTCATGGCAACATCAACAGCGGCACTGCCGGCATGGATGGTCAGGAAATATCCTGAAACGATGAGCACCGACTACGAGGGACGCCGGCATAAATTTGGAGCCAGACACAATTTCTGTCCGAACTCCCTGGTATATCAGAAGTACGCAAAGGCTCTTGCGACAGAGCTTGCAAAACGCTATAGCGGCAATAAAAATATTTCTGTATGGCACATCAATAATGAGTACGGCGGATACTGCTACTGTGACAACTGTCAGAAGCAGTTTCGTGTATGGCTCAAGGATAAGTACAAGACCATTGATGCTGTAAATGATGCCTGGAACACAGAGTTCTGGGGACACACCTTCTATGACTGGGATGAGATAGTCGTACCTAACGAGCTCAGCGAGGAGGCCTGGGGTGGCATGACAAGCTTTGCCGGAATATCAACAGACTACAGGCGTTTTTACTCTGACAGCATGCTGAACTGCTATAAGCTGGAGCGCGATGCCGTTAAATCTATCATTCCTGATGCGCTTGTCACAACAAACCTGATGGGTACCTTCAAGGGCCTTGACTATTTCAAGTGGGCTAAGGAGATGGATATCGTGTCGTGGGATAATTACCCTGCATACGACACACCATGGAGCATGGTTGCGATGACTCACGATTTGATGCGAGGTCTTAAGGATGAGCCATTCATGCTCATGGAGCAGACTCCAAGCCAGCAGAACTGGCAGCACTACAATTCATTGAAGCGTCCGGGACAGATGCGTGCACAGAGCTATCAGACCATAGCCCACGGTGCAGACACTATCCAGTTCTTCCAGCTCAGACGAAGCAAGGGTGGCTGCGAGAAATTCCACGGTGCTGTAATAGCACATGTCGGAACAAACGACACAAGGGTATTTAAGGAGACTGCACAGCTTGGACGAGAACTTGAAAGCTTCGGCACAAGGACACTTGGCACACGTAATAAATCAGATGTGGGAATCATCTTTGACTGGGACAATTACTGGGCACTTGAGTACACAAGCGGACCTACACAGGACCTTAAATATGTTGACCAGATTCACCACTATTATGAGTATTTTTACAACAAAAATATCTCAGTCGATATGATTCCGGTTGACGGTGATTTTTCAAAATATAAGGTGATTGCCGCACCTGTTCTGTACATGGTAAAGGAAGGCATGAAGGAAAAGCTTGAGCAGTTTGTGAAAAACGGCGGTACTCTCATCACAACATTTATGAGTGGTATTGTGGACCAGTCTGACAACGTGCATCTGGGCGGATATCCGGGACCGCTTCGCGAGATGGCAGGTGTCTGGGTTGAGGAAATTGACGCGCTTGCACCGGAGCAGTCAAACACTGTAAGCTTTTCGGATGGAAAAGAATATAAATGCAATCTGCTGTGCGACCTGATGCACCCGGAAGGTGCAGAAGTACTCGCCACATATGAAAGCGATTTCTATGCAGGAATGCCTGCTGTCACAAAAAACATCTACGGAAAAGGCCATGTATACTATGTTGCCACACAGCTTGAGGCAGCCGGACTTGCAAGGGTGCTTGATGAAGCCACAGATGAAGTGTCTGTATCAGGTGTCATTGCTGAAAAGACAGGTCTTGAAATTACATGTCGCGATGGTGAAAATACACGCTTTTACTTTGTGATGAATTTCACTGATGAAAAGCAGACTCTCCCTGCAAGCCTTGCAGGAATGGTTGACCTGATCACCGGAGAAGCAGCTAAAGAGGGCGATGTGATGAATAAGTGGGATGTGAAGATACTTCAGGAAGCACTATAAGAGAGCCTTATGCATTAAAACATATAGTAAATCCACACAAAAAGCCGCTGCATGCATGCACGCAGCGGCTTTTATATTTTGCATCTATTTTTTAGATTCTATTATTTTACAGTGACTTTTTTCGGAAAGAAAAAGACACAGCTATTGCTCCGATAAGAAGCATTCCAAGCATAAGAGCGACATTCAGATTGTCATCTGTTTTTGCTGCTTTTTCGTTCTTTATATTCTGAAGCTTTGTTTCATTCCCGGCATTATCAGCAGTCTTATCGACAGTTTTATCTGTGGTCTTGATATCAGCCGGCTTCTTATCCCCCTGAGGCTTTGCTACTGTATCAGGATTTGTAACGACAGCTTTTACAGCTGTTTTCTTAACAATTACATAGGTTGAGAACTTATTTGTCTCAAATGAAATTTTGCCATCCGAAACTGTTGCATCAAGCACATCATAGCTTCCATTGTGCTCCCTGACAACTGAATATTCACTGTCTTTATCAAAATCCTTGATAGCAACATCAAGTCGGATTGGTTTCTCAAATTCAGTGATATCATTTACCCAGTAATTATCAGCGCTGATTTCCTGCATATTTGTTCCCTTGCTTACTATATTTTGAAGGGAAATATCCAGATTGGCAACAATCTCTTTCTTTACCCCATCGGTGGCAGCAATCTGTTCATTTGCTTTTGTAGTATCCGAAGCACTGTCTGATACATCTATCTTCAGATTTCCCGATGCTGCGGCATTATCACCATTGCTGATTTCAATTTTTCCTACCGCTGCAGAGCTTACGTCTGTGACATCAGCTGCCTTTACAAAGGCACCCTTGAAATGCACATTTGTCTATGGCATTGTGAAAGTAAATGTAGATTTTTTATCCTGCGGTGCAAGAGTATTTCCATTAAGGGATACACTGTCAAGCTGATAGCCATAATCCGGAACAAGCTCAACAGTCACCTGCTGCCCCGGTTCTACTACCAGATTTCCACCATCCTTATTACCCGGATTACTTCCAAACATATCCCAGTCTGTGAAATCTGTTTTATCTCCAACCTTAATAATTTTTGCTGTACCATGCTCCAGATATGCATCCTCTCCATATCTCTTTGCATCATATGCCCACGTCACTGTGTAGCGTACCTTATCTATCTGGATAAAGGTCTGACCAGCATTGATTCTCACTGCATTATTCTTTCCTATCTGCACAGGTGTCTGGAGCATATAGCGGCCTGCCTCATCAGTCAGATATGCCATGATGCTTGTAACAGCTGAATCAAACTCATATGAGCTTCCGTTCTTTTGTACCTTTGAATTTGTATCTGACGCAAGCTCCTTCAACGACTTATAATTTGCCCCATTATCAAGACTTACCATTACAAGTGCTGCCAGCTCATCTGTGCCTGCCGCATCGCCCTCCACACGAAGCTGTATTGTTTGTGTTGCTCCCTGTGGCGGCATGCCCGGCTGCTGATTTTGCTGTGGTTCTCCAGGTCTGCCCTCACCCGGCTGCTGATTCTCTTGCTGCACCCCATCTGCCCATATATGCTGCATCGGTGCAATCGCAAGCACCATAACAAGTGCAAGCATAACAGCCATTATTCTTTTGATTTTATTCATACTGCCTCATTCTCCCTTCCACGCATACTATATGATGACACTCTAAGTGCATGTCATTTATGCGTTTTACAAGTTATTACGATAGGAGAATTGTACCATTACACACAAAAAAAGGACAGTTGACATTCGTCTCAAAATGTCAAAAGTCCCTTAAAATCACTGTTTTTCACGCATCCAGCTGTAATAGAACTGTACCAGTCCCATGCGCGCCTTTGTCTGAGTTTTTTCATTCATATTTGCAATATGTCTGTAGAGGGCTGCGCGCGAAACTGCCAGCTGCTTTGCCATCTCCTGCATGCTTTCATCAGAATGCAAAAGATAATCAAGCACTTCACCCTCACGCGGTGTGAGATGAAATTCCTGCACAAACAACTCGAGCAATTCATCATCTGTCATTTTTACCGTCTCATAGACTGTAATTTCAGCTTTGTCCTCTGCCTGTCTCTTCCTATACACATTTTCCTGATTATGCGATGCAACGGATGAATATATTTCTGTGTCACCCCTGCGCAGCTGTTCATGATAAGCAAATACAATCACACTGGTCACCGCAAACAATAGCACACCGGTAATCATGGTGACATACTGCGGTGCTCTCATGATATAAAGTGATACCCCTGCCACCACGACAGCAGCTGTATTGTTCACAGCTCTGCCCATCCCGGCCCAAAGCGCCGGCTTATCAGTATGACATGCAAATATCATAAATCTTGAAGCAAAATAGACTGAGAAAAATCCTGCTGACAGATAAAAAATGATAAGCCCTATCATAAAAGGGCCTCCACAACTAATCACAATCAGACATGTTGTGGAAAGCAAAAGCACTATATACATGATAAAATCCATCATCCTATTATCATCCGCACTATATAAAAATCCGGCAACAATACCGCTGTATGCCAGAATGATTCTCGGCCACTGCCCGATATCCACGCTTCCTGCAGCATGAACCAGTGTAACAGCATTATCAAGTGTTGCAAACACAAATGTCATGACAAACACAATCAATATAAGAATTATTCCAAGCTTTTTAGGCGCATACCCATAGCCCTCTGCAAAGCATGTATATCCACACACCTCACATAAGCTCCCTGCACAGAATACTGTCATAATAATCATAGCCGCCGCAAGAAAAATCACCTGACACATACCATCCGCTATCAGGTTATTATGCACAAGCTGCAGCAAAATTCCAATTCCATATGATATTCCTGCCAGCTGTGTAATCCCATTTAACCCATCATCAAGCCGCTTCACCGCAAGGGCCGCCTGTGTATGAATCAGACTTCCAAAATATCCCAGCACAATAAACAGAATAATTCCCAAAAGCAGCTCTCCTGCATAGCTTCCTGTCAGATATATGCCTATCATACATATCAAAGAGAGCACACCTGAAATGCATAGTATTATTTTTTTATTAAAGCTCCTTCTGTCACAAAATCTGTCAATAAAATAATATGATAAAAATCCTGGCACACTGCTGCCTAAAATAAAGCTCTGCGCCATAACCACACCATTTGAATCAGTAAAGACAGCCATTCTGTTATCAAACATATACTCGCTGCACAGAAAGATAAAATAAAAAAGAGCAAGCGCAATAATATTTCCTGATAGTTTTTTTATACTATTTATATTCATCTCACCTGCTCCTTAACAACAAAAAATATATCATTTCTTTACCATACACCGCTTCTTAAAGAAAGAAATTCCATAGCAAAGCACCTCATCATAATCCTCCTCAAGCTGCTTTGCATACATCTGACTCTCTATCTGCTTTAAAGCTTCATCACACTTACACTCAAGCTTTTCAAGCTGTCTTGTGTATTTTGCTTCAAACACTGCTACCCTGCCATTTATCTGATCCTTCACCACCACATCACTTCTGCCAGCGCCATACTCCTTATTTGACTCCACCATATAGCCTGCTCCGGCAAAAATTCCTGCCAGAAATGCATGGTAAAAATCCTCTTTGTAATCATGATAGCTGATGGTTCTGCGTAAGAGTCTGTTTAATTCGTCCTGTAGTTTACTTATATTACCACTCCATACAGCATCAAACAATGCGCTTCTGTTCCATTTTGGTGCACTTTCATCAAACCATCTGATGACCGTTGTCTCATATATTTCCCTGATTTCCTCGTTTGGTATTGTCAGAGCAGTAAACCTGTCAGGCAACGGATTTTCCAACTCGTCTGCTCGGACACTTGTCAGAT
>ULTI01069108.1_pt1 | contig 11305 bp, 7 predicted proteins | sample 1957291 | NCBI WGS metagenome assembly ULTI01 (sample SAMEA4835725, study PRJEB28245) | human gut metagenome | biome: gut microbiome; material: fecal sample | place: Denmark | collected 2008 | reverse complement strand
CGGGGATGACAAGGTGGAGACGGTAGATGATAAAGCTGAGAAAACGGACAATGACCTTGAGAAGCGTGTGGTTAGCTTGGAAAATTATAAAAAAGAAAAAACCTTATGGGGGATAATTGTAAAAATAATCGTATTGTTAGCTATCATGGGGAGCATGACCGTATTTATACTGTATGAATGGGTTGATATTTTTATTTTTAAAGATGCACAGCCATTTCTTTATGAGATATTTATGCACGCGATGAATGGAAGTGTGGTCAGGGCAGATGATTTGGGCGGTGTGTTTATTACTTTAATTAGTTGGATATTGACTTTTGTGGTTGGGGCTGTTGATGTATTGGGATGGAAAAGGGTTCAAAAGTATTACAATGAAATAAAAAATATGTTTTGAAGTCTTCCAAGACTGTGTACAGACAGAATACGACAGAGATATGTCGAACATTGAATTATTGAAGGAACTGGGGTATAATTGTGATGTTGTCTGCAACATTGACAGTGTAAAATAAGGATAATCATATGAAAATAGTACAATTATTTAAAATATATTGGCCAGACAATGGCGGGGGCATTGCGACGGTAATGGAAAGCATTGCAACAGCCATGAAAAGTGAAAAGCAGGAAATCGTTGTCTGTCAGGCGAAAAGAGGCAGAAAATCGTCGGTAGAGAAGTATCAGGGAGTTCCGGTATATCGGTGCAGCCAGTTATTTGATTTCGCCTCTACACCGTTTTCTATTCGATTTCTTCAGGCGGCACATCGGAGAACCAAGGATTCCGACATTACGATTTATCATTTTCCGTATCCGATGATTGATTTGGCAGTTTTGCTTGGACTTGTAAAAGGGAAGCTTGTAGTGTGGTGGCATTGTGATTTTGATAAATATAAATTACTAATGCCTATTTATAATGTATTTGTGCGTCATACGCTAAATAAAGCAGATCGGATACTGGTGTCTGCGCAGGGAAATATAGATCATTCGAATCTTTTATGTGATTTTAAAGAAAAATGCACGGTGATTCCCTATTGTGTGGATGAAAGCTATTTGGAGAGTGGAAAAAAATATCTGGAGAATCAGAAAAATGGCAAGCAGCATGATATCGTTCATATTTTGTTTATGGGCAGAATGGTGTGGTACAAAGGATGTGATGTTTTGTTACGGGCGTTTAAACAGATGAAACATAAAAATTGTACATTAACAATGCTTGGAGAAGGTCCACTAAAGGAAGAATGGAAACAAAAGGCTCAAGAGATGGATTTGACAAATGTTGTATTTACGGGTATGGTGTCAGAAGAAGAAAAAAAACGATATATTGAAGGATGTGATTTCTTAGTGTTGCCTTCTATTTCTAAAGCAGAAGCATTTGCATTGGTTCAGATAGAGGCAATGGCATACGGAAAGCCAGTCATCAATACGGATTTACCAAGTGGCGTACCTTATATAAGTATACATGGAAAGACGGGATTAACAGTTGAACCTAAAAATGTGCGTGCATTGGCAGATGCGATGGACAAACTTGTAGAAGATGAAGCACTTCGTAAAGAATATGGGAAGAATGCAAGACAGATGGTGGAGCAGGAGTATACACAGGAAAAAATGACAGAACGCCACAGAAAAGTGTTTGAGGAATTGTTAAAATAATGGAGTATAAGTAGAAAAATGAATGGAATATCGAAACTGGTGTTGAATGTTTCCGGAACATTAAAACCTGTACTGATAAAACTGCTGCCACTTTCGTTGTTACGGAAGATGAAACGAAGCATGATAGCAAACAGTTATGGAAAGTTGGAAAATTTGAACATTCTTCCATATGAAAATGGACGATATGAACATGGTGTGAATTTGATTGGAAATATTTGTGCGGAATCGGGCTTAGGGCAGAGTTGCAGGTTGGTGGCCTCTGCTTTAGATAAAACTGGATTTCCTCTTAGCATTTATAAATATGAACAACTTGGCGCGGAAGGACAAGGCGATCATTCATGGGAGAACAGATTATCAAAAGAATTGCCATATGATGTCAATTTGATACATATTAATCCTCATGAATTGGGACTGGCTTTCATACAGCAGGATGCATCTGTATGGAATTATCGTTACAATATAGGATATTGGTTGTGGGAGTTAGAGGAGTTCCCTGACGAATGGATTCCGTGTTTTCAGTGTTTGGATGAAATTTGGGCTCCATCAGAATTTATTTGCAATGCAATTCGAAAAAAAACAACACTTCCGGTACGTTGCATGCCATACTATGTTGATGTCCACATTGGAACAATATATGATAGAAAACATTTTGGTATTCCAGAAGATAAGTTTCTTTATTTGATGATGTACGATCAAAGCAGTTGTATGGAACGAAAGAATCCAATTGGTGTATTAAATGCATTTAAAATGGCATTTGAAAAAGAAAACGAGAATGTAGGATTGGTTATTAAAATTAATAATCCAACACCGGAATCTAGAAAGCAGATTCGAAGTGTTCTAGATGGATATACAAATGTTTATTTGATTGAAGAAACATTAAGCAGGGATGAAGTAAATAGTCTGACAAAATGTGTAGATGTGGTTGTTTCCCTTCACCGGGCAGAGGGGTTCGGTCTGGTGCTTGCAGAAGCAATGCTTCTTGGAATTCCTACGGTAGCAACAAATTGGTCATCTAATACGGAATTCATGAACGAAAATGTAGCATGTATGGTAGATTATGAATTGATCACAATTGAGAAGGATATGCCGCCATTTAAAGCAGGTAATAGATGGGCCGATGCAAATTTGGATCAGGCAGCAGGGTATATGAAAAAATTATATGAGGATAAAGAATATTATGAGATGATTCGGAAAAATGCAAAAGAATATGCCAAAGAAAAGCTGGGAATGGATCAAGCAGCGGGGAGAATAAGAGAACGATTGAAGGAGATATGGGGTTAAAAAATGTGTTGCAATTGTGAATTAAAGATACGGATCAGAGGTAAATGGTGGGACTAAATATTTTGTGTAGGATTAAGTATAGAAAAAATAAATGATCTGAGTGAAACTTTTGACAACATACAATGGTTAAAAATTTGAATGAATAATGTGAAAAATATACTCCGGTAAAATGTTATAGCCTATGAAGTATGTTGCCTCATGATATTAAAAGAAAGGAAATATGTGATAATAAGATTAAAATTATCATATAACATGAAAATGAAAAGAATAGCATTTGTAAATCATAGATATGGGAAAGAAGTTACTGGTGGGTCAGAACTTTTATGTGGAATATTGGCAAAAAAAATGGCTGAAATGTATGAAGTAGATATTTTAACAACATGTGCAATAGATGATGCAACATGGGCTAATTATTATCCACCTGGATATTCTGAGGACGAGGGAATTGGAATACATAGATTTCAAACTTCTAAAACGCGTGATTGGGCATCATGGGGAGAATTGGAACATATGATTGGCAAGGAACATTCTTATGAAAATGAGGTTCAATGGATAGAATCGCAGGGACCATATAGTCCTGAATTATTTGAGTATGTACATTCTAATTATTGCAAATATGATGCCATAGTTTTTATGACTTACATTTATTATACAACAGCAGTATGTATGTTAGGGATTCCAAATGCTCTTTTATTGCCAACAGCTCATGATGAACCCGCAATTTATTTAGAGCATTATAAAAAGGTTTTTACTCAACATAAAGGCTTCATTTTTAACACACCAGAAGAAAAGGAATTGGTTGATCGTTTGTTTGAAACTGATGGAATCCCATATGAAATTTGTGGAATGGGGATAGACATTCCCAACGACTATATGATAGATGATTTTAGGCAGAAGTTTAATATTAAATCTAGATATTTGCTATATGCAGGTCGAATAACTGAAGGAAAGGGATGCGGCACTTTATTTTCATATTTTGCAAGATATAAAAAAGAGAACGAAATTGATCTAGATTTAGTTTTAATAGGAAATAAAGCGATGGAGATACCAAGTCGTGATGATATAAAATATTTGGGATTTGTATCTGAAAATGAGAAATATACATTAATGGCAAATTCAGAGGCACTTGCAATTGCGTCACATTTTGAAAGTTTATCAATAGTTGCTTTGGAAACAATGGCATTGAAAAGACCAATATTAGTTTCAGGAAAATGTCCAGTATTAAAAGGACATTGTATTAGAAGTGAGGCTGGTTTATATTTTGAATCGTACAAAGAATTTTCAGATTGTGTTGATAAAATATTATATGAACATTTACATGAAAATAAATTAGGAGAAAAAGCAAGAAAATATATTCGCGAAAATTATACTTGGGATATAATAGTAAAACGATTGGTTAGACTAATTGAAAATGTTGATTACCAATGTATAGATAAATGCTTTTATAGAACTGAATATGAGTTGTGTGGAAAGGTTGAACCTATAAAAGAAGATGAGGTGACAGTTGTTTTTGCAGCAGATGATAAATATGCACCGATATTAAGTGTTGCTTTACAATCAGTGGTTAGTACGTCGAGTGAAAATAATTACTATGATATTATAGTTTTGTCTGATGGTATTTCATTAAGAAACAGAAAGATTCTTTTGCAACAATGTCTAAGAAAAAACATTTCATTAAGATTCCTAGAAGTAGGATATTTGTTAGATAAATATACTTTTGATTTTAACAATCAACAGCTTTCTAGAGCTACGTTTATGCGTTTGTTAATGCCTGATGTTATGAAGGGATTTACTGTAGTTTTATATTTAGATGGAGATGTAGTTGTAAAAAGGGATATCGCAGAAATTCTAAGAATGGATATGAAAGGATATTGTATAGGTGGAATAGAAGATCCTCATATTTGGGCGGTTAGGCAATATCGTGAAAATATTTCAGCGCATTTGAAAAAAGATTTGGGCATAGAAACACAAGATAAATATTTTAATGCAGGTGTGCTGATTTTTAATTTTAAAGAGATTGCAAAGGCTTGCACTACCAAAGATATGTTAGATATGGCTGCATCAAGAAAATGGATGTGGGAGGATCAGGATGTTTTAAATAAATTGTTTAAGGGGAAGGTTAAATGGATAGAGGCAAATTGGAATGTCCTTTGGGTACCGGATCCTACTATTCAAGAAATTATGATGATGAACAATGAATATACAAGGGCATTTTATAATCCCTATTTAATACACTATGCAGCAGGAGCAATGCCTATAAAAAGATTAAGTGATTATTATGCTGCTGAATTTTGGAGAGAGGCAAAAGAATCTCCATATTATGAAGAATTAGTTAACAGGATGCCAATGCAAATGCAAGAACAACAAGTTATTTTGCCAATAGTTCAAGAACAAAAAATATTTAAAAACCCATTTGAAAGAAAACTATACAGTGCAAAAAGGTATATTAGGTCTGAGGGATTAGGGTATGTGATGAAAACATTATGGTATAATATACAAGCATATGTTAGATATGGATTTCATGATGATGCAGCAATATCGGAGTATGTTGAAAGAAAAAGATGGAATATAAAATAGAGGGTAAAACATGAAAACAATAAAAGAAATATGGGATTATCGACAAATGATAATTAGCCTGGTAAAAAGAGATTTGCGAGGAAGATATAAAGGATCTGCTCTAGGTTTTCTTTGGACTTTTTTAAACCCCTTGTTGCAGTTAGTTGTTTACACATTTGTATTTTCAACAATTATGCGTGCTGGCATAGAGGACTATTATTTGTTTTTGTTTGTTACGCTTGTACCATGGACATATTTTGCATCTAGTGTATCTGGTGGCGCAAGTTGTATTATTGGTCAAAAAGATATGGTAAATAAAATATATTTCCCAAGAGAAGTGTTGCCAATTGCACATGTGTTTAGTCAATTGATTAATATGTTGTTAACGTATTTGGTTGTTATTATTGTTTTAATATTTTCGGGAAAAGGCATTTATTTAGGCGCGTGGGGATATCTTCCTTTTGTTATTTTACAAGAAACTCTTTTGGCTATAGGATTAGCAATGTTATTTTCTGCAATATCAGTTTATTTTAGAGATATGCAATATATTATTAGTGTTTTAATATTAGCTTGGCAATTTATGAGTCCTGTAATGTATTCAGTAGAACAAATTCCAGATAAATTTAGAACATTATTTTATCTCAATCCAATGACTCCGGTAATAGAAGCTTATAGAGACATATTTTATTATAAAAAAGTGCCAGATATGGGAGATTTTATGTTAGGAACAGTTTTTGGAATAATCGTATTGATTATAGGTATTATTGTGTTTGGCAAATTAAAGAAACATTTTGCGGAGGTTATGTAGTGAGTGAGTGTGTAATTGAAGTAAATAATATTACAAAATCTTTTAAAGTATATTTGGATCGAAGTAATAGTATTAAAGATTTTATAATACATAGTAGCAGAAGAAAATATGAAAATCGGAGAGTACTACGTGGAATAAGTTTTAAAGTAAGAAAAGGCGAAGCGATTGGGCTGATTGGGCGAAATGGTTGTGGAAAAAGTACAACATTAAAAATGCTTACTAGAATTATGTATCCAGATACTGGAAGTATTAGGATTAAGGGACGAGTTTCAAGTTTAATTGAGTTGGGAGCTGGATTTCATCCTGATATGAGTGGTCGAGAAAATATTTACATTAATGCATCTATTTTTGGACTTACTAAGAAAGAAATTGACAAAAGGGTTGAGGATATTATTGAATTTTCAGAATTAGAAGGATATATTGATAATCCAGTTCGTACATATTCGTCAGGAATGTATATGAGATTGGCATTTTCTGTTGCAATAAATGTTGATGCGGATGTATTGCTCATTGATGAAATACTAGCGGTGGGGGATGCAAACTTTCAAGCTAAATGTTTTCAAAAATTACGTGAAATTAAAAAAAATGGCACGACAATTGTGATAGTATCACATGCTTTGAATCAAATCGAATCTATATGTGAAAGGTCAATATGGATTGAAGAAGGAATTATAAAAATGGAAGGGCAACCACGAAAAGTACATAGAGAATATCTTAAATATATGGGGCTCGAGCGAACAGAAAGAGAACTTGAAAAGAAGAATAAACACGGTAAAAGCGAAGATGAGGAACAAGTAGAGACGGTATCTGGAAAAATAGAAAAAGAATCAGCAAGTACTCAAAGAGAAGGCAATCATAAGGTATTGTTTAAAAAAGTATGTTTGCTTAATTCAGAAGGTCAAGAAACAACACAATTTGAGACAGGCGATGACGTAACAATATACGCAGAATATAAAAAAATTGAAGATGTTAAGGAGGCATATTTTGCGTATGATATTATTCGAGAAGACGATGGTATGTATTGTTGTGCAAATAATTCGAAATTTAGAGCTAAAATGCCAGTTAATATTACAAAAGATGGTTGTGTAACTTGTAAATTGAAGTCGTTACCTTTAATGCCGCAACGATATTTTGTTGATTTTATATTAAAAGAGTATACTACAGAACCGATTGACATTGTAAGACATGCTGTGACTTTTGAAATTTTTTCTGAGGAAAGGGGAGGGGGAATCGCAGATGTCGAACAAGAATGGAATTGGACTGAAAAGGAATGAATATGAAAACGGTTTTTTTTTATTGTGATTCACAGGCGAATATATTAACATCATATTTTATGAAAAAAATGTATTATGATAAATATTACAAAAGCGTTTTATTGGTTGATAGTCAATCAAATAATACAATAGAATGTGCAAGGCGGGCAAGTGAATATAAAATATGGGACGAGGTTGATGTTGTAGATTCAAAAATAAAAATGCAAACATACTTTGACAGGCTTGCCAAAAATGACAAAGTTTTTGTATATGCTTTGCAAAACGAAATGGCAAGAGAATTTTTTGCCTATGCCAAAGGCAAGTGTTATGCCGCTATTGTAGATGAAGGGGTGCTTATTTTTAATGAATTTTTAGCATTACAAAAGAATGATGAAAAATTACAAATAGTAGATGTTCAAAAAAGTACAATTGAAGCTTGGTGTTATGAGCCACAGGTTGTTGATTTGCCAAGTAATGTTAATGTCAATAAAATTGGATTACAAGATTTTTTAAACAAGGTAGATGACTTACATGAATTAAAAAAAGAAATAAAAACTCTTTTTGATATAAAACCACTTACTGAACAAGAAAAGAAAAGTAGAATTATATATTTTGATCAGTATTTTACGTTATGTGGACGTACTTCGCCAGAAGTAGAGAAATATTTCTTGAAAAAAATTGAGTATCTGTGTGGAAATGAAACTATGCTTATAAAACCCCATCCGATGGAAAGAGGGTTTAATAATAAATATGAATGGATGAATTCGAATATATATTCAAATCAAGTTGCGCCTTGGGAAGCTATTTATTTTGTAAATTTTTATCATGAAGAAATAAAACCTGATATATATATATCTGGAGAAAGTATGTCTTTGGCTACTCCATTAATTATGTTTGGTGATGAAAATTATGTCATAATAAATTTGATGAATATTTGCAGAAAGATATATGGAAAACCTGCTTGGGAAGTGAACAAATATGCAGAACGAGTGTATAAATACGCAGAAAAAGAGTCGAAGAAAATGTTTTTCCCTGAAGATTTTTGCGAATTAGATAAATTGTTGCAAATATTGATACCAAATAGAAATGTTGATGAAAAAAAAATACAAAAGTATGATATGGATAAAATGATGGAGTGGGCTAAACTCTTGAAAAATAATCAAACCAATTTGATTCAATGTAGTTTACAAATTGTTGATGAAAAAAATGAGATAGAAAGTTATACTGAGCCCCAAATATTAAATGGAGAAAATTTTTGTGTTAAATATTCATTTTTAGGGAAAAGAATTGATACATCAAGTACGTTTCGCTGGAATCCCTGTGGAAGGTGTTTTTTAGCGTTAAAAGATGTTAGCATAACCGCTAAATATGTAAATAGTAAAACAAACATATCAACCGATATTATTGCTGAACAAGCAACGCAGAAAATGAAGAATGGATTTGAAGAAAATCTATTTTATTATCCTTCATATGTATTTTATTTGCCAGAGGGAGAACTAAATAGCATTGAGATTGTTGGTAAATGGAAATTTGACTTTGACGTAAATAGATTGGTTGATTGTATAGAAAAAAATCAAAACGTATATGTTGAGCAAAGCAGATTACAAATTACCCATCTAGAACATAGTTCGAAATATATTCAAAATGAATTGATAGAAAAAAACAAACTTCTTGAGAACAGTGAGGAGATGAATAGAAAAATGGAAGCTTATTTGCAGATGTTGTATAATAGTCGATTTTGGAAAATTACATATCCAATAAGAAAGTTTTTTAAAGTAGATTGTTTTGATAAATAATTAAAGTGTCCAATGTTTCAAATGGGGCAGTGAAGAAAGATGAAAATATTATTTTGATATACAAAAGCAATGAAAAGAAAGGTGGTTTGATTATATATGAAAATTATTGGAGTTATACCAGCGAGGTATGCATCAACAAGATTTCCAGGTAAACCGTTGGCTGAAATAAAAGGTCATCCAATGATTTGGTGGGTTTATCAACGGGCAAAACAAGTGGAAGAATTTTCTGAAATCTTTGTTGCGACAGATGATACTAGAATAGCAAATATCTGTCAACTATACAATATTCCATATATTATGACTAGCGAGAATGCACCGAATCATATTTATCGTATATGGGAGGTATCCGAACAGGTGAAATCAGATATTTATGTGAGTGTTAATGGAGATGAACCATTGATTCAATCAGATAATATTAAAAAAGCAATTGAAAGTATTCCTCAAAGACTGAGTAAAGATCCTTACTTTGGGAGTGTATATAGAGAAATGACAGATCCGACAGAGGTGATTGATATTTCTAATGTGAAGATTGTTTTGGGAATGAATAATCAGTGCTTATACCAGTCAAGAAATCCGATTCCAAGTACGAAAGGATCGATAGAGTTTAAGTATAAAAAAGCAATAGGAATTGAGTGCTTTAACAAGTCTGCATTAGATTTTTTTGTGAATACAAAAATGGGCGTACTCGAGAGGATAGAGGATATTGATCATCTGCGATTTATAGAAAATGGAATTCCTATTTATTATACGCAAATTTATTCAGACTCTCTCTCTGTGGATACAAAAAAAGATTTGGAACGTGTACGACGTATATTTGAAAAAGATAGTGAAATAGGGGTGGATGATGAGTGATAACATACGTATATTGGATTGCACATTAAGAGATGGTGGACGGATTATTGATTGTCAATTTGAAGATAGTTGTATAAAAGACATTACTCATCGATTGGCACATGCGGGAATTGATATAGTAGAAGTGGGGTTCTTACGTGATGCAAGAAATATAGAATACAAAGGAAATAGTACTTTTTTTACAGATGTGGATCAGATAAAGCCATTTATTAATAAGGAGTCACATTCGAATACTTGTTATGTGGCTTTTGCTGATTATGGAATGTTTGATTTTGATGTGCTAAAAAAATGTGATGGGACTTCTATTGATGGAATACGTGTTGGGTTTACGAAAAAAGATTACTATTTGTCAAAGAATGATATTAGAAAATGCTTTGAAAAAGTAAAAGAAAATGGTTATAAGCTTTTTGTACAAGGTGTAAACACGATAGGATACAAAGATGATGAGCTTTTAGAAATCATTTCATGGATTAATGAAATTCGACCATATGGATTTGGAATTGTTGATACGTATGGTGCTATGTATGCTGAGGACGTACAGTATATTTTTGGTATGGTAAATAGAAATCTTAATGACGAAATATGTATAGATTTTCATTCTCATAATAATTTTCAATTATCTTTTTCCTTGGCACAGGAAGTGATAAGAATGTCGGCAGGAAAACGAAATATAATAATTGACGGTACATTAGATGGAATGGGGAAATGTGCAGGAAATCTGAATACAGAGTTAATAGTAGATTATTTATATAGAAAATTCGGGAAATCATATGATGTGGATGCAGTATTGGACATTATTGATGATTATATGTTCGGAATAAAACAAAATGTCTCATGGGGATATTCAATACCAGCTGTAATGGCGGGGATTTATAAGTCTCATCCTAACAATGTAATTTACCTTTGTGAAAAATTCAGGTTAGCAACAAAAGATATCAAACATATTTTATCCATGATTGATGAGGAAAAACGACAGCGATATGATTATGATAATATTAAACAATTGTATCAAAAGTATAATCATACGAAGGTTGATGATAGTCATGAAATGGAAATAATAGAAGAAAAACTATTGGATAGGAATATATTGATTTTAGCCCCAGGAAGGAGCTTGATTGTTT
>ULTI01033841.1_pt1 | contig 11397 bp, 10 predicted proteins | sample 1957291 | NCBI WGS metagenome assembly ULTI01 (sample SAMEA4835725, study PRJEB28245) | human gut metagenome | biome: gut microbiome; material: fecal sample | place: Denmark | collected 2008 | reverse complement strand
GGAACTATCACTACAGAATTTATTTCTGTACGTAAAGATATCATAAGTGTAAGAAGTTATCATTATGAAGGTTATGTAAAAGATGAGCCAAGGTATGAGCTGAATGAGGATCCACAGGAAACAGAGGTTGAGATTACAGAAGATGAAGCTGTGATGAAAGCCGGAAGAATGACAGTAAGAGTGGACTTGAAAGACTTTAAGATCACATATGAAGCAGATGGAAAAGTTCTTACAAACACCGGATTCCGCAATCTTGGCTATATGCAGTATGACAGAGCTACTCTGACAAAATTCCCGGAACCAAACTATATGGCAGCACAGTATCAGCCATATATGGTGACAGAGCTTTCTCTTGCACCTGGAGAATGTGTATATGGTCTGGGTGAGAGATTTACAGCGTTTGTAAAGAACGGTCAGGTTGTTGATATCTGGAATGAAGATGGCGGTACAGCTTCTCAGATTTCTTATAAAAATATTCCGTTCTATGTAACAAGCAAACATTATGGCGTATTCGTAGACCACAGTGATCATGTTTCCTTCGAAGTTGCAAGTGAAAAGGTTGAGAATGTGGGATTCTCTGTGAAAGGTGAAGAGATCAGATATCATATTATTTACGGAGATGACATTAAGGGTGTGATCGAGAACTACACAGATCTTACAGGAAAACCGGCATTGCCGCCTGCATGGTCCTTTGGATTATGGCTTTCCACATCCTTTACAACAAACTATGATGAAGAGACGACCAATTCCTTTATCCAGGGAATGGCAGACAGAGATATTCCATTGAGTGTATTCCATTTTGACTGCTTCTGGATGAAAGAGTTCCACTGGTGTGATTTTGAATGGGATTCCAGAATCTTCCCGGATGTACCGGGAATGCTGAAACGTTATAAGGATAAAGGACTTAAGATCTGTGTATGGATCAATCCATATATTGCACAGGGAACTAACTTCTTTAAAGAGGGTCTGAAGAACGGATACCTGGTACAGCGTGCAGACGGAAGAGGAATCAAGCAAATCGACAACTGGCAGCCTGGCATGGGCCTGGTTGACTTTACAAATCCGGATGCAGTGAAGTGGTATCAGAATAAGCTGAAAACTTTGCTTGATATGGGTGTTGACTGTTTCAAGACAGACTTTGGCGAGAGAATTCCGGTCGATGTGAAATATTATGACGGTTCAGATCCGGTTTCTATGCATAATTATTATACATACCTTTACAACAAGGCAGTATTTGATCTGCTGAAGGAAGTAAAGGGTGAAGGTGAAGCAATCCTTTTTGCGAGAAGTGCTACAGCAGGCGGACAGCAGTTCCCGGTTCACTGGGGCGGTGACTGTTCTGCAACCTATGCTTCCATGGCTGAGAGCTTAAGAGGTGGTCTGTCATTTACTTTATCAGGATTTTCTTTCTGGAGTCATGATATGGGCGGATTTGAACTGACGGCAGAGCCGGATGTGTACAAACGCTGGCTGCAGTTTGGTCTTCTGTCAACACACAGCCGTCTCCACGGATCAAAGAGTTATCGTGTGCCGTGGCTGTTTGACGAAGAAGCGGTAGATGTTTGCCGTAAGTTTACAAAACTGAAATTAAGATTACTCCCATATCTGTATTCTATGGCCGTAAAATCACACAAGACAGGTATTCCGTCCATGCGTGCAATGATCATGGAATTTAACGATGATCCTGCAACCAAATATCTGGATATGCAGTATATGTTAGGTGACAGTATTCTGGTTGCACCAATCTTCAACAAAGAAGGTCATGCAGAATATTATCTGCCGGCAGGAAAATGGACTCATCTTTTAAGCGGAGAAGTCAAAGAAGGCGGAAGATGGTATGAAGAAGATTATGATTTTTCTTCATTGCCTGTATTTGTAAGAGAGAATACTCTGCTTCCGATTGGTGCTGTAGATACTACCGTTGATTATGAACTGGAGAAAGATGTACAGATTCAGGTTTATGAAGTAAATGAAACTGCATCCTGTGAGGTAGTGACGCGTAAAGGAGAGACAGCTTTTACAGTAAAAGCTGTAAGAGAGGGAAATAAACTCACTCTGGAAGCTTCAGCAGAAAATGGAGGTATGACCTATCTGCTGAGAAATATTCATGAAATAGCCGATGTTACTGGTGGAAGTATAGTGAAAGATACAGAAAATGGTATTATTATTGTACCGGAAGGATGCAGACAGGAAATCGAACTCTAATTGACAGGTGCATGATATTCTTTCTGTGAAGTGCATTATAGCCGGGTTTATGTTACTGTTCAATTTGTTCTCAGTAATACACTTCGCATAGTATATTTCGGGATAGCAGCGTGTGGACAGGTAACAAGTTTATAAATATTTTAGAAATTCGACAAAAAATAGGACTGGACAAATGGATTGTCCGGTCCTATAATAATATTCACCAGAGTTCTTCTGGTGATTCAATCCCGTCAGTTCGGCGGTTAATTCCACTTTTATTTTTTTAAAATACCAAAGAAGAGACTGACTGTTTCCTATTGTATGAACAGTATCGAAACAGTTGTGAAAAATATAAGACTGGAGGTGATGCAATATGCATTTTTTCACCTTTTTCCTGTAGCGGTTGCCGGGACTGCCATGATCATGGATATCCGTACAGCAAAAGTTGATAACGGATGGATTATTTTTTCCATGTCTGTGGGACTGTTTGTCTGTATATGGCAAAAGAATATTACGGGAATTGGATTTTTTATAATGGGAAGCGTAATGCCGTTATTTCTTATGATCCTCTTTGCTTTTGGGATGATAGGTGCCGGAGATATTAAATTATTCTGTGCACTGGGAGGGATAATGGGCTGTGAATCTATCATAAAATGCATCTTTATTTCTTTTCTGACAGGTGCAGGCATTTCGGCCGCACTTCTGATCTTTAACCACAATTTCTGTGAACGTATCCTTTATTTTATTGAATATGTGAAATGTACAGTCAGTACGGGAAAGATTAGTTCCTATCGGAGAAAAAGTATTGCTGCTCCTGAAAATTTCCATTTTACGATTCCTGTTTTTATAAGTGTGTTGTTATATGCAGGAGGTATCTATTGAAAAGAAATATTTTTGCAGTATGCGATCTGGAAGTGGATTATGCGCTGAACTTTATGGACTATATGAACCGGAAGAAGAATATTCCCTTTGAGATACAGGCATTTACATCTGTAGAGAACCTGATCGCCTATGGGAAACAAACACATATAGAGTTGCTGTTGATCTCCGGGCGGGCTATGTGCCGGGAAGTCCGGGATCTGGATATCGGGAAGATCATCATTTTGTCGGAAGGGGTACACCCTCCGGAACTTGACCAGTATCCAAGTGTGTATAAATATCAGTCTTCTTCTGATGTTCTCCGGGAAGTGATGGCATGTTATGGCGCCGAAAAAAAGACAGTGGCAGATCAGATCGCTGTATTAAAAAAGACAACAGAAATTATTGGAATATTTTCACCTCTGGGACGTTGTCTGAAAACCTCTTTTGCATTGACACTTGGACAGATACTTGCCAAAGAACGAGCCGTTCTTTATCTGAATATGGAAGAATATTCCGGATTTGAAGAATTGATGGGAAAAGGTTTTGCCCACAATCTGAGTGATCTTCTTTATTATGTGAGACAGGATAACCAGAATCTTCTCTATAAGATGAACAGTATGATACAGACGATCAATAATCTGGATTATGTTCCACCTGTGCAGATGCCGGCAGATATCCGTACAACAGCCTGGCAGGACTGGGAACGGCTTTTTCAGATGCTTATACTTGACAGTTCTTATGAAGTGATTGTGCTGGATATTGGATGTGGGATTGATGAAAATTTCCAGCTGCTGGATATGTGTAAGAAGATTTATATGCCTGTATTGTCTGATGCTGTTTCACAGTGTAAGATTGCGCAGTTTGAGAATCTGGTCCGAATCTGGGATTATCCTCAGATTCTGGAAAAGACGGAAAAGATAAATCCACCGTTTCATATGGCAACCTGTCTGTCACCTGCGTATGTTGAACAGCTGATGTGGAGTGAACTGGGAGATTATGTGCGGAACCTTCTGAGGAAAGAAAGCCAGAAAAAAGAAAATTAAAAAAGTTCCGGAAAGATGCTGTAAAGGGAAAAAGGATGAACAAAGATGTATTTAGAAAGCTGCGGCAGATGCTGATGGAAGAACTGGATCTGTCCAGAGAATTATCGGATAAAGAAATCCTTGATGTGATTGATGAGCTGATTCTGAACCAGATAAAAGATGTCCGTCTTGCGCTGAAAGAAAAGGTACAGCTTCGTCAGGAACTGTTTTATTCTGTCCGCAAACTGGATGTGCTTCAGGAACTGGTGGATGATGAGACAGTGACTGAGATCATGGTAAACGGGCCGGATACTATTTTTGTAGAACGGGCCGGCAAGCTTATGAAATGGCATAAAAGTTTTACTTCTGCTGAGAAACTGGAGGATGTGATCCAGCAGATTGTTGGCAAATGTAATCGTGTGATCAATGAATCCATGCCGATCGTGGATGCAAGGCTGGAAAATGGTTCCAGGGTAAATGCTGTAATTTATCCGGTTGCATTAAATGGTCCGATTCTCACTATAAGGCGTTTTCCTGAACACCCCATTACAATGGAAAAGCTGATCGCACTGGGAAGTATCACACAGGAATGTGCAGAATTTCTGGAGAAGCTTGTGAAGGCCAGATATTCCATGGTCATAGGAGGCGGAACCGGAAGCGGAAAGACTACATTTCTTGCAGCAATGTCGGAATATATCCCCAGGGACGAAAGACTGATCACAATAGAAGATAATGCAGAACTTCGCATCAGGGGAATTGACAATCTGGTCCGGCTGGAAGCAAAGATGGCAAACATGGAAGGAGCAGTTTCCGTTACGATCAGAGATCTGATCAAATCTGCATTACGAATGCGTCCGGACAGAATCATAGTGGGAGAAGTCCGCGGCGGAGAGGCAATGGATATGCTTCAGGCATTGAATACAGGGCATGAAGGGTCGCTGTCTACTGCCCATGCCAATTCTGCCAGGGATATGTTATCCAGACTGGAAACAATGGTTCTGATGGGCGTTGATCTTCCATTGGAAGCAATCAGAAGACAGATTGCTTCCGGAGTGGATATTCTGGTACATCTGGGAAGAATGAGGGATAAATCAAGGAAATTGCTGGAAGTAACTGAGGTGTGCGGCTTTGAAAATGGAGAAATCCGTATCCGGCCGCTGTATCAATGGCAGGAAGGGAAAGGTCTTGTAAAGACAGCATCCCTCCTTCATGTGGAAAAACTGGAAAGAGCGGGGATTGAACTATGAAAGGGAAAGAAAAAGAACAGCTTTATCAGAAACGTAATTATGATCATTATCGTTTTTCTATGAAAGAACTTCTGAAATATATGGGACAGGCACTGGCGTTGTGCATAATGGCAGATTATCTTTTTTACAAAAGTAAATGGGTGTTGCTTCTTATGCTTCCCGTTCCTGTGTTTTATCTGAAATGGCAGAAAAATCGTATGATCAGGGAAAGACGGAAGAATCTGAATTATCAGTTTAAGGATGCACTTACTTCGCTGAGTGTTGCGGTTCAGGCCGGATATTCGGTGGAAAGCGCGGTAAAAACCTGTGTCAGAGATTTGGAGAGACTCTACGGAAAGGGAACGGATATTGTGGAGGAATTTCGCTATATTGAAAGCCAGCAGCATATCAGTGTTCCGCTGGAAGAGCTGTTTCTGGATCTTGGAGAAAGAAGTCAGATAGAAGATATCGAAAATTTTGCCTCTGTATTTTATACAGCCAAGCGTACAGGTGGTGATATGAACCGGGTAATTCAGAAGGTGTCTCGTATGCTTGGAGATAAGATTGACGTTAAAAAAGAGATAGAGGCTACACTGGCAGCAAAGAAATCAGAACAGATGATCATGAGTCTTATGCCTGTGGGAATTATCCTGTACTTGCAGATGACTTCACCGGGCTTCTTAAGTGTTCTTTATGGAAATCCCTTTGGAATTGCAGCAATGAGTATCTGTCTTGTCATTTATGCTGCGGCATACTGGCTTGGCAGAAGGATTGTAGATATTGAGGTGTGACAGTACAAATGTGGGTACATGTTGTCATTTTTGTTATGATCCTGTGTGCACTGACCGGCTGGAAAAAAGGATGGATTCCATCTTCCGGAATCGGAGGGAAGGATGGTATCAGACTTTTTGCGGTAGTAGCGATAGCCGGAAATCTGCTGGGCATGATCCTTACTTTGCAAAACGGTGGACAGGTGTATCCTCAGGGATACCGTCTGGAAAAGGAGGATACAGGATCATATGAGAAGGAATTTATGGTATCCGTTGACGGAGAAGAACCGGTCTCCATGTACATTCAGATACCGGAGAAGGAACTGGAAGAGCAGGAGGAAGAACCGAAACAGAATAAGAAGCTGACCAGAAAAGAACAGGCACAAAAAAGTATTGCAGAGGCAGTATCCCGGTATAACGAGCAGCGCAGTGATCCGGATTATTATTATCTTCCGGATAAGCTGAATGGAAAAAAGGTAAAATGGGAAAGTCCGGCAGACACTTCCGGAATGCTTCTGACAGGACTGTTTCTTATTGCGGCAATGGCAATTCTTGTGATGAAAGGGAGAGAAGAACAGGTTCAGCTTCAGAAACGGTATGAAGAACTTCTTATGGATTATCCGGGACTGATCATGAAATTTACACTTCTGGTTCAGGCCGGGATGACTGTAAGAAAGGCATTCCAGAAAATTTCTCTGGATTATGGAAGAAAGAGAAAGCGGAATCCAAGACCTGCGTATGAAGAGATACGGATTGTCTGCTATGAGATGGAAAGCGGAGTTTCTGAAAGTGAAGCATACAGAAGATTTGGAGAAAGATGTGGTCAGGCAAAGTATAAAACATTTGCCACGCTTCTTATCCAGAATCTCCAGAAGGGCAGCAGACAGATGGCTGATATGCTTGAAAGAGAATCAACCGAAGCATGGGAAGAACGAAAGAGAAAAGCACGTGTTCTTGGAGAGGCTGCAGCCACAAAACTTCTGGTGCCGATGATCATGATGCTTATTGTCGTTATGGCAATTGTCATGATTCCTGCTTTTATGTCTTTCTACGGAGAAACATGATAAGGTGCTGCAGTAAATTCTGTGCAGCGTAAAGGGTGCTTTTGGATATGGAGGGAAAAAATGGGACAATTGATAAGACAGATAAAAAAGAAAAACGGACTGATACGAAGATTCGCAGAGGAAGAAGACGCTGTAGGTGTTGTGGAGATTATTCTGATTCTTGTAGTCCTGATCGGGCTTGTCATTATTTTCAAAGAGCAGCTGACCGAACTGGTGCAGAGCATTCTTTCAAAGATCGCCAAACAGAGTAATTCTATTTAAGATGAAAAGAGAAGGAGGTGTACTTCCTGTATGAAATATTGCGGAAAGGAAAGAGGAAGCATTACATTATTTCTTGCATTAATACTCAGTCTGCTTTTGTCTCTTGTATGTACAAGTATAGAATCTGTACGTATGGCATCGGCCAGAACCCAAATACTCAACAGTATGGATATCGGACTTTATTCTGTATTTGGACAGTATGACAGGAAACTTCTTGAGGAATATGATCTGTTTGCGCTGGATGGTTCCATGGGAGGCGGGCAGCTTAATCTCGCAAAGATCTGCGATAATCTGGAATCCTATATGAAACCGGTGTTAAAGCAGAACAGTCAGAAACTTGAACTGCATCAGAGCGGACTTACCGGTTACCGGCTTCTGACAGATGAGTGCGGAGAGGTTTTTTATCAGCAGATTGTGCAGTATATGCAGGAAACTCTTGGAAGTCAGGGGGTACAGCTCCTTCTCAACAAAATGTCTGATCGAGAGAGAAAAACAGAAGAGGCGGATCTGAAAGCGAAACAGGCGGAGACAGGAGGCTCCATCGACAGATATGATTCGGAAATGAATCAGGCTTCTCAGAAAAGCCGGCAGGCAGCACAGGAAGCTGAAAACAGGCAGCAACAGGAAGGACAAATATCAACCCAGCCAGCACCGACGCAGCCACAGGCTGACAATCCCATCAGTATTATAAAAAGAATTATGAAAATGGGAATACTGGAGCTGGTTTTGCCACCCGGACGGGAAATTTCCACCCGGACAGTCAGCAAAGACACAATGGTTTCGGGAAGACAGCTGCAACAGGGAATGGAGATGCCGGACGGAGTGACAGCAGATAGCAGTTATACTTCCGGGGTTTTGTTTCAGCAGCATCTGATGAATCATCTGGGAAATTACACAGATCCGTCAAAAGAAAGTCTTGCATATCAGATGGAATATGTTTTTGGAGGAAGAGACAATGATATAGATAACCTTAAATCTGTGGCATCAAAGCTCTTGTTCATCAGAGAAGGCGTAAACTTTGCATGTTTGATGGCAGATAATGTAAAAAGAACAGAGACACAGGCACTCGCTGCAGCCATTGCGTCGGGATTTCTGGTTCCTCCGGCAGCGGTAGTGATAGAGTCTGCATTGCTTTTATGCTGGGCATTTGCGGAGAGCGTACTGGATGTGAGAGAACTTTTTGCAGGAGGGAAGATTCCCCTTGTAAAAACTTCCGCAGACTGGCAGATTTCGCTGTCTAATCTTTCAAGTCTGATGGAAGGACTGGATTCCATGCGGAAAAACAATGAACATGGATTGTCCTATGAGGATTACCTTCAGGTTCTGATATTGCCTGTTTCAAAGGAAAAGAAAGTGATGAGAGCTATGGATATGATCGAAGATGCGATAAGAAAGAAAGGCAGGGCAAATTTTTATATGGATTCCTGTGTTGTAGCTCTGGAGGCATTTGCGGAGGTAAAAGCAAACAGGAAAAAGGAATTTCAGGTGATACGTCAGTATTGTTATGAATGAATTGCTGAAAAGAGGTGTGAAAAGATGCTTTTACAGAAAGAAAAACAAAGTATTGAAGAAATCGGAAAAAAAGATAAAAAAATTTATGAAAGGAGAAAAGTCTCTCTAAGCAATATTTACGATCTTTTATTCCCCCAAAAGAGTCGGAAATATTTTCGGACAAATGCAAAAGAACATATTGGAGAAGTTTCTTCTGTAAAAGTATCTTTCTGCACCTCTTTTCGGGGAAAGATTAAGAAGGGAAGTCTGGCAGTAGAAACAGCACTTGTACTGCCGCTGTTCTTCCTGGGAATGGTTACGCTGATTTCGTTTATGGATATATATAAACTGCAGACGGAACATCTGACTGCATTGTGTACGAAGGCAAAACAGGCAGGAATGTATGCGTATCTTCCGGGTGGGGACAGTGTTGATGATATTACGCTGCCGGATATCTACACGTATAAACCCTTTGGTGGACTGATACCTCTTCCGGATGTTGTAGTTTATAACCATGTAAAAGTCCATGCATGGACAGGAACCGAATTTCCTGACAATGGAGGAGAGCAGGGAGAAACAGAACCGATGGTTTATGTAACTGCCTCGGGCAGTGTGTACCATAAAAATCCGGGCTGCAGCTATCTGAATGTTTCATTAAAACAAATTCCCGGAAGTTCCGCAAAATCTGCATCCAATAAGTACGGGGAGCATTATTCAGCCTGTGAAATCTGCAGCAGGAATCAGAATCCGGCAGGAGTGGTATATGTTACGGAACAGGGAAACAGATACCATAATCTGGAGTCCTGCAGTGGGCTGAAACGTTCGGTAAGACTGGTAAAAGCTTCCTCTGTTTCGGAAATGGGAGCATGTAGCAGGTGTGGCTGAATTTTTCCGGAGAGATGTATATGGAGATGAATGGTGTAAAAGAAATATGTGTACTTGGATTTCTGGGAATAAATTCATGGATAGATATCAGAAAAAAGCAGGTTTCTCTTCTGCTGATCATAATATTTGCAGTCTGCGGAACTGTGTGGACAATATATAGCAGAAGAAATGTTCCGGAGGTTCTTATGTGCGTGGGGACAGGTTTTCTCTTTGTGCTAATCAGCATCCTTACAGAAGGTGCTGTGGGAATGGGCGATGGCTGGCTGCTTATGGCACTGGGGACAGTGCTGTACCCGGAAGAATTTTTTTCAACACTTTTTATGGGAATGATCTGCAGTGCAGTATGGTCCGGCATCATGATGATGGGATTTTGCAGAAAGGGAAGTACGGAGATACCGTTTGTGCCATTTCTGCTGGCAGGATATCTGGGAGGATTTTTGATATGAAAGATAATTTTTGTATAACAAATGAATACAGTATAATTCGTAAGGGAAGTTTTACAATCGAGACTGCCTGTGTCATGCCGTTGATCCTGCTGGTGTTGGTGGGACTTATCTATCTGAGCTTTTTTGTACATAACAGGGCATGGCTGACAGCGGCAGCTTATGAATCGGCAGTAAGCGGGAGCATGGAAGGGATTAAGAAAAACGGAGAAATATATGATACTGCAAGGATGCGCAGTGAGGAGCTGGGGAGTATTGGCTTTTTCGGGGCGGAGAATTTAGGTACCCAGACAAATGTGGGAAAAGAAGTGCAGGTAACCTATGACCTGGACACGATCTCGTCGTATGGCAATCTGAGCTGGCATTTGAGGACAGAAGGGAAATCCGCAGTGATAAATCCGGTGAAACATATCCGCAGACTGCGGGCGGCGCAGGCGGTACTGAGAGAAATGGGGGAATAGAATAGTATGCGGACAGAATATAAGAGGGATATGAATCATAATTATCTCATTGTCTATGGTGAGAATGAGATCAATACAGATTCCTATCAGGTAAGGATGCTTGCGGGAAATGTGATTCCCTCTCTTCTGAAGTGCAGGATACAGGGGATGGATGGCAGATTTCTTATCTATTTTGATATTACTTCGAAACAGGCGGTGAATGTGCTGTATGAAGAAAAGAAGATGGGAGTTGAAGATCTTAGGCTTATTTTCGGTGGTTTTGTAAAGGCTATGGAAGATGCGGCGGAATATCTGATCAATCCCGGACAGTTTATAATGTCGCCGGAATATATTTATACAGATATTGAAAAAAGACAGATTTATTTCTGTATGATGCCCGGATATGAGAAGGATATTAAAGAACAGTTTCAGCTTCTGACAGAATATATTCTGCCGAAAATAGACCATCAGGATCAGGATGCGGTAATCCTTGGATATGGAGTATATAAAAGAGCAATGGAAGACAGTTTTCATCTGGAGCATATTAAAGAAGAATTATACAAAACTCAGAGTTCAGATGTAAATGGGGAGAAGAAAGAAAAAATAAATGCAAAAAAGACAGAGCAGGAGATGGAGTTTGCAGAAGAAGAGACTTTCCCGGAAGATAATGAAAACCGGAATGAATTTGTAAGAGAAGGAGAAGATTCAAAAGAACCCGGCCGACTGAACCCGGTCGGTGTTATTGTGCCG